>Ga0123352_10010361_pt1 | contig 14630 bp, 7 predicted proteins | sample TergutLab28metaG_FD_89700 | JGI IMG/M metagenome (GOLD analysis project Ga0123352, IMG submission 89700) | Labiotermes labralis P1 segment gut microbial communities from Petit-Saut dam, French Guiana - Lab288 P1 | ecosystem: Host-associated > Arthropoda: Insects > Digestive system > Gut ... | reverse complement strand
TTGAAGAGGTTATATAAACCTAAAATTAATAAATGTATTAGAAAAATATCCAGGGGTGTAGCCAAACGGGGGGGGGGGGGAGTTGTGCGGAAGTCCCGGGCGGCAGATTCTGAGGGCGACAAAGTGAATACTTTAAAGGAAAATTTTGATTTCAAGTTCTCAACAAATTTTAAATTATTGAAAAAAATAGAAGGAACTGTAATAAATGTTTATGATTTGTTTCAAGTTTGTTAATCTGTGTTGGTGTCGGTAATTGTTATTACTTGGTCCGGGCGCTTAGAAACGTAGCTGAGCCGCTGATTGTAACAGAACGTGAAATTTCAACATTTGTGGTGAGCAGTTCGCCATCGGACCCGATTTATAACTTGTCTCAACCACGTCTCAAACTCACAGCCCGCACTCTGAACACCGCTCTCTTACCATCGTTGGTCTTCAAAATGACGAATTTCGAAGTTATTTCCCCGCCAAAATATTATGTGTATTTCTTGTCGCCAGTTTCAATTTCCCCTGTTTTGTTATCCTAACAGCACTAGGTGACCTGTATCAGTAAGGAAATTCATAGTTACGTAATTCTGTAAAATAAAACTAATCGTTTCATGGGGGGTTCGTTTTGAACTCAATGAAACAAGGTCATTTTGATTAGCTGACAGTCGCTTGTCTGTTAAATAAAAAAAGACGGCTTACCGTCTCTGGAACGCGGTAGGCTTATTAGCACGTCTGATCATAAACCTTCATACATCTCTCAGGCTTTCATACTACCTGCCGTGACGATCAATCTATTGGTTCGAGAGTTGAAATGGGGTGGACCCCCGAGTCTAGAAACAAAACCGTTTGCTTTTTGATCACCGTGTTACCCTTGTGTGTGTTTTTCGTGTTCCCCACCCCCTTGCCATTCGTAATAAACTTCACATCCTTTTACCATTATTAGCATTGTGTCTTAAAAGCATACGTTAATATCATAGGTGTACTTTTTAATTCCATACATTTCGTAATATAAGCGTGACGGATATGCGAACTTCTGAGGCAGAAGTACAACTTGCACATCTTACTTTATGCAGTCTTGAAACGATTCATGGTGGATCTCGAACAATTAAACTAAACAACTTTTTACGGTACTATTTTCCTATATTACTGAGTTACAATAGACTTCATTTTCTTTAATTTTCATTTGATGCCATTTACTAATGAAGGCTTGGATTTAGATTATTGAATTTGGCATTGAGGTAGATAACAAACGTTATTTAACGAGTGTGGCTAAGATGTTTATCCTTAAGGTTGTATCAGAAATGTCGAACGTGCACAAAATATGTAATTAAATAATTATTTACATACTGTCAATCAAGTACATGGGGCATATTTATCGAGTTCCTAAGCATAACAGCTTTATCGCTCCGCCAAGATACCTCATGACAGCTGCCGTTTTCAGGGACACGATAAAAGAGACATTCTGTATAGTAATGGACATTCTGACAGATATGTAGCAATAGAAATCCATGTAGTAAGGAATAAATTTTACGGAATTTTGCCTGAAATACTTTTTACTTTTCAAAGAGAAGAAATAGCCTAACAATGAACCCCTGAGAAACAGCCTCTCTTTGTACAATATTCACGATAGGACTGCTGCCCTGACGCAGTGCTGACACGTAGGGATGCAATGCGGGCGGTCAGTAGCTGACGTTGCTGCTCTTCCTTTGACCAGACGTAGGATTCTGGTGCTTGACCCAGCCGAAAATAAACGTATCCTCTTGAGGTACAGTTAGTTACAAGTGTATTTACTCACTGCCGCACGTATGAGCTTAGACATAAATGAACTACTGTGTGCAGCATGTTAGATGGTCTGAGAGAGATAATGTAGCCGTTCCAGTGAGGAAATCTTGGCTGTTGCCATTAGATCTGTACTGGATCTACAAATGAGGTTGTGTGAGCTGTTTAAGTATTTAGAAGGTAAAAGCCATCGTACCACAGTGTGGTATGGATCGAATTCCGAGTGACCGTACAGAACATTCAGCTAGTTGAAGAATAAGCAGGCTTAAGCACAGTTGTGCTCCAGCCTGCTACACGGATACCACCCCAACCCAACCACATCGAAACTCCAACACACATCGAAACAAGAACACACGACCAATGTGGTGATATAATAGAAAAGTCGCAGGCTCCTGATGATGAATGTATTAATGTCCGAAACATGTTGAGCATAGAAGAAGTGAAATAAACTTAATTACTAGTGACATCAAGTTGGTCTCTTATTCTTCAACTATCACAATGGTGCACGGTCCAATATACAGAACATTCAGCTGTTTAGTGTTCTAGCTTAAATCTATCATTTTTAATGTGCATTGGCAAATTAATATTGAAAAGACATGACAGCTGAAGTCCCTTATATCAATATTAAAATGTTGAAATCACTAAGTTTCACACACCAGTGTTAAATTATACCATGTACGGCATGTAATTTAAAAAGATTCAGTTGAGTATGAAAATGCATCTCCTGTGAGTGTTATTTCCAGTTCGCCGCAACGGCAGTAGTGTCCTGGATATACTCTGACAGTGCTGTACTAAACCCGAAGGTGCAATCTCTCGTGGGATGATAAGGAACTAATCCCATACATCCCGATTTCTCACCAACTATTATCGACAAATACTTTTGATAGTTTTATTCACCCATCTCTTCTAATCTTCCAAGCTGCAGATGTCAAAGAGTTTCCCTATAAAATATGAGAAAACATTTTTCGTTTTCCCCATCCTTGCCATACATCGTCTATATAAGACTTCTGGATTTCATTATGTGTCAACAACACGTGACGTGTATAAACGCCATTGTTTATTAACGGGATCTCAAAGTCCGTATTTGTATCGAGCAATCTGTGATTTCGTTCTGATGAGGATTCTTCTTAGATTATTCTGTTGTAAATTAAACTCTAAATCAGCCTGTGCTTAAAGGTACTGTTTATCTCTTGCTGTTCGAGCAAGCAATTTAATATATAAAAAACATTCCCTAATAACTCATTTCGAAGCGGCTATTAAAGATAATCTGTTGAACACAGTAACATATAATTGCCGCACAGTATAAGTTCCTTTGGTGTTTAAAACTTATAATATCGATACTTCAAGACGACAATTAGCTGACGAATTTTTTCGGGAACTGAATTACTTTTTACTAAGTTGCATGCATAAATCTTATTGTAGCACCGTGCATTTTTGTAGAATCACTAAAATTTATGAACCAATGAATGCACATATAATTTCACATAAAACACTTTTAAAACACTCCGACATGTTTCGTTCGATCTTGTCAGATCATCATGAGGGAGCTCAGTTCCTTGCTAAAGTTATATTATTCACAATTCAATTGGTTGTTTTTAATAACTTTAGCTTGATGTTCTTATAGAGGTTGTTCAGTTTTGCCTGTTGGGCATTAACTATAAATCTATAAACCAAATGAATTGTGAATAATATAACTTTAGCAAGGAACTAAGCTCCCTGATGATGATCTGACAAGATCGAAACATGTCGAAATGTTTTGAAGTGTTTTAAATGTGTTTCATGTGAAATTGTATGTGCATTCGTTGGTTGACAAATTTTAGTGAAGTTACATGCAGTTTATATGCAGTGAGAAGTTATGAGTTCCTTTTTTTTTGGGATTCTAGACACTGGTTACGGTGGTTTAGAACCCCAAGCACCTGTGTGAGTAAAAGTAACAGGAGTAAGAGCCATGTTAACACGTTGTAATTTCAAATTTTCTCAACTTTGAAGCATTCTGAGGACAAAGTTGAACAACTGAAGTCGCACTGGATAAACTGTCATCTGTCTGTCCTTCTTAACATTTTATTTCCAGACCCATGAAAAGTTTTAAAATTAAATTTCTCATGAAAGCAATCTTATTAAATTCATTCGAATTTAAATATGAGCTTATTAGTATAAAGAATTTAATTTCTCCTCATGGAAGCGAAGTCGATCTCCCGCCAGTACTATACATAACGCTCAAATTTGCCTTCTCCTTTTTTACTTAACAAAATTGATGATGCAGACAAAAGTATTAAAATGAAAACACGTCACCTTATGTTCTTCAATTTTATTGAAAATTTGTTCTGCTTGGTGCAATTTATGAGTGCAAACAGAATTCGCAAAGAGCAAGAAAAACGTATTTGATTAAGCAGAGTTACATATCGTGTGATTATTTCTGTAACTGTAACACTGTAACTGTAATAAATGACGATCGGCACCGGGCAAAATATAAGAAATTCACAGCAACGAGTTAAAAAGTGCGCCTACTGCAATGGGGTATATTTTTCACTTTTGCTTATGTCTCAGCAAATAACAGGGTTGCCGTGCAATGTTGCTCTGTCAAGTCATGACAAACACTATATATTTTAAATAGCTTCCAAAAGCAAAAAAACGAATGTACGTGCGTTTTCTTTTCACAGCCTCCTGTATTCTCTTTCGCGATTCTATTTTTGGAAGTGATTTAACACGAGAAATGTTTTATCATATAGATAGAGTTTGTGTCGAGTTCATCTGGTTATTTATTAGTTTAGGGGCCCACTATCCCTCTTGGCTGCCTGTGGAGATTAAGCAGAAGTGAAAAACGTTTCGCTGTAAGGTTCATCTTTATTTAGGGAGCGCCACAAGTTTACGTATAATTACCAATTTGGTAACTCGAGCCGAAATTTATGCTCTTTCAAACGTATATCATGAAACTGTCCATTTGGAGGTTATCCATTACAAGTTCAGCTGCCCCTTTTAATTAAATTACATTTCGGTGTGAAAATGAGTTTCTGTATAAATCAGGTGACAGTAACTCAGTTTTATCGCCAAGATTCAGATCTTCTCGGATGTTACTCCGTGTCGACTGGTGTGTACGCGTAGTTTCCTTACCCTCGGTAGCTGTTTACCATTCGACATGGTGCACCATGCCATAAGGCTTAAATCTTTGTCAACAATGCTCTGATAATTTCAATTGCGTACAGTTTTACAATGTTACGTACTTGTTGAAACAGCATTCTGTCTTACTTTGTAAATCAATAATTTGCTACTGCCATGTCCAAAACTACGCAATGACTGACAAAGATCATATGTCCGCGTTTTCTTGTTCCTATCATCAACTTTCTCTCTCTTTCTGTCTCTCTCTCTCACACACACATACATACACACACACACACCGTCTCCCTGTATATATACATATATATATATATATGTGTGTGTGTGTGTGTGTGTGTATGTATGCACACACACACACACACACACCCACACACAAACACATATGATTTCCCTGGTTTATATTTTACCAATTTTATTTCCATATAATTTTTCCTTATTTTAAATTGACTCCCACGCTCCTAATTTATATTCATCTATCTTTTCATTCATTTCATGTTCGTAAATCTTTTCCTTGTCGTTTGCATTACTTTTCTACAATATCATCCCTTTATCTTCATTCGCTATCGTCTGGATTTTAATTTTCCTTCATGCAGCATATACATTTGCTTGGCAGACTGTAATTAATTTAAATTAGAATAAATATTAATACGTTAGGTCGCAGAGAAAGAAATACCGTCACCATTATACAAAGTACACAGATAATGCCTAGTAGGGGAAGTGAAATTGTGGTGTCTGTACGGGACTGGGTTTTGTTAGAGACTGTACAGGAGATAATAGCTTTCACCAGAACGTTTTATAGTTAATTGCTTGCCACACAAAATTCCTTTGCGTTGCGTGATTTATATTGTTTCATCTTGTCTACCTACAGCAAGTACAACATTACACTCCTAATTTTATAGGGTAACAAGTGTTCTCATTAGCAGAACACTTGTTTATTTTTGTAAAAGAACCTTGCAGTAAGAAATAACCCCAGACAACCATGCAACTGATTTTTCTGCCCGGTTTATTATCTCTTTCAGCACTTCTATATTGTAACATATAGCCGCGCTTACTGAAGATATGGTTAATGTTTCTAGAGAAAACCCACCCTCGTGTTCTGGAGAATATCCAATGTGGAAATCCGCCAAGATAAACACTGGTACACTAGCGCTGCTTATCTGCTGTCCGTATCATTCTGACCCTGCAGACCACTGTCGCTGCAACAGTAGGATTTCCGCTGAAAGTCTCGAAGACTTGAGAGAGTGGAAGGGCTTATTCCATGTCCTGAGCAATAACAATAATTTGCTTCGAAAATTGTAAGGGTACCCGCACTATATCGGAGGAGGTGGTTTGATAAAACTGTAGCTTTGAGAGCGGCGCCAGGCTTCCAAGTTTTAAAGAAAAAGAGAGGAAAAATGAATACAGTTTTTGAATTCGTGTCGCTCTTCTCTGATTACTGCGTTCCTTCTTTTCGGAAAACATAAAAGCTTCCTGTAGAGTGATTAAGAGTAACGTTTTCTTAACGTATGTATGTATGTATATATTCAGGTTCAAAAAATGTCTCCTTAATTCGTATACGTACAAGTCTGCAGTTGTGTATAATTGCTGGAATGTTATGTGGCTGGTTAACAACCTTGAAAACACATATTTTATTAAGTATTGCAATAATTTTGAGGAAACATGACGCCACGGATCTCTCTAAAAATAATTTGATAATTAACAACCTCTTTCAATGCCAACAAATGCACAGTTCTGCTACCATGTATTGCACTCTTAATTAGCTCCTGCATGTTTAGGCTTAACTGCCATTATTAGGAAACTAACACTTCTAATGCTGAAATTTAAAGAGAAAAGATAATCTTACAATGCTTATGCATTCAAATGTACGGATTATATTTAAAATTTACAATATTTAAAATGTCATAAAATGACAATATTGTGTGTTGGTGATTATAAATTGTTATAAAATAATAGTAGTTTTCGGTGATTATAAATTGTTATAAATAATAGTAGTTTACGGTGATTACTTTGATAATCGTTTGGTAGTTCATTTGTTAAATGTTTAATGAATAGTGGTAAATGTACGTACCACGTGCTGCATCAGCAATAACTTTTAATTTTGCCACAAAGTATCTCTGAAATGTGTTATCCCCTTTGTGGGTATACTCGTATGAACTAATAAGTGGGTGTGTAGTCAATAACACAACTGTATATACAGTTGTGTTATTGACTACACACCCACTTATTAGCCACAAAGTGTGTTTAGCTTACACATTTACACGTGTCTTCCAGTGAAGTAGGTGCTGCTAGCACATGACACCGAATGTCTGGACGACGACTCCGGTAACCAAGCTAAATATTCTAGTTTCCTCCCAAAAACAGTAAAACCATTTGTGCGCATATACTTGTACTTTGTGGAAACAGTTTCGTCACACAAGTTGCAAAGCTGTGAATACGATAACCAGTTTTAACTTAGAAGTTAAAGCGTGCACATGACGTGTTGTGAGAATATCATTATTCCACGGAACTTTTCATACACAACCTCAGTATAACACCAATGTGAGTAGTGCGAAAACGCTCGTTAGGTCAAAATTATAATCTGTACTACGTTATTTTGAACAGCCTTTTGGAATTATCGTGTTCAAAATCATGATTATCACTGATTATTCCAGATATTGTAATAGATATGAATACTGTAATTTGTAACTTGCTGAAGAGTATCGTTTCTGGTCTGACAGAAGAGCAGGAAGTCTGACGTCAACCGTTTCTAATATACATATACATATATATATATATATATATATATGGTAAATTTTTCCCGTTACAGGCCCGGTGTGTCCCGGAGGGTGGGTAGTTATAGCTCTACTCTTCCATGACCGCGGGACTAGAGGGGGTGAGTGGTCAGCAGCACGCCCCGGCCGCACTTCACCCCGGGGAAAGACTCGGTACCCATTTTACAGGAGGCTGGGTGGGCCCCAGGGCGGGTCTGGACGGTTGAAAAATCTCGTCCCCACCGGGATTTGATCCCGGACCGTCCAGCCCGTAGTCAGTCGCTATACCGACTGAGCTACCCGGCTATGTTTGTCGAAGAAGTTCACCATTGCTCCAAAGAATAGAGTACATTTTCTTTTTATAAACATTGCGTGATTTAAGGTGTTAAACAAAGCTATTCACAAACACTCCCCGACTTGCGCAAATTGAAGTTACGCAACTACAAGCAATATTTAAAGAAGTTAAAATAACACTTTTACAAGCATGCCACATTTTTTTGTTGCGGGAATGAAAGCGCAATAAGACAAGGATGGCAAAATAATGCTGACGGGCGATAACACAGGCGGTGGGGCTGTAATGCTTCGGCCAATCAGTCTCTATAGTGCTGGAGTTTGGATTTCGGCTGAACTCCCTTGTGTATGTGCGTACAGCGGACTGTATGTGTGCTTAATTCCGACGCATAAAATTCGCCTTGCATCGGACCATCCGGAACGTATCTATTACGTATGTCGGGGAGTGTCTGTAATGTGCGAAAGAATAAACTCATACATTCTTGAAGAATAAAAGACCAACTTGATGGCACTTGCTATTTCGTTTCACTTCTTATGTTTCAGACATTAATATATCCATCATCAGGAGCTTACGACTATGCTGCTGAATTACCACATAACGAAACAAGAACATAACGACCAATGTGGTAATTCAGCAGCACAGTCGCAAGCTCCTGATGATGGATATATTAATGTCTTAAACATGTTGAGCACATAAGAAGTGAAATAAAATAGCGTATGACGTCAAGTTGGTCTTTTATTCTTCAACTATCACAATGATGCACGGTCCAATAAACATAAGATTCATAAATTCTTCTCTGGGCAGTATGCCAGTATATTGACCATTACGCCATTTAGTTATTTTGCTGTTTATTTTAAAGTATTGGATTTGTTAAGGGTTACCTAATGACGTGCCTGGCACAAGCGATACAAGAATACAAATTTTATGACTACCTGATGAGAAGAAGAAATCACTGGGAGACCTAGGCGTAGGTGGGAGTGGAGAATTATGATGGATTTTAAAAACATATTTTGCGAATATGGTGAATGGATTCATCTTGAGTCTTGTTGATGACATCGGCTGTAATTTGTGGTCAGTTTGAAAGAGCAAATCGACTGACTAGTCTATCCGCAATAACAGAATTGCTCGTATAAACACTGAAACAGCTTAACTTATCATGTAGTTGTCAGGTACGTTTGGAAACTGTGTCACAGATACTCTATCACAGAGTTCTATGGACTGTGTCTAATACTTCACGTACTCATCTTATTTTCGTAAAAGTGACTAAGAGTAGATGTCGCTACAGATGTCGCTACAGATGCGGATGGCTTCACAGCCGACTTCCGGACTTTAGTCGCAAGACATGCAGTAAACAATATCAAAATAAAGGAGTATTTTGAGGCACTACGTGTGTGTGATTATTCTGCCACAATTGGGGAAATGGAATTTAATATGTTTTACTTCCTTGCGTGTAGGGATTTTTTTTTTACTGTGAGCTATCTACGTTCTGCATCCTGCATTCACTTCAGGCTCGGAGAGATGCACCAGTTTTGTCATCTCGAAAGATAAAATTTTATGTCTCTTTACGTTATGTAATACAATTTTGACATGCAGTTATAATTTCTTTTCTTAAATGAAAAATTAATTGCGTGATATGGTTGAATGGATCTTAAGGAGAGCACTCAACCGTGCCTGTCTCATAGAAATTCTTTCTTTTACTGCTCGCGTCGTCTTCATTATTACTGAGGGTAGATCAGATTGTGTTATCTATGTAACAGATTTGCCTTAACTTTGTAACGGTAAAGCGTTACCTAATTGCGTGTCTATTACGTCAGGAGAACCTAAGCGTACTTTGCTATACTTTGTGAATTATGTTGGTAAGTAGCTGTCATATTTCCGTACTTGAGTTGAGACGTTTTAAATACATACTTTGTATATACAACTTGGAATTTTATCTTAAAATTTTAATTTGTCGCACTGGATAACAAGTTATATTCTACAAAAATATTATTGTTAAATTAAACGGAATAATTTGTAGTACTGAAACAAAGTTGCGAAATGTCACAAAGCGACTGATATACGTGAGAACCCTTTCGACGATCAAAAGGATACAAACTCGGGATGCTTCGAGTTCAGAAACGAAGTTTCTTTGATGTATCTTAATTATATTTCGGTAAATATCGTGCATAACAGGGTGCTGAAAATAGCCTTTCTTACGTTCTTCTTATTAAAATGAGAGAGATTAATGGATTATTGTTTAGGAAAGACAAGACAAGTCGAGACAAGGGCTCTGCTTCTTCGTTAGTCCACCATTTTCATGAAGCGGTACAATACCTTTGTCAGGAGTGTACAGGCTTTTTACTAAATGGGAGGAACTCTGTTGAACAATTTCGATCACCGATAATTACGATATGATGGAGTTATGTTTGAACATTTGTAAGGAAGATGAAGTACATGTTAAGAAGTGTATTTGGGCATGAGAAATCATTTTTATCGCTTTGTGTGAACTAAGTATTCACAACTATCCTTTTTTTGCTATTTACATTGGCACATTTTGCACTTTCTGGTGACTTTATGTTGATGGACCTTTAGTCGTGCAGTCATTATGAGTTGTGTCGTTTCAAAAGCATATTTCTTCTTGTTAGAGGTGAAATACTTCATCCCAGTTGGAGTGGGAAACTCAGTTTTTTTTCTGATTTTTAAAACATCGTTGAACGTGATGCTGAACGCCCCGAACCTTCATAAACTAATCTGGTTGCAGCCACACGATGAAAGTAGTGAACTGCTCTAAAGTCATTAAATCTTATAGAACTTTACAAGAGCCGCAGCACAATAAACACGTAGCAAAACAACAAAAACTGCAAATATCTATAGCCAAACAGATATATAACCCAACATTTTAGTATTCAGCAGGTTTAGGATTTTCAAAACAACAGTTTTTTTAAAATTTAAATAGGAATTAAACTTTACACATTAAGTTGCTAATTATTAGAATCGATGACATTCCAAGCAAGAAATATATACGTTTGTATAATATTGTGATTAAAAACACCATAAAAAATTAAATGTCAACCGCACAAGAAACGCTCATAAGGTTTCCGCAATTAAATAGCATATGAAGATGATATAAGAGGGGAATTCTACGTCATTGTTCATTTTAAGCTCAAGGAGCGCGCTGAATGCTGCGCTTTATTACCACATAGAGCTTCGTTAAGTACAAGAAACAGAGTCATATTTACAGAAAACTGATTTTTTTGCAGTCTTTTGTGTTTCTTCTCATTTTGACAGTTGTGACAGTAAACAAAGTCCAATTGGAGCTGCAATATTTATAAAAATGATAATTTTGCTCATAAAGGATGGCATTCAATCATTTTCACATGAAAGGTAATATATCTCTTTGAACGTAGATATTACCGCCTTCCCAGTAGAGTTTTCTTTCCAGAAAATGACTTTATTTTTACAATTGGCATTTTATGTGGTGTACCCCGCAATTAGAAACTTTGCGTTCGGTCCCGAAATTTAGATACAACCTACTTTCCTATTAAATCTGCGGTATTCGTGTTATGTGTTTGTACTTAGGCATAAATATGAAGATACATTCTGACCCCTGCTTAATTAAGCACCTTCGGCATGATAGTATCTGAGGGAAAGGAAGTAGAACTTCAGGGTCTCTTAAGTTCGGCGATACATATAGATATGCATAGCTGCAAGTTCCGCTCTTTTGGCACCGGAGTCAACCTGGATGTGTCGTAGAAGAAAAATAATTTCTTACGGCTGCCGGAAATAACCGAATTCCTCTGCCGTCCAGACCATTTCCTAGTAATTATACCAACTGAGCTGTTCTGGCTCCTGTTATGTCCTAATAATTAAGTAACTGGAAGGAACGGAATCCCTTTTGAGAACCTGATAGTTGTTCAGTTTCCACATGTTATGACAGCCAAATGTACTGTTCATTGTTCATAACATCTTGACATCTTTTATCCTAAGCCAGTTGTATACAATCCACACCCTCCCATAGAATTTATTTTAAACTTATTTAGTATTATTCTCACATATATTCCTGGGCCCTAAACTCGTTTTCTTCTTTCAGGGTTCTCTACCAAAACGCGTGAGTGCCACATGGCAGGCCCATTTTTTAGATGCGTTCGCAAAATTTCGAAAATTATGCGTCTTTCCTGTTCAGTTTATGTGTTTCCGTGATTTTAGTTAACTGTTTCGTTTTTAGGCGCGCATTCGCAAAATTGCGAAAGGCGACTATTAACTTCGTCATATATTTCCGTCCGCACGGAATAACTGGGCTCAGTCTTGACGGATTGTCTTGAAAATTCATATTTGAGCATGTTTCGAAAATCTGCCGAGAAAATACTGGTTTAATTAAAATCTGACAATAACGTTTACTTTACATGAAAACCTACAAACATTTATGATATCAGACTGAATTCGTCTTAGAAAGAGAAATGTTTCAGACAAAAGTTGAAAGAATATCGAAACACGTTTTACTTTCAATAAATATTTTCTGAAAATCGTTTCGTTTTTTAGATAATGTTGAAAATATGGTTGTGCCGGGCAGGCCACAGATGACAACATAATACGGCGCATGCAGTTTGCATGCTTGGTAACTAAGGCTAAAAATATAAACTAAGAATATGTAATAATAATTTTTTTTTTCACTGCAAAAATTGCACGAACGCGTCTTAATATTACGTTATACGTGTATTGCCTCTCTTGTAGTTTCCTTATTTTAACAACAGCTGCTTAGTTGCATATGTACAAACATGATGATGATAACGATAATGGCGTATTCCTGTTTCTTGAAATTATTGTGTGAACGAGAAGTTCATTCAGTACCTCACGAAAGAGATTTGAATTTCTCACGACGACAACTACAAGTAATGGGGTCGTGTGGAACGGTAAGATGTTCACTTGCTTAAGACGAAAAGTGCAAGTTCCTCTGAAACGCTACTCAGTTGTCAGACACTATGGTGCCAGGTCCCGCAGAATAAGACTCCTTGGTATTTGTCATGTTTTGGAGATACTAACACAAATATATGCTGCGTAAACACATTTCTTGTGTTTTGTATACTACTTCATCAGACTCATTATTAGGAATTTCCACTCGTAATTCAAAAGCAATGTTTACATTGTTGTGCCTTTTTATGGTTGCATTATCATCTCATCGTAAGATATTTAAAGTAAATATCTCTGTCTTGGTTTGAACTCCGTGCGGGTTGAGGAATCGTGTCTTCTGAAAAGTTGCGGTTTGTCGGCGGGTGAATATTTTCTGATGTCGAGAAGGTTAGTAGTGCCTTCATTTACACGGTCTAGCATTAACCGAAAATGAAGGCACTACGATCCTAATAAAATTTCATTACGTATTTACACAATTACAGCCTAACTTCCCAGCAGACTTCACAGTTCAAAAACACCGCTTTTAGAACCTAACATTTCGCGTCATATCAGTTGTTAAAATGAAGTTTATTGGACTCAGAATAGGGACGTAGCCTAATGGCCAAATGTAGTAAAAATGATGTACCAGTGACAATATTGGTGAGAGCATACAGGAGTTAGCACTGAAAATTTAACTCTGTCCTAATTTGTAAAATATGGATTCAGTTGGATTTTATCGACGTTTAGTATTTAGTCTTATCAGGCTGTTACTTCTAGTATGCAGTAACATTACAAGTAATGAATCTCCCACTCAGTATACGAAAATAGTGACAATGCGTTTTGGATCGGTAAATTGTGAAGAAAGAGTTCAACACAAAGAACACACATTTACTTTTGCCGCCTTTGTACGAGTGTACAAGTATATGTACATGCAGTGGTTACGTACGTACATACACGCTGACGTAGGTAAATACATACGTACACACACATTCGCATATATACACGCATATATAAAGTACTAACTTGCCTGCATACATATATACATACATAGGTACATATATATACTCACACATACGTACATGCATACATATGTACGTACATACATACATATACATACATACATATATACATACATACATACATACATACACACCTACATACGCTGATATACAGAACATACATGTGTAAGTACATACGTCCTTGCACGCATACGTACATACACATATGAACACATGTATAATGAAGGAATTTCGTTGAATTTCCCTACTTGTGTGTTTTGTTCATGTGTGACAGCCCTGGCTGAGATATAATTTCAGCAACCACTTGGGTCAACACAGCCTTGTTGTGTTAACATTAAAGTGAGCATAGCCCCAACTGAGCTAATTTCCACCAGCGCTGGTATCTTGACCGGCGAACACAATACGGGAATGTCGTGTGGCCTGTGGTGGCGGTGTGCTCCCATAAAAGCTTAAGTTTCCTTGCGATTCTGTAGAAGATCTTAATTAGCACATGTCATGCCGCGCATGTAAGTAATGCAGCAAATGGTCACTTTAATTTTAACTAAAAGTGTTACTTACTTACTTACTTACTCCATGGTGCAGAGTCCTTCTTGAGAAGCTAACTAGTTTGCAGCTAGTCAAGAAATTCCCCGCATTTCACGGAACCCGAATGTTCATTACCGCACTCACAAGCGTCCGCCACCTATCTCTATCCTGGGCCAACCCAATCCAGTCCATATACTCACATCCCACCTCCTGGAGATCCATCCTAATATTATCCACCCATCTACGCCTAGGCCTCCCCAGTGGTCTCTTTCCCTCCGACTTTCCCACCAAGACCCTATA
>Ga0123352_10010358_pt1 | contig 14631 bp, 14 predicted proteins | sample TergutLab28metaG_FD_89700 | JGI IMG/M metagenome (GOLD analysis project Ga0123352, IMG submission 89700) | Labiotermes labralis P1 segment gut microbial communities from Petit-Saut dam, French Guiana - Lab288 P1 | ecosystem: Host-associated > Arthropoda: Insects > Digestive system > Gut ... | reverse complement strand
GCCGATTGGGGTTTATCCCTCTCCGCCCCCCCGGTGGGGGGGGGGGGGGGGTATTGATGTCCCCATTGATGATGTCTTGGTGGGTGATGGTGCTAGACACAACAGTAAAATCATCACAATATTGTGTGTTGTCTTTCCATGTGTGAATTAACATGACAACCAGCTTGTTGTTTTCCATCATTGTGTTGAGAGTTTCAAACCCTGCTGCAATATCCTTTCTCATTCCCAGGTGTGATCTCTCTGTTCGTCTTGGAATATTGTTTGTGTAGCCTCGTAGGTTATAGAATTGGAATTTGACAGTGGATGATCAGGTTTTGATCATAATGTGAACAGCACCATTATCTCTCAGTGCAATGTGCTCAAGCTCAAAAAGTTTTAGGAATTGAGACAGGAAAGTAATATTAGTTCCGATATTTGCAGTGATTACTTATTCAGATGGAGATCTTACTGTGTCTAATTGTTTTAGTGTTGAGATCCATATTGAGATTACATTGTTCTTGTTTGCTGATCCACAGGGAGGTCTCAAACTGAAGATTGCTGCTCTCAAAGTCACAAAGAAGGCAGCAGCAAAAGATAGTGAGGTGAGAAAAGTTGGTCCAGTTGTGACCAAAGCATATGGCAAGGAGAAACCAAAGGTGGAAAAGACACAAACTCAGGCACCAGCTGTTGTGAGACTGGGTGCCAAACCGAGCAGCAGCAGCAGTAGCAGCAGCAGCAGGAAGTTGGATTGCCGGAAGAAATCAGCAGAAATGCTGGATGGCAACAAGGCTCATGGAGCTGGACGCGCACCGCACAGGGATAAGGTACAGTGCCTGTATATTTCAGTAGTGGATTGTGCTAATGCATTTAGATATGTAGTTGAAAATGGCCAGTGTTACTCGATGCTGTTGCTGTGTAATGCCACGTGGTGGTGCATGGTTTTGCATGTAATGATATGTAGCAGAATTAATTTGTGAGGGTTTTGATATGAAGTGTTATTGTAGGTAGACACTGATATTTTGGCAGAACATGCTGCCTCCATTGTCATGGTGTTAGGGTTGGCTTGGTGGACAGGGAAGTTATTCAGGGAAGGAAGTGGGTTGTTTACAGGTAATGTTGCCTATCAGAAGTAGGGATAGGGAGAGGGGATAGATGTTGCTGTGAGGTGAAACTGAGAAACAGGATAATGATCAGCCCTTGTCATGATCCAGCACGCTGAGAAATGTAAACGTTGGGGCCTTTAAAAGGGCCGTACATTATCCTGGTTCTCAGTTTTAACATTTTACAAATTCTTCTGGCTTCGAGCAAGCTCTGATCCCCTCTTCATTTTTTTGCTTCAAGTGGACTGCATAACTTGCATTTCTTTTTTACATGAGGCATGCCATTGTGTTTGTGTCTCATTTGGTTTGCAACATACCTGTATTACCTACCAACATCACTCTACTGGTACCTATGTGCCACAGACTGTGAGACATATTGCAGAAGATTGTAGTTACTGTGCATTTTATAACCACTTAAGTGACAATAGTGTATGACCAGTTTCTTTTATACTCCAGGCCTAGATCATAATTTTTGGAGTACTTGCTTTAATGTATAGATAATTTATGAGGTCTCTCCATTGGTAATACATCAAAAGTAAATCTGTGATAAGAGTTGAGTATTGAGGATGATTGAATGTAAAACTCGTACCAACGTAGAGAGAGATGTTTTTGCATCAAAATACTCTCTGTTTGTTTGGAAAGTATTTACAAATTTAACATCCAGGAACACTCCAAGAAAAAAATACATCAGAAGTTCAATATTTTCCATGTATTAATTAGAGATGCATAAGATTTATTCACAAGACCAACAAATGCACTTCGGTTTTATGAACGTAGTTTCATTACGTAGTGACCACCGTATTTCATCCACTACTTAAAGCAGTTCCAAGTAGTTCACTATGCAGACTATATCATTGCTCACCAAACTGGATCATAAGTCACCACATGTACCTTCTGTGTACATCACTCCACAGACAACAATTTTTAACTTCTAATATTTTATGCTCATCACTGTTTTACCATTTAACTGGCATTTTAATGAAAAGTGTTTGATTTTTAACAGTGGATTGATCCCAGCACACTGTAAATATACGTATATTCTTCCTGTTACCACCTTAAAGATGTCCGAGTGAGTGGCCAAAACACAATAGTCACTGCATGATAAAATTACATAAAACCAAAGTGTGTATGTTGGTCTTTTTAGTAAATTTCATACATCAGAAGTATTATGCTGTGTGGACATTTCTTAATTTGTTAGTTTCCACAGGTGATTTGACTCTATACGCATACAGTCTCAGTGATGGGCAGATAGGTGCAAGTAGCAAACAAAGGTGATGCACTTGTAAATCCATTCTCCAATTCTTTGTCTTTCTCAGTGACTGCAGTAAATTATCTACTGGAAATTATATTTTATTCAGCGTGCTAGTTCATTTCTGTCATATGATCACTATACAAAGTTTTCATCACACCTACCTCCTTAATATATATATATATATATATATATCTTAGCCAGAGGGACCATCGAAAGAGAAGGAATTTCTGAAATGAAGCATTTTAAGAATATGGTTGAGGCCAAAGATGTTGAAACAAATTTATTTTTATGCCTTATTTGCATCAAGTGCATAAAATGAAGTTTCGATTTCTAAAACTACCCACAGATGTCATGGAAATTAGGTATTAGAGGCCTTCATAAATTATTGTTGTCTTGCATAGTAGACTTTAGTGTACATCATCCAGTCTGACCTGCTACTCATGAAGTTCAAACTGAACTTCAGGAGTGCTTGTTATTATTAAAAACTAACAGTTTGCACATACAAAGTATGTATAAAAATGTACAATCTTCACTTCAACATATTTTGGCAGTTGACTACCATCTTTGGGGAACAACACTTAAAATATCTTTAATTTAAAACCTGATAAGCCAGTTTTCATATGTGTGAGTGTGTGTGTGTGTGTGTGTGTGTAAAAGAATGCGACACAACATTACCACTGCTTGTTATAATGTAAAATAGGTCAGTTGATTACATGTGTGAGTAATATTTGTTGTGTGGTTACCAGGCCACCTAAACATGTAGCATGTAATTTACTATAATTTTAATTCACATTATATTTGTATTAATAGGCATGTTATGCCCTAGTGGGTATTCGAATCCTGATGATGTTAAAGAGTGTCGCATAATGGCATGTACATATTTGGAATTCCAATTGCTAGGTAGACTGCTGTGGTTCATCGATGGTATATGAACAGCAATAATTATTTCAATCCATTTAAATTTACAGTCATATCTTCAACATGTTTATCATATTATACTAGTCCAATACTTACAGATATCCTGTGTGGTTGGTTGTCATGCATGGTGCAGGGGCTGTCTTGTAACTGATTGCGTTGAGTAACTCCCAGTCAGTGTAACTGTCGGTGTGCCAGCTCGTGTGCTTGTGTCCAAGTCTATAACTTGCGTGATCGCAAAGAGTGGGTTAAGGTTGTGGGCATTTTGTTCATCAGTAATCCCTTTTGTTAGTCGGTCTATATTAATTTTCCAAACAATCTAATCTCCATATTTTTTGCATTTTTTTTTAATTTTGTGTTTTTATATAAAGGTTCTTCTTATTCATGCCCCTTATTCAATATATGTAGTGCATAAGCTGATTTTGTTTATTAGTACTAATGTACGTTTGATATTCATTGGACCTGATTCTAAGATGTCTGCCAGTTTGGCCTGTGTATGGTATTACACATATATGGCATGCTGATTTGTAAAGCTGCCCACTATATGTATATCCTCTGTATCTCTATAACATAACATTCCTGTTAATACAAATATATTGTATTAATATTATAATAAATTATGTACTGAATGCTTAGGGGATCTGCTAACCAGGCAACAACCACACTATGAATCCTAATCACACATGTAATCATCTGATGTATTCTACATTATAATAAGCAGTGATATTGTTATGCCATCATATTTCATGTATTTGTATTTTTTGTATGTGCTAATTGTTGGTTTTTAATAGTATGAAGCATGTTTTATTGCATGGAATGAACAATATGAAAATGTACTTCAGGAGACTTGAAGTACGTGCATTGGTGAATATGCGATCACCTTTGTACATGACATCATGTTCTGAAAGACCATAAACTTCGAACTGATAAGATGTGATATTCTCATGGCGCTGAATATAACTGTCTATCAAAGTAAATGGTGTCACATCACATAAGACCATAATCTCCAAAGTGAACTTAATTTTCTCAGAAATGGCTCCCACAGACAGTTTGTGAGACGTAGAATATTGAACTCAGTAAGATACAAACTTTACAAGTTTATTGTGAACAAAGAATGGTGGTAACAATATGTTCTTCTTTTGTTGATACTGTAAAAGGTGTTGTTGGTCAAAATTCTCCATGAATTTATTCCCTTATCCTTGATGTTTGTCCGTACGAAATGTCTGAGTCCCAAGAGGTTTATATGACACCATATCGAAACAAGAAGTTTGGTTTGAGTAGTGATTATCTGGCAGATGGTGGTCCTGGCTTATTTTAAGGTAGAATTTACCTTTGAGTTAGAGGAAGATCATGAAGAGCAACTAGAAACCCAGATGTGATTTGCAGTGTTTGCTTTGAAATATGTTACGTGTGTTGTGGTTTTCAGGCAGTTCATTTGATATGCATATACAGATTTTAACGTAACTTTGGAGGATTATTATTTGAAAAATGAACGAGAATGGAAAGATATATGCCATTTCCCCTTTGAAGTGTGTGATGGTCCGTCCAGGCTTTATCTCTAACCAGGCACTTGTGTGAACACACAGTAGTGAGTTTCTTTTGTCATGAATAATTGCCAGACATAACTGTAAAGAAAGCAGCTCGCTGGGATGTAGTACCAACATTTCAGAAAAACCTGCTGCAGGTTTGTCTGAAATGTTGGCACATCTGTATTAGATTCAATAGTGTCACAGTAGCAATATCTTCATAGTAAATTCCATGGGAACCTCAAATTTCGCAAATCATTTGTGGCTTTTCGAGTTAATTGCAGTAGTGCTTTTGGAATTGCAAATTTTTCTGTTTGCATAATTAACACCATGCCATATGTATGTGGAAGAGTGGAGATAATGCCCCGTTTACTCTGACTGGCAGTAAATGGAGACAACCATGCTGCAACCAGTTGTAATTGAGTGTCTGTTGGATAGGAGGCTTGGCGTACTGCAGAGCTAGTTTAGGCAAGTGCTGTTTTATTCTGTCAATGGGCACTGTATCAGGTCTGTTGGAAATTGACAGTTTATCAGTTATGATAGACCTATCCCAAAATAAAATCATGTTAACTGATACCGGCTCTGGTTCCAGCTTGTATCCTTAGGTCAGTGGAGTGTTTCTATCAGGTAGCTTATAATTAATGGCAGTCTGTTGGTGAATTATTTTTGCCATTTGGTTGTCTATCCTGAGGTATGTGGATTCATATGGTGCTGAAATTCCAGCTATTATGTGTTCAGTTGTTTCACCCATTTCATAACATTTTCTACATTTGTCGATCACTTCCACTCCTAATCAGTGCTTCTCATAATTTCTTGTTTCGATCATCGGGTCTTGGATGGCAACTGCAAAACTTTCCGTCTCGGGATAGATATATCCTGTGGAAGGCCACATAGGGAGGATGCTTTGTCTGTGTGATTTTCCTGTGGAGAGTTTTGGGAATTCTCCATGTAGGATTTTCATTTTACAGGTGTCCAGATCTTCTTTTGTTGTTTTTACAATATCTTACACATTTTGACCCTTTAGATTCAAAGGATTGTATCCTTTATCTGCCTGCATCATCAGTCTGATTAAGCATCCTGCAGTCGATCTCAAATTGTTCCTCATATTTATCATCATCATCATCATCGTCATCATTATTATGCAGGGTATTTACAATTACATACCTGAAACAAACCAAGTTTCTAGCTGTTCTATATTTACAGTTTATGGCACAAGTAATGTTATATCCAGTGTTGAATGTTGTATACTTTGTATACTTTGACATTAGTACTGTCTGAAGTGTGGCTTTTTTCTGTAGTTCCTTGATTTCGTGTTTGGTAAATATTATTATTATTATTGGTAAAGGTGAAGTTCTTCCCATTCTTAATTCTAAGCGTTGCACCATTAAGACATATTGGGAATTGGAGGTGCAGCTCCTCACATGCATTGTTACCAATGCATATGGACTATCAAAACATTGCAGTTTTTAAGGCAAGAATTATCTTGCAAGATTTGAAGTTGATCTGGTTATGACTGTGAAGAAGGCTGCTTCGTGGGATGTAATATCAGGTTTTCTGTTTCAAAATTATGAATGTTTCGTAGGACCTGCTGCCTCCACTTTCAGTGTGGAAGAAGACTGAGGCAGAATGTCCTTGCGAGACGCAGGCACGTTTCTGTCAGACTGCATGACGTCGTGTTCCAAAAGACCTAATCTCTCGAGAGCGATCTTATTTGAAAACTGTTTCATTCGTCCCTCCCGCCTCCTACCTCACTCTCCAGAATCGTCGTGCGAGGGTGCGCGCTCAACAGGTTACGAACCAACCTAGTGTGTCCTGTGATTGCAACAGCCTAGTCAAATGAACATGAAGTCCGTGTAAAGAACGCCTCTTCATTGGCGCTGCTGTTCTGGTGCCCCTAATTCGAGCAGTCACTAGGTAAGGCTGGCGAATTAGCAATCTCGCATCGCAGGACAAGTCAAGGAGAGGCGCTGGGGACAGTTCAAGGGCGACCGAAGCACTCCAGAGGGAGAGACGACCTCGCACGTGTTGCCAGTTTATGCATTTCTCTCTTTATTGTCGGTTCTTATTTTGGGTGCGTTCCAGTGCACGATTGTTATTACACTCGGATAGCAGTAGGAATATTTGATGATAGCTGTAGCCGATTGCGTTGTCTGGTACACGAGATGTAATTGGTACTTCTGGATGTTAACAGCTTTACTTTGAGATGCCACTAAGAGCGTAACGATGTTCTTCCCTGATGCAGAGGTTATGCGTTGTCAAATGGGACGACAGTACGTCAGTGTGTTGTGGGAGGTTTAGGATTTGGAGGCACTGTGAGTCGCGTCAGATGAGGATTTGAAAGCACCTTGCATCGCGTCAGACTGGGATTTGGTAGCACCGTACATCGCGTCGGATTAGGATTGTGAAGCACCGTGCATCGCTTCAGATTAGGGTTTTGAAGCACCGTGCGTCGCGTCAGATTAGTATTTGGAGGAATTGTCGTCGCGTCGGACGTGGATTTGGAAACACTGTTAGATTAGGAATTTGAAGCACTTCGATCGCGTCAGATTAGGATTTGGAAACAGCGTGCATCGCGTCAGATTAAGATTTTGAAGCACCGTGCATCGCGTCAGATTAGGGTTTGAAAGCACCGTGCGTCGCGTCATACTAGGATTTGGAGGCACCGTGCATCGCATCAGATTAGGATTTGGAAGCACCGTGCGTCGCGGCAGATAAGGGTTTCGAAGCAACCATGCGTCGTTTCGGAGGGTTACCACTCCTGGTCCGTTTTTTTGAGGTCCCTGTTCGGAATTTCTGAATGGAGAAAGGCCACCATGATCACGACGTTTCGGATACCGACCATGTCTCTGCCCTCAGATAAGAAGGATCGGTTCATATACACACACATGCATTTTGAATGCGGCATTGCTTAATGCCGGATGTTCATATTGATTAGGTTACTCTCCCCCACACTCTCGTTTTTACAGTCTCATTTTGAACGGATAATGTACGAACTTGGAGAGCCGTAGTAGTAGTATTAGTAGTAGTAGTACTAGTAAGTAAAAAACATAAAGTTTTACGTGTTGACGCCATAAAGGCATCTAGGGGGAGTAGAAGTATAGCTCCACTCATTTCTAACCTCGCCGCTAGATGGAGGTACATGGCCAGCTTTGCGTCACGGCTCAAAAGACTAATCTTCGTGTTCCCGCCGTGATAACCTATGATTCGACCTAGGCCCCCCCCCCCATGTTACTTTAACCTACCGCAACCTTCCCTCGGTGTGGTTGCCAAATTTACCGAAGTTTATGTGGTTTTAAGGACGAGACATGCGGACGGAGCTCATACCTCCGCATCCCGTGCGTGTTATCGTAAGGTGTGTATACAGACAATTTTACCGTCTAAGGTTGCTACTGTTACAGACCCCCAGTAACATCTTATCGACGTTTCGGACACTGATATGGCGGAGATGGACGTCGAAATTTCGGAGCTTCATTCCGAGTTACCACGCGTGATCACTGAACGTGACGGTCGGGTATTTGTGCACTCCTTACTTCGTATACTGGAGGCTGCCTGTAGACCAGTTAACCTGACAGTCCATCCGTTTCCTTCCCCAGTCCGTCTTGGGGCAAATATCCGCAAACTTAGCTTCTCGTAGTTTTGACTTACGACAGGTCCACAGCCTCTTCCAAAGCGAGTTCTCCACACAGTGCGATCTAGCGCTTCCTCTTTCAGTTTCCAGTATTCTCGCATTTCCTTAAGTTTATCCATTAGCTGCTTGCTTCTTTTTCGTCTTCCAGTCATTTCTCTATCTTTCCTTCAATTGCGTGTTTTAGAAGGCATTTCCTAGGCCAAATGTAACCAATTCAGTTACACTTACCACGTTTATAGCAGGTAGGATGTTTCTCTCATCGTTGTCAGAGTGTAATACTTCACACGATCGGTCCTGCTGATCTGCTTCATCCTTCTCCAGCACCACATTTCAAAACTTTCGAGTTATTTCTGACCCGCTGTGCGAAGTTTCCCAAGTTCCAGCATCATATTAAGCTGTGCTCCAAAGTTAACATATCACAAGTTTCTTCCGTAATTTGTGACGTGTTGGTTAATCAGCGACCTTTTCCTTCTGCAGTCATTCCCAATTTATCGTTTTTTAATCATCCTACCGTCCGATCTGTGCACGGGGAACGTCTTATGAACCATAAGTGATGAGTGTCGTTAAAGTCACTCATAAATAAACATTAACAGCGTCGCTATATAGACAGTATAGCTTAGATATACACCGTCATCTTACAGACAATAATAGACATTAGCTACGTCATTAGATAAACTGTAAATAAACCACATTGAGAGCGTTATTAAATAAATATTTAGTGCGCTGTTGTATTAACAGTAAAAGAAATGTTGATTACATCGTTAGATAAATCCGTAAATAAATATACATTGACGGCGTTATTATATAAGTAGTGGTTACACAAACAAGTAAAAATAAATGTTGGTTTTGTCGCGAGATAAGCGTAAACAGTAGTGAGAAGACCGTGCAAGTCTGCACTCAGTATGTGTGAGGCTGCATTGTGAGTGAGTCATTCCTGAAGCCAGTCGGTGGATGCAGCAGGATGCTTGCTTGCTGCAGCGGAACGTCTTTGGAATTCACAAAGCAGAACAAAAAGCTGTCAAATGACTGCATGAGCGCGTCTAACGAACCGCGGTTTGCCCTGCCAGTGTCCAGAGAGGCGGGTGATGTTTCAAAATTAGGACTATAATGGCGAACTGAATGGCGGGAGAATGTTTGTATTTTCCCCAACCTCTTCCCTCCTCCCCCCCCTCCCCCATACAGGAATTACTAAAATAATTCTTCCTATCCCGAGGAACTCTGCCCATGAAAACAAAAGCGAAACCAAGAGGCATTTGGTAGTGCACAGAGGACTACTTCATTGTTGCCAATTGCCGGACAACAAAATTCCCCGCGATATTTCGAATTTGAAATTGTTGCGTGGATTTTTCCTTAAAATATTCGTTCATAAAACCGAGCAGATGCACTTATGACGATTGTATCCGTGTATTCTTTCACACTACTATTGCGTTTTGCGGCGTCTCTGTGCCATCCGCAGGGAGTTCACACACCAAATTTAAAACTTAGTAAAATGTAAGATCACAGTCATAAGTACCCGTTGACCTATCATTCAGTATCCAAAGCGATGGGTGGTTGATATAGATAAACATATTATGAATATTTTTGTATATCAGCCACCATGGACTTTGCATTTGGCTGCTGAATGCAACGTTCATCGAGTATTACGAATATAATCCGTTAGCAAGTTCTAAAATTGGTGTTTGGAACTCCCTCAGAATTGTGCACAGGTGCCGAAATATGTAGTAGTAGTGTCAGACTGTTCGGATGTTGTGTCATATGTGCTTTTGTTTGGTTTTTTTTATAAACGAATATTTTAAGCGAAATTCACGGAATAAATAAATTCAGAGTACACGAGCCATGTTTCTCCTAATTGCGGATACATAAATATAATCTGATGAGGACGCAAAACTCCCGCCGCGGCAGAGGGCAGCACTGTCTGGGATAAAAGTAGTGAAAATATGAAAGTGCCACAGACAAAGGACAAGGTCTTTTAGCACTGGAGCTTGCTGTATGCTTTGTTTGGGTTTACAATTTAATATTTCGAGGGATGTTCGGATATCTTTGCGCATTGTTATTTCGAAATTTTTATTTAGATATTCCCCATTTTCTTCTGGAACCCATGGCGATGTTCTGCTTAACAGTGGTTGTGAAACATCGCTTTAGACCAATGTAGAGGGAAATGTATAAAGCTAAAGGGTGAAGTTCGCCCTAATACATGCCACGAAGGCCCATAGGGGTAGTAGAGGTATAGCTGTACTCTTTCTTTAACCTTAGCTTTATGCATCATCCTGTTGTGTTGGAGAATAAATAAAAGGAGGTTTGCAACCATCAAAAGCACAGCTTTATAAAAGTAATAAGTTAACCAGCTACATGTTTCGACTCTGTAGGAGTCATCTTCAAGCTGATATTTGAAACATTTTATGAAGTATACATATCATGTGCGGACGGGAGATCTTGCTTTTTACAGGTTTTTGTTACAAGTGTGTTCTTTACTATAACTGATTTCAAGATTAAAATTGAAGATTAGAACTACAAGATTAAGATTAAATTGAAATTAAATTGGTGAAAGCAGTTACTAAAATCTGTAGTGAAAGCAGTTATTAAAAGCTGAAGATTTACCCACCGAGCAAGACCTGGTACCCATTGTATAGGAGGCTGGGTGGACCCCAAGGCCGGTCTGGAAAGATGCGGAAAATCTCCCCCCCCCCCCCTTCTGGGATTTGATCCCCGCATCTTCCAACCCGTAGCGAGTCGCAATACCGACTGAGCTATCCCGGCCCACACGGGGAAATGTGAACTATGAGTGAACGCCGCTTTGAGTCTGCAACACATGAGTCTACAGTACATTAAAACAGCGTTATGCCTACACTACAGAACAGCCATTGTTGTACATAAACTTGATTGTCATACGAGTAGAACAAGTTGAAACACATAGCAGTGAACGCAGAATATGTTTTGCGTGTGTTATGGTGGAATATCACTGCTTATTTAACGATGAAGTAGTTCAGATCATATAATATCTAACGTTAGTTTGATTAGGAAGTGATGGATTAGACAGGATGGCGGAAAAAGCTGCCATAGCCTGGTTTCGGGCACTGTCCCGGCATTGGGCTGGCGTAGCTGAGGAAAGCCGCGAAAATCTTGGGAATAGCTGTGTGTGGAAGGGGATTTGAATCCGCGACCTCCCGAACCCAAAGCAGGAGCTGTCCGCTTGACGAGGGCGTTAGGTTGATTTTCATGTTACTTTATGCTATCCGATGACCAAGTCAGAACTACGATTTCATAGTCGTTGATGCATAAATGAATATGGAGCATCGGTGGCTTGATACAGGGTACAATAAAACTGCAGTACTCGGTGACAGACTTGTCGCAACGCTATTCTTTCCACTAGAAGTCGCTCATGACAGGTCTGGGATCGATCCCGAGCCTCCGCCCTGAGAGGCATCTGTTTGATTGGTATAATAGGGATATGTATGGCTGTGCAACAGTGTCTGTGTTGAACAGATGTCTGCTACGATGTAACGTGTGTTTTCACTGTCCTGTGCTATACACTTGCGAAAACTTCCCTTGGCGGAACCGATCATTGTACGACCCCGACCAGACATTTACTTACTTACGTACTAACGTACTTAACTTACTCACTCCATGGAGCAGAGTCTGCTTGAGAAGCTAACTTGTTCTCAGCTAGTCAACAAATTGCCCGCATTTTATGGAACCCGAAGGTTCATTCCCGCATTCACCAGTGCCCTCCACCTGTCCCTATCCTGAGCCATATCAATCCAACCCCAGCCCCCATATCCCACTTCCTGAAGATCCATCTTAATATTATCCTTCCATCTACACTTGGGCCTTCCAAATTGTCTCTTTCCCTAGGTTTCCCCACCACAACCCAATATATACGTCTTCTCGTTCCCATACATGCTACCTACCCCGCCCATCTGTTTCTTCTCGATTTTATCACCCCATATACATAATAATAATAATAATAGCAATAATAATGTGCAACAGGTCCATAGCCTCTTCCAAAGCAATTCTCCACAGAGTGCAATCTAGTGCTTCCTCTGTCATTTTCCAGTATGTTCCCGTTTTCTGAACGGCATTCATTAGCTGCGTACGTCTTGTTCCTCGTCTTCTTGTCACTTGCCGTTGCTTTAATAACGTGTTTTAGTTGGAACCAAAATGGAGGCAATAACATGTGCATGGACAAGAAATCCTGATATGGGGCTTCATGATTTGTAATCGCCATATATTATGACAGTGATATAATAAAGTTTGCTGAAATAGGCGGGACATGTAGCACGCACGGGAAATCAGAAATGCTTGTAAAGTGGTCGCAATACCTGTATAAAGAAACCACTTGGCAGACCTTTGCGTAAAGGGATGATGAAATTAAAAAGGATCCTAAAGAAATAAGGTTTGAGGATGTGGAGTGATCTGGCCATATGGGCCAGTGGCTGGTTTTTTTTTTTCATGGTAATAAATATTTGGGTTTCGTAAAAGGTGTATAATTTATTGACAATCTGAGAGAATGTTAGCTTCAGGACCTTGTAAAGCGAGCAGCCCACACGTTGTAGTGACCTTCTGGAGGGGCAGCTGCCGGGTGACAAAGAATGTGGTGCTGCTACTGGCATCTCATGACTTGCCTATACCGGAATATCGAGACGCGTAAATTGTGCTGTGTCGGACAGGTTTGCGTATAGCGCAGGTATTTCTAGACACAAAATATTGCACGTGACACATCTCACTTGTTAATGTGGCGACGACGTACGGGCTGGGCTGTCCAGGAATCTGGGTTTCATTCTCATCTGCGGCGAGACTTTTTTGCCCTCCCATATCGGCTCTGGGGCGCAGGTTGTCTATTCAGTGGGTGCCGGGAGGTATTTTCTTGGAGGTAAAGCGGCCGAGGCGTGAAGCTGACACCCTCATTTAGTGCCGATACTGAGAATGCTTATATCTGTAGCTGCACTTCTCTCTAAGATTCATGGCTTTGCGTCAGATGATAAGCATTGTGACAACCATACCGTACACCCGAACTGGCCAACTCTGTCACCAGAACAGTTTCAGCAATACAGTGTAACAAACGTAATTTGAAACTTTATTACCAGAGAAAATGTTAACAAACTTCATAACACATCAATTTAAGACAGCACAGAGTAAACCTATCATTCGTTGTGTTTTACCGGGTTTAGTACGTTCAGCCTTGTTATTAGCGTAAATTTTGTTTGTTTTTGGCGCGTCAGCCCCCCCTCCCCTCCCCCATTGGGCCAAGGCTTACCCCTTTCTTGAGGTTTCTAGACCCCACACAACGACGCACCACAGTCGGTAGGACTGTGTAGACGAGTGAGCAGCTGGTCGCAGAGATTTCTGCCTGACAACACAACAAACATCCGTGCCACAGGTGGGATTCGAACCCACAGTCTCAGCAGGCTAGCAGCCGAAGACCTACGCCGTAGACCGCGTGGCCACTGTGTCCGGCCTTTAGCGTAACTTACTGTTTGTAAATAACGACCTTCTAGTGAATTCAACCCGCCTCCTCCCCTCCCACCCTCCAATTATGTACACACAAGTTCGGCCCTCGGGCGAGTCCTTAACGAATTATGTGGCCCTCCTGTGAGTTCCAGTTGGCCAGCCCCGCCTTACACGATGCATTTATGGTGAAAGTACGTACAGACACATTTGCGGCGTGAATGTGGAACCTGGTGGTCATTTAGTACCTTCCGGTGGCCGGTCCAGAGACTCTTCTTATCAAGGCGGTAACTGGAATGTGTGACGTGGTGCGCCGCACGGTGCCACTGTACGTTGGCAAAGAGCGGAGAACGCAGTGGACCAAACGCAGCATTTCACGCGTTGGCACTGCTGGATTCCGAGTCATAGTGGTCTTGAGGCCGACACTGATAGAGGTGTTGCCGTTTTTGTGTGTCCCTCAAGAAAGAACGCTGTAATTTAAAACGTGCCCTCGCCATTTCTTACAAAATCTTTCATAATTTATTATTCCCAATCACTTTTCCCATTCACCGAGCAACCTTGCTCAAGCACTAACGCTTGTGGCTTGTGTGCCAAAGGTGCGCGGTACTGAGGCTACGTAGGATAGTAGAGTCCGGTTGAAACCTGATGGCACACGGTGACGCACGTTAGGGGAAGTGAAGCGGAAACATGCGAGTGGAGTGGGTAGCCAGTAGTCTTGCAATCTACCTCAGAACATGGTGTATCCAGCATTACTACTGCTGATGCGCACACCTCGGCTGCCAGTAG
>Ga0123352_10010356_pt1 | contig 14633 bp, 9 predicted proteins | sample TergutLab28metaG_FD_89700 | JGI IMG/M metagenome (GOLD analysis project Ga0123352, IMG submission 89700) | Labiotermes labralis P1 segment gut microbial communities from Petit-Saut dam, French Guiana - Lab288 P1 | ecosystem: Host-associated > Arthropoda: Insects > Digestive system > Gut ... | reverse complement strand
TGTTTCGGCCTAATGTGGCCATCATCAGGTTTTCATCCGAAAGTATGGTGGTAGTGCTTTACAGGATTGGTATGGGTATGTCACGATGGTGAGATCTCAGCATCTGTGATGTTTGTTATATGTAGTTTAGTTCATCCTTTATTAAACATCTTTTTTAGATATTGTTGTGTTACTGACTGATACCCATACCTATTGTAGACTAACGTATTCTTGTAATTACAGTGTCTGACTTCGATGCAGAAAATGTATGGTAAGGACAGTACGAATTTTTAAAATATTTTTTTATAAAACTACACCGCTAGAAAACAAACTCGAAGCAATTTCATGTTGTAATCTCCCCTGTCCGTTCATTTCACTCAATCATCACAGTCCCATAGTTTCAGGTTTCTTAGTGCAAATCGCAACACCTTTATCCGAATTTCCGTACAATTATCTAAAACCGGCCTTCGCTTCTCCGCTGTTCAATTTCAGCAGCACACTAGAGACTTCTATTAGAAAAACAACGATCAGGGTTAGGCCTCTTTTAGGCGCTTTCGGAAAACGATTGCAAAGAGCATTTACTGAGTTCTTCATATCAGTCCATCCGTCCACATGGAACACAGTGACTCCCACAGAAAGAATTTTGGTGAAATTTCGTATATGACATTTTTACTAAAATTTGTCGACATTCTGCGAGTTTGTTTTAAGTCTAACAAATAAAACAGACACATTTATAAGCAGACCTACGTATATTTCCGATTTATCGCCGTGATAATCTTCATAACTGAGAGGGACCGTGTTCTCTGTAAGGAACAAGTTGGGCCAAACAAACAGCACAAATGAGACACACTGTTCTCTGTGAGTTATGGGCTTAGGCCTAACAACATTTGAACATTGTGTCGGATCGACCGTAAAGAGTGAGTGTGAAAATTTATGCGATATCGATTGTATATTTCTCCTATTTTGATATCTCGACGATAATTGTTACTCGGTTGCTAAGAGACAGGGACACCTTATAGTGTACGTTAAAGTACTCGGTGCTTCCCTGGAGAGTATTAATGTATTTAACATATAGGGGAAGCAACGGAGAGAACACGACAGTAGACAAGTTACGTGTAGATTTATCTTTACACTCGTCTAGCAGTTCTGATGGCAACATATTACGATGATGTACTATTTCGAATTTGACATTCAGAGGATCGTGTATCGTGATATATTCTTAAAATAAAAGCCAAAGAGATGCACTATTTCTCAACTTTATTTGGTAAAGAACTCTATATGTTTCGGACAGATTTACTGTCCATCATGAGGAGTCTTAACACAGTATTCACAGCAATAGGTATGTGTCATACTGGTTATGTTGACTCTCGGCTAGCGAGATCAGTATGGACCTAACCTCGCTACCAGCCAGTCAACCAGTGGCGTACCCAGAATTTTTGTTCGGGGGGTCAACAAATTCTGTTGAGGACAGAGGACAGAGAGAAAGTGGATCTGGGAGCGGTAGCCCCCTCGTCAGGGGTTCTGGAGGCATCTGTAATTTGGTACAAGAAATCTCATTTAATATAGTAAAATTTACTTAATTTTTTATACTTTAAGACTATTTATTCGCTTCTCGTAATGTGAGAAACCAAGCATTACACCCACATAAAACAGGAAACATTACAGTTACCTGTATGTTAATCTCTGCGTCTTTAAACAGTGAGCAAGAAGACAAAGAAGTCTGCATCAAATACAAGTGGTTACGCTGCGTTTGAATGCAAGAAAAGCCTCACACTGTATCATGACCAAGGAGTCCAGGTGGGAGAAGTGTAGGCAATGCCTGAAGAAAATTTTTTACATTGCAGATTATGATTTCATGATTGACAGTGAGAGGAAGGGAACAGTTGCTTTTTTTATAAATGAGATTAATTTGTGTGAATATTCACATGTAAAAATGGAAATAAAGAAGAAAGAAACTTAGTTAGAGCAGTGGTACTGCCCGTCAGACAGGAACGGGGAAATAAATGAAGAGGATATGCACTCAAATATCAGTGCCAGTGAACATCGGCAGGACTCACATTAAGAGGTTTTTACGTTAGCCACAAATTTCACCCCCACGAGCCGCGGTAGAAACAAATTTCCTTAACGATTACGAAACCGATATTTTAAGATTAAAAATTTTGAAATAAAACAAGGAGATGAAACGAGACAAGAGTTCGTTTGTACAATGGTTGTAGGGAGAGAGGAACGGGGGGCCAGGTTTTGAAACAAGACCACAGGGCTTTGCAATCCCAACTGCCTACACAGACGGATCAAAATAGATTGGATATACGCCTAAAACGCCTGTGTTCAAGGCACGGATACTGAACAACTGAGAAGGCGCGTAAAAAGGTCCAAGGAGATGAATATAACATTAAAATGCACTCTCAGAAATGTCTGTTGTTGTTGTTGTTGTCGTCGTCGTCGTTGTTGTTGTTGGAAATGCACACACGTACTTAATTACTGCCAAGTTTCGGCTGCCACTGCCCTCCCTAGTTAACAGTTTCATAAAGTCAACGTCTTTGCCACTTCTAACATGTACTGGTTTTTTTTATATAAACCTTATTATTCTGCATGCTCCATTACTATGGAGTAATGCTACATGCATTGAGGTTAACTTTTACATATTATCTTCTACTATCTACCTATTGGATTTACAGTTTTGGTTCCTTATCTATCTTGTCATACTTAGACACTGAACTTTGTCTAATAATATGCTGTTCGCGAATTCTTTGAAGATTTTGTAACATTTTATACTAAGTTTGTCTTTACTAACTGGCCACTTTTCTGACCATATTACCGCTGCTTTTAGTCTATCCCTTTCGTGTTCTAAAAGTTTGCATTCATATAGGATGTGATCCACTGATTGTTCACTTTCATCGCATGAGCACACTGGGCTCTCTATTATTTTGTACTTGTACAAGAATGTTTTGATATTGCCATGTCCAGTTACTATTGTAGTAAAGTTGGGGGTTGCATTAATTCTTAGCTTCAACCTGTCCGCTATTTTTGGGAAGAAAGATTTTGTTATTAAACCTTTTGAAGATCTTAACCTGTACTGGTTATGTTTGTATGTCTGTCTGTATGGTGCGTGTAGGGTATGAGTGTTGAAATAGCTGGCAATATAGTGACGGTTTTGTAAGGAAAGCAGCCTGCAGAGCTAGGAAGAAGGAGACAGAAGTAAACTCATAAATGCAGAATGGCCATAAATATAAAGTAAGCGATAAAACATAAGGCGGATGACGACAAGAAGGGTCACAAGGTGATAAAGTGAGAGGTAAATGATGAAGTAGGAAAGTGCAGTGATACCGGGGCCTGGCGTAGGCGAAAGTTTCGGTAAGATGAAATTAGAGAAACACAAGAACGAATTGCACGTTAGACAGCTGATGTTTAGTAAAGAATTGTGTTTTTGTGAAGGTGACTTAGCCAGGGATAATGCACAATGATAGCCAGGAAATAATTCCTGTGTGATGTGCAAATAAGAATTCAGCGATTTGCATTTATTGTAATGCATTATCCATTACTTTATTTTCAAGCCTATTAATAAAAAACATTTCACCCTTTTCGTTGTTTTATTGATCAGACGTAATTTCCCCCCCCCCCCTCCCCCCAAAATTCTAGTCTTTATTTTGAAGCCTAATAATGCTGTAGCAACAACAGAGTTCAGAGGAAAGAGTGACGTTAAGGTTACAGCTCTCCGCCCAGTTTTGTGACTATGGCAGGGGTCTCCAACCCGCGGCCCGCGGGCCGCATGCGAACTTCCAAGTTGTATTATTCTGCCCGTGGCAACATCTTAAATTATGTCTATACTGTCAAAATTAGGCAGCAATTTAGGTGGTTAGGTATACCACTTATTATTATTATTATTATTGTTATTATTATTATTATTTAAAGTACGGCCCGCCAACCAGCCCACCATAATCAGTGTGGCCCTTTGCCATAAAACGGTTGGACGTCCATGGTTTAAGGAATGCAAGCCAGACTTATCAACTCAAACCTCCCTTATTTTCCTTGCATCTGCGGTCTCAGAACCGAGACTTGGACTATGCTCTATCTACACAACCAAAAGGTTCATGTTGTAAATAAGCATACTTTATTTAGCTGTCATGATAGCTGGTTGCTAGTTACAGGCAGCTGAAAAAGGACAACCCTGATACATTCCTGTCGCGCCGCATTTCAGCCCATCATTTGGGGAAGAATGTAACCGACACCGACCGCGGTTCGCTTATCGCACAAGCTTCCAAAAATGGGAAAAAATACGGGCTGAAGATTTTCGGTAGTAAAATACATCTACTTATAAAACGCTATGTGGCAGTAGCTTTGCGTTACATACATCGCGTCGCATTAGCGAAAAATTTCAGCTAACGAGTACTTTTCAGTGTGCAAAGAAAAAAGACGCTTACTCAAGTTTGGCAGGGTACACCAGTCTGTGTGTGGTCTTTGCAGCTGTATAGAAACGAGACAGAACACGATTTGGTATGTTTGTCTGCATGTATTGGAAATACTGCGGAAGATGACGTCACTGAAAGTAGATCAGAGGACAAAAGGCTGAGTGAGAATGCAGACTAGCAGCGGAACGTCATCTTTAGTGGTGGTAAAGAGTCAGAGTGTTGATTTTTGACGCATGACTATGGCAGCATTAAGTCATTAAGGCCCTGCTTAGGGGAATGCTATAGCCATATATTGTACAGCGACGTAACACATCAACCAGCAACTGCGGGCTACGGATAATACGTGATAATAAAAAAAAGGAACGTGTATATTAACAGATGTCGCAATTTCAGGAGACAGAAATGTGAAGAAGAAGAAGAAGAAGCCGAGAAGATTCTAAAATATAAAGAACTTGCAACATAAATACAGCGTATGTGGAAAGTGGAAACAAAAGTTATATCAGTAATAACAGAGAAAAATGGAACCATTTCAAAATCACTCAGACGATACCTGAGCAACATACTAGGAAAGTACGAAATTCAGCAACTACAAACAAACAGCCACATTTGGCACTACACACATACTGCCGAAAGTGCTAATGTAAAAGCACAAAAACATATTTTACGGGCGAAATAATATAAAATGTAGCAAAAAATTTAAATACAGAACAGTAGCAACACCATATACCCTCGAAACATGGTTTGTTTCAGGTATAAACTTGTAAATACCCTTATAAAGGTGATAACAAGGATAATAATAAATATACGAGAGAGAGAGAGAGAGAGAGAGAGAGGCTTAACCGTTATGACTAAGCCAATTCATTTATTGACCACCAAACGCAACCGAAGAAAACAGAATCTGCCCACAAACATTCCCGGACGCAAGTTTTCAAGTTCCAAGACGGATGCAGCTAGTTCTGTAACAAGACGGTATCTACACATAAAAATATCTAAACAGTTAACAGTCTGTGTGATTTCAGGCTGCCGTGGCGGTGTTGTTACTGCCTTTATCGAACAAGGCTTCATTCAGTTTCTCTATTCTGTTCAGTCTATTCAGTAAGGGAAAAAAAATATTTACGCCTAAGCTGTGGACTGCAAGACAAAGGAATTAATTGTTGTTTCACATACAGTTACATTGGAAGACTGTCAATATTTTTGTGCATTTTATGCACAGGCAATGCGGTGTCTTAGACTCCTATCCATCAGGTCGTCAATACAGTGTTCAGCAGTAGAAATATGCGCGCACACTATAAGTATCTGGCCAGTAAACTTAAAAAGGGGTCTAGAACTCTACAGAGGTTTCAAGGAAATGGCCGTCGTAAAGGAATTAAAGAAAAAATAAATTTCAGTAATGGAATGGAAAGAATCCAGCAAAAGATCCACTTTGAACCGAAAGTAAACACAAGGACACGTGACATCTATATTTGTAAGCTCCATTGTGAGTTCACAGCACAGATAATTGAAAAAGAATTGAAGAGTACACTTTATCAGTATTCATGTAGCATCAACTTTTATTTGGAGTGCCACTCGAATAAACATGGGAGGCTTGTGGTATTTCAAGAGTTATGAGTTCTTTCTTACGAATAAAATTCCTCCATTGGCTTTCAACTGTTTGCTCCTCTTCCTTTCAGATTTAAATACTGTTACTTCAAGGTAATGTCCGGTCATCAGCATGGGTTTAATTTATTCACCACATTCAGTTAAACAGATTGTTGTACAAAATTTGAAAACGGCGATGAATTTTTTTGAGTGCACGCGTTCTGTTCAGGCAGTGGGGTAGCTAGGTGTTGTGGCGCCTACAGCGAGTTTTCACAATTACAAAATTTAAAAAATACAATTTTTATTGAAATTATTTTTTGGTTCAATAAACTAAAATTTGTTGGACACAAAATCGCAGCTATTCGTTAAAAGTACACTTATTGACGCCCATTTTACTGCCCCTTGGATCCCGAGTTGGCACCACCAATCCCCCCCCCCAACAACCCAGTTACACCCTGGTACCAGAATATTCTGCGCCACGAAGCTGGTTTATTAGATGACTGGGTTGTGTGATGTGTTGTTTGTTTATTCGTTGGTTAGTTACAGTCTAAGCGGTGTTCTCATGCACGCGGTAAATTTGTGTTAGAAAATTAAGAATGCAGGTTCGCGTACACGAAAAACTGATTATTTCATTAAGTCATTTATCAATTTATTTACTCGACGAGGCAATAAGGTTCACCTATTTATTTGCAGGTACCTACTTAAGCTCTGCATTTTATTATATAAGTTCGGAAAAACGTGTCGTCTACACTCAAAGAGTAGCATTTTGTCGCTGTGGAGGTTACGTCTGTACAGTAGTGCATACACATTCCGTGATAAGTGGGTCCCTTGTCGTTACGGCATGGCGCTTCCTCAGTTTGCGGATGAAGGAACGACCTCCACTATGGAGGGTAGCTGCGAATATATTGAATAAGCAGTCGCGGACAGCCGACAAGGGGTCACAACCTTAAACAAACTGAGGTACTCTACATCTCAGATTTGAAGAATACAGTTTTTATGAACAATTTTAAAGTGACTTCATACACATATGAACCATATTTCGGAACTCCTGTCTATTTTAAGGGAACGTTGCCATTCCGTTGCTCAAGCAAGCGTTGGGAAATTTGTAGAATTAGCCGGGTTACACAAAATGATTAAGTGCCTACCACTCACACAATAAACTGTGTCTCCATTACAAACACAAATATGTTAACTGTGTACAGGCAATAATCACTGTTTACACTTACTTACTTACTTACTCCACGGTGCAGAGTACTTCTTGAGAAGCTAACTGGTTTGCAGCTAGTCAAGAAATTCCCCGCATTTCACGGAACCCGAAGGTTCGTTACCGCACTCACAAGCGTCCGCCACCTATCTCTATCCTAAGCCCGCCCAATCCAGTCCATATACCCACATCCCACCTCCTGGAGATCCATACACATACTGCGAAAATCATGAGAAACACATTCATACACTGCGTGAACAAAAATGTTGAGTTACTGGAACTTAAACCTAATAGAACGTACAGTAGCCATTGGGGTTTTAATGGATCAGTGACTTATCTCACGTAACAACATTTCAAAATACTACATTTAAACGAAAGGCAGCGAAAAACACAGTGTAAGAATTGAAGCATAACCGAAGAAGAAATTCCTTCTTTGTTCAATTCAATGTGTTCTAATGAAATATTGTTCCTATCACAATTAGTACTATTTATTACCCAACGCAGGGAAACGGAGATAATTATACCCCAAAAAAGATAAAGAAAAAGGTGTATCAGAAGGGAAGGTTGTGAAGGAAACGCGAACGTATAGAACTTTACATTAGGTCGACTAAACGTATATTACTCTCATAGAATGTTAGGATCACAGTGCTAATAAACGTGGGCTTGCCTATGGGCTGTACCGGATGTGTACAGGAACACCCTAATATCTCACAACAGCACGACAAATTTGGCACTGTGTGTCTCATTTTTAAGCTAGAATCTTAAAGTAGCGCTTAGTTGTTAATTTAAAAAAAAATACACATCAATTTTACTTTATTTAGTTGATTTGGTGAATGAGATAATGTTTCTATGACTTAGTATTCCATAAATGTTTGCCTTAAAAATGAAATTCGCTGAGTACACTCCCCAGTGACGTGCTGCTCACGTATATGCTTATTAGCTAAGCAAGTCCGTCTTCGAGCAGGAGCTTGGGTAGGCCAGAGCTACCATCATGTTCAGGTTGTAATATTGTGTAGCAGTCAGGAATATTTAAATTATTACTTACAGAACCCACCTTCCACGAGTTGTTCTGGTATCAGTAAGGGTTCATTGTACCCAGTGAAAGGCACAATGCAGTTCTTGAGAGCAGAGCTGCTACGTCAGTGTGGTATATAGAGCAATATTACACTTGCAAGGCTAAATGGAAGATAATATATATAGAGTTCTTTATAGAGAACTTCAAAATAACAAACCGCTTCGCCCGTCCCCGAAACAGTGTGTTGTTTACAAATTACTGCTTTTATTTTCTGCCAATGTTATTAAATCTTAGACACCAGAGTATGGATAAGGTCTAAGGAGGCCTACCATCTTAAATACGACACATTAACGGCAGACTCTTACCGAAATGTACCCAGATTCAAATTTTCTAAATTTATACACACCCGCTTAAACCAAATAACTATGTACCTAGATAGCTAACTCAATTTACGCGACTCGTTCTTAAGTAACTAGCAGTCCATAAGCTACACTAGCAACTGCCCGCATTTCGTGGAACTCCAAGGTACATTACCACCTTCGGGTTCAAGTATACCGGCGACAACATGGATTGCTATAGCGAAAGCGGCAATGAAGAAGAAGCCTCTGCTTGATTTCAAACTTTCGCCGTGTTGTACAAATATCCCAACAATCTCGTTCCAGGTATTCTTCTTGTTTAAACGACCTATGAAGAAGGAACAGTGTTCCGAAACGTCGGCACAGAAAACTCAGACGCCGGGGAATCACCCACAAGATAGAATACAACGAGAAGACTCTTGACACCAGCAAACCGGACTTGAATTTAAGGAAGAAACTAGCGAAGTGCTGCATTTGGAGCATAGCTGTGTACGGTGCTGCAAATTGGACACTCTGAAAAAGAGATAAGAAATACATCGAAAGTCTTGAAATGTGGTGTTGGAGAAGGACGGAGAAAATAATTTGGACTGATTGTGTAAATATGAAGTATTACACAGTGCCAATGAAGAATACATACATTACAAAGAAACGAATGTAGGCTTCTTGGACTAGTCACAATTTGCGAAGGAAATGCCTTCTAAAACACGTTATTGAAGAAAAGACACCAGGGACGAGGAGACGAGGAAGAAGGAGTAAGCAGGTACTGAAAGACCTCATAGAAAAGGGGGTTACTGTAAAATGAAAGAGGAACCACTAGCTTGCACACTTTGGAGAACTCGCTGTGGAAGAGGCTGCAGCCTGTCGTAAGACACAGCAGGCAGTGAATGAACAGCTGTGCTACATGGCACTCATTATCTTCCATCGCACTGTTAACGCATTCGCACACACAGGGACGATCTCGTGCTCCAATTCGGCTGTTTCATCGTGCCCGTGCTGCAGCTACCACAGCCAGAAGATAGTGCATGAAGGGACGCATCGCCCCTCTCTGAACAGTGAATAGCCACGTGACAGAGCGCTACACTTAAGCAGGCATTTTACGTAGCATCATAGCATTCACCGACATTATTCCGGCACGGGTACATTGCGACACACTGTACGAAGCAAAGCAACGGATATTAATTTAATACGCCACTAAATTGCAATGTCATCCTGACCAGTATTTACAATCTTGTTGCATATCGATACAGCCATCGATTAACACTAGGAACGCTGACACTTGCAACTTTTTTGCCCTGACCACCTTGGTCCTCTTCCCCTGCTGTATTCTTCCGAGAATCAGTAATGCAACAGTACAAAAGCTATCCAATGAAATTCTTGGGTTAATAAAGGTAGCAGTCAGCAGTATAAGCTTCGTAAGACCGTACAATAATTATCTTCTGCACTTCAGCCAATTTCTGGGACAGTACCTAAATACAAGAAACCAGTCTCTTCCGCCGGTCCCAGTGGCTGCGCGGTCTAAGGCGTAGGTCTGCGGCCGCTCGCCTGCTGAAATTGTGGGTTCGAATCCCACCGGGGGGGCATGGACGTCTGTCTGTTGTCAGTGTTGTGTGCTGTCAAGCAAAAGTCTTTGCGACGAGGTGATCACTCGTCCAAAGGAGTCCTACCGACTGTGGTGCGTCATTGTGTGTGATCTATAAACCTCGTGGGGGCTGTCGAGCGAAAAAATAACAAACATTCTCCGCCAGTATTCCTCGTCCCTTTTCGTTCAAAGTCACACTGCAGCCTATTTCATTTGGCTCTGTGTAACGGTTGAAAAATACCTAAGATAAAGAAAGTTTGACTTAGGTTACTCTGATGTAAAGTGGGATAATGTTCCGAAGTACTAACCTTATTTTGAGCTTTCTCCAGCGCCTATTACTCAATTATACAATTACAGGGCTACGTTTCGGAAGCAGGCCCTGCTTCCCTGCTCAGGTGAAATTTATCTGGTGGACGCCTTAGAAAGAGGTCCAGTGACAATTGAAAGAAGTCCGGAATAAGAACAGAACACGCCTTGATCAAAAACCGTATAGAATTATATTAAGGAGTATACGTTACAGACAGGTAAAAGGAGAAACATTAAATTAAATCATAAGGTCTTCCCTCTTCTGGGTGGTATGCAGAGTATACAGGTATTTGTTTACCGAAGTTTCGAGGCAGCCTACCGGTGTCATTTCCAAGGTTCAACAATCCAACGATAATCTTATTTATAAATACCTTTTCTGTCCATTTCAAACAATGTGCTTCACTTTACTGAAGTACGAATTCTGTGCTAAATGCTTTTCGATATTAGTGGACAATTAATTAAAACGCCGTCTAGTGGCGGCAATTTCCCGCCTGTCAACATAAGAACAATTTACTTTGCACCCAACTTGTAGACAGAATATGTTCGTAACAAACGATATTGGTCTCAGCTTGGTGTAGTAACATATGACAGTGAACGGTACGGTGGAGCTCGACTCCGCTATCTGTGGGGTTTAAATATGCACAAATTCCTGTTAATTACGCTACTAGCTAATAACTCCTGCATGCCCAAATATACGTAGCTTGGATGAACGAATTAAATACTTAACAGGAAACCGGAGGAAACTGCACAACGAGGAATTTCATGATCTGTACTCCTCACCAAATATTATTTGAGTTATCAAACCAAGAATGAGATGGGCGGAGTATAAGGCACGAAGGGGGTGGGGCATATGGGTTTTTGGTGGTGAAATCTGAGGTAAATAGGTCATTTGGAAGACCTAGGCGTAGATGGTTGAATATTAAAATTGGGGCTTAAAGAAATCGCTTGAAAAGGCGTGGACAGGACTGATCTGGCTGAGAATATGGACAGGCGACGGGCGCTTGTAAAGCGGTAATGTACGTGCAGGTTTCTTGCAACGCAGGAAATTTCTTGACTAGCGGAGGAACTATCAGCTTCTCAAGGATTCTGCTGCATGGAGGATAGTGGGTGGTTGGTAAATTGGCTAGTTGGTAGTTAGTTAACTAGCCAGCTAGTTAAGTCGTGGCTTACTGAAGATTATTCCGGGATTCGCATGAAGTGACTGGGAAAACCCATACAAAACCCAAACCCAGTCACACAGCTAATGTCCCGGTCCGGCCTGCTCAGTTATACAATTACTCTAGGACTGGCGTAGACAAATATTTATATCAAGTCTGTGGAAATGGCATTCAAATCGCGGCAGTTCGGAATGCAAGTTACACGCACAATTACGCGTTACGACTTTGCCAGCGTGTAAATGACTGTGTCACGAGTGCTGCGTGCCGTAAGGGGCAACGCGCACTGCCCGGTAATTAGAAAATTTCGTGCCCTGAACCCTCACCCTGAAGAACCTGTAATTCTTCGTACTGCCACTGTAATATGAGTGGTAGTATCGTCAAGATTCAGACACGAAATTGCGTTATATAATAAAAATCTAATTAACTTTATATTACTTGCATAATTAATGTGTTGATGTAAATCATGGGGGACCCAAGCCACTGGTGTGGCTGACACAACTTTCCTGTTTACAAACTCACGAGGCTGAAAGTGTATGGAGTGTTAAATGATATTATACATAAAGGAGACGCATGGTTAACTGAAACTAACCTATTGTACTTGGATGAACAGAATCAAGAAGCCATCGAATTGTAAAAAGATGTTTTATTTGATTACATAATAGCTCTTGCCCAAGTTGCCTCCTAAAGCGCGATTCCCGAAGATCGTCTAGTTGGTCACCACTGCTGCAGGAGTTTCGTACTGCACAACCGGTTCAGTTTAAACTATTTGCGGCTTCGTTACTGTACGGTATATCAGGGAACAGGGCGTCGATGTTTGGATTATTAGTAAGCGAAATATTCGAGAGGGTAAAAATGAATCGGCTAGTATCTCATAGAAGTAGGCCTAAACGGCAAGCATTTTCATAGATAATGAAATTAAATGTACATTCAGTACACACAACATTACAATGCAATAGTGCAAACAACGAAGTAGATGCGACAATAACAATTTATTAGTAATTTCAATCAGCTCTACATGTTTCGGGCGATAATTTCGCCCATCTTCAGGAGCACTAGACTGTGAAATTATCGCCCGAAACATGTTGAGCTGATGAAATTACTAATAAATTGTTATTGTCGCATCTAGGTGGTTGTTTATACTATTGTATCAAAGATGCACGGTCACACAATCAAATTTACAATGAAAGTTAATCAGGCAACATGTTTCGGCTTTTTTCCAAGCCATCATCATGCCTTCATTTAAGAACTTCAGTAAATATCTACAGCTGCAAGTAGGAGTGAGATCACACCCTTGACAAAACAACGACACATAATAAAATGTTGAACATTAATGCAAGAAGCCTTGATAAACTCTACAAAAATCCGTAATAATGTAAAAGAGCATAAAGGACAAAAGTTAAAAAAAGTTAGAGATTTAAATATATATGTTGATAGGCAGTAGAATTTCAGTTGGGGAGTAGTGTTTTATACCCAGGGTAATGAAACACTACTCCCCATCTGGCAGAAGGAATCACGGTAGACCTTTGAAGAGACTTCTGGATACGTGAGACCGGAACGGGTCAACAAGTGGCCCAACTCCATGACAGATATATGATGAGGAGGAGGACAAAAGTTAAAAAAAAATTGTTAGAGATTTAAAAAAATATGTTGATAGGCAGTAGAATTCCAATACGGTGTATAAAGTTGTCCCTGTGCACGCCATGGCATCACATGGCGGAGTGGCGGAGTGGAGGCATGTATTCACGCATTCTTAGCCTTAGCACTAGAAGGAAGTAGGTTCAAACTCCGACCGCTTTAAGCCAAGGTACGATTCCAAGGTACCCATCAAACAGGATGTTGGGAGGGCTACAGATTTGGTTTGGACGATTTGAAAAAAAGAACTGTCTTGCTCATGTCAACCATTGAACCACGATTTCTTGGTTGTCATCCCGTAGCTACGCCTCCGACTACCGCTATCCCTCACAGAGGAAACGACGGAAAATACAAAAGTCCTCGTCAAATCAGCCGGATTGTCGGTATAGATTCGAACCAGGAACCTCCTGAATACAATCATACAGCGTCACCGCTACACTAACCTACCGCTACACTAACCTGCTCGGAAGAGTTACATAATGTTGTATAAATCATTCACGTTAATAATGCAGTCTGTAAATTTCTTCTTAAGGCTTTAGGTATAGTGAAATTAATAAAAGCTGCGTGGCAACGGACAACGTTCTAATTATCGCGCGTTCTACAAGCCTAACGGGGATATCACACCTTAAGACAACAGTGAAATTAAATGGTCCCTTTACGCACCAGAAAGACATATGAGGGAATTGAGATATAGCTCCACTTTTTCTTAAACCTGACTCTAAATACAGGCGGATTAACTTTGCGCTCCGGCAGCTTTATCCCCTTGGAAAGAGCAGCCGCTACCCACTCAGTAGGATGATGGGTGGAAGCAGCGCCGGTCTGGATGCTTTGGGGAAGAGAATATCCTGTTGCTTCTGCCGGGGATCGAAAAACGGCTACTCGGTTGTCCAGCCCATTGCCTAGTCACGATACCAACTACACTACTATTCCGGCTCCGTGCTGTACATGTAAAAAATATTCAGCTTCATATGCAGCAATGCACAGTAAATCAACACTCAATCACGGGGGAGACTCACAGACCCACAAAGAATAAAGTAATAATTTGAGTTCAACACAATAAAGCTTCTTCCACTTCTTTCCCCTTATCTGTGACATCGGGGGGTAAAGCATCGCTCTTTGTCTTCTGACGACTGTTTCCCTTCAGTTCGTCATAAAGCAGGAAGCTAACGAGCGCTGCTCAATGCCACCCACTAATTTCAACAGAAACTCCATTCACAAGTCCCCGTCCCATAAAAGTTTATAAAACCCCTTTAAAATGAATTTCTCTTCTCATATTAGTCTGTATTTGTGTTGTCTTAGTCTGTATTTGTGTTGTTCGGATGTTATTTTTTGTGTAGTTCATTGGTTAATTGTGTTGTTCTATGTTGTTCTTGTGTGTAAGTGTGTACTGCCACCGGGTGACCACCCAATTGCAGTTA
>Ga0123352_10010352_pt1 | contig 14636 bp, 10 predicted proteins | sample TergutLab28metaG_FD_89700 | JGI IMG/M metagenome (GOLD analysis project Ga0123352, IMG submission 89700) | Labiotermes labralis P1 segment gut microbial communities from Petit-Saut dam, French Guiana - Lab288 P1 | ecosystem: Host-associated > Arthropoda: Insects > Digestive system > Gut ... | reverse complement strand
CGACATTTATGGAAATGTTGGTCACATGATTACCTTCACCAGTTGCAACAGAGAACCAAGTGGAAGGAAGTCCAACTAAATGTGACAATTGGTGACTTAGTGCTTGTAAAAGAAGATAATTTAGCTCATTTGGTGTGGAAAAAGGCAGTGATTATTGACATGCATACTGGACGAGATGAATTAGTAAGAGTTGTAACAATGAGAACTGCAACAGGAACATTTAGACGGCCTATTGGAAAGATTTGTGTATTACCAAAAGTAGATTGAACTGATTATGTGTGATTTTGTTAAAGATTTACTAAGATTGATATGAACGTCTAAGAGGACACTGATATTTAAAGACTTTAATGGTAACCTTAAGACTGTAATTAAACTTGTCTAATTAGGTGGGCGGTTTGTTATGAAGAACTCTTTGTAGGGAAATTTTGTGTTCTGAGTAATGTTTCTTTTGTTGTGCTTATGTTGGTATTAAGTACAGAAAGAGTAAGTTGCTCATCAAGATGGCGTAATAAACAAATTTTGCCTACAATTGCATGTTGTAATGTTTATATACACTTCAACACTCCATAATTACGTAACCCCGTGCTATAATCACGCTACAGTTCACGTCAATATATTGTTGTGGTTATCTTAACATAGGTGGAAAATTGAAATAGAAGCTAATAAGAAATTAATGTCTGCTTATTTATAGCACGAGAAGGCAAATCACCGGCTTTTAAATGTGAGTGTATTTATAGAGAGTGAGAATTGATTTTAATTTGTGACGTTGGTTTAAAATTGTACTTATCCAACAAGGTGTTTTTGAAATAATTTTGAAATGTAAATATCAACCGTAATGGTAGACTGTAATTTAAGAATATTGTGCTAAGGAAGATATTTGTCCGTAAGATGGAGACTTTAACAGGAGGCTGGAGAAAATTCGAATGAAATTTAGGAAATTGGGATTTGTGTTGCATGTGAGATTTTGCGGAATAATCAGATGAATCTAAAAATGTTTGTCTGAAAATCTGAAGGCAGAATGTTGTGACAGGTTAAAGGGATAATATTAAAACATATTTTATAGCTATCTAGAGTGGGGTGGTAATTGGATTCACCTGGCAGAGTATAGAGAATTTCAGAACGCACCGCTGTAACAATTTCAGAACGCACCGCTGTAACAATTTCAGAACGCACCGCTATAACAATTTCAGACCGCACCGCTGTAACAATTTCAGAACGCACCGCTTTAACAATTTCAGAACGCACCGCTATAACAATTTCATAACGCACCGCTGTAACAATTTCAGAAAGCACCGCTGTAACAATCACAGCGTTGCTCTCCGCCCGTGATTCTGAATTAACTACACAGACAGTTTTTCCACAATTTGAATACGGCAGCAGTACATTACTACGCACTGTATTGTATTGATCCTACCGAACACTGTGCTGTTGCTGTGTGGCCAAGTGGCAGAACAAGGCCGAGACAGACCAACAGTGTGCTGTTAGCAATTGCGTGACGACACGCTCGGAAATCCTCCACAGGATACCCCCAGTTCAAACAGCACGCACATTGCGTCTCTGCTGCTTAGACTCCACGGTGTGCGGTGCACCGTGTGATGTCTTAATCGATCAAGTGCTGTACAGATTGCTTAGTGATACGAAACACGCTGATTCAGTGTCACGTTCACAATGCTTGCCACAGTTCGCGTTTGGTGTTTGGTCTTGGACTGGGTTTATGTCTTTCAGTCAAACGTTAGTTTTGTTGAAAAGACACTTCAGATTCTTCAATATAAGAATAGAATTTAATATTATCGTCCCATCTGATTAGTTATCTACTTTTTTCAATAAATGACTCATAACGAGTTTAATACTTACCCTCCCCCCTAGCCTTCTTCTCAACGACCCTTACATCCCTCCCGCCCCACCCTTCCCATCACACATAATCCCAACCTCCATCCAATCACCCGAACACAATCTGCTTTCAACACGCAACCCTCGTAACCTAACGTTCTGCTTCTGTTTCTCTTGTGTCAAATATTCTCACAAAACTCATTTCGCTAAAGCAATTAGTATTCTCACTACTGAACTACTGAATGTGTTCCGTTTGCATTGAAATAAGGCACAAATTTTAATTTGATCTATTTTAATTTCTTTCACTGTTTGATTCCAATTTAAGTTCATATATTTACTTTGTGTAATGGTATATAATTGTGTAGCAGTGTGTAACGTACACATTAGGAGTTTAGATTTTGTTAGTGTTTGTGGTGTTTATCCTGTTGTTTTGCTTTGTATCATAAAAATACATTAATAAATTTGGCTATTCCTTTAAAACATTCCCTTTTGCTACTTTCGTGCAGTAAAAGTTTTTTTTTTTTGGTTCTGTATTTGTCAGTGCCAATTAGGGAATTTGATTGCAATTTCGCTCCAAAACGTCGGAAGACAACTTGGCCAGTTTCCTACGAGAGTATTCTGCTGTGTAAGTTCCTGTACAGTGACAGACAGTCAGTCAAAGCTCACCGTCAATGTACTGTTCGTTGCAATCACATTACACCGACACTGTACCATTCGCTGCAGTCACAGCACATCTTCACTGTACCGTTCGCCGCCCAGCTGGAGGTATCAAAAAGTTGTGATTAATTCCATTTTTTAAAACAAGTTTCTTCTTTAAATGAGTCAATCATTTTATAAGAGCTCCAGAAGATTTTGAAGCAAAAAATTCCAAAATTCCACGGATCTGATTCACACTTGAGGCTGTATTAATTGTACAAGGTAATGGTAAATGTGAAAGTAAAACAAATCCTTTACAAACCCAGATAGGCCCTAAGGGTTCCACGTTCTGAGATATGTAGACAATAGGCAAATGAAAGTGGTAAGATTGTCAGGCCTATGCACCAGCCGCTTTTACACCCAATAAAATTCTTGGTACTCATTTCCGCTATACGCTCAGTTGACCCCAGTTCCGTAGTGCTACCGGAAGGAAGAAGCAATTGAAAAATCCCAATGAACCAATGGGGATCCGAACTCGCAAACTTCCGGATTGTGGCGCTGTGCCTCAACAAACTGCGTTACTTTTCGTTGAACTGTTTAAGAGAGAAAGAAATTCCTTTTTCTTCTGCAACCGAAATAAGCATTGCCATGTGCACAGGCTCGCCAAAAACCTCTGTATTAGGTCGATGCATGCAAATCTTAACTTCATGTCTCATTCCTTTAAGATCCATATTAATATTATCGTCTCTCCTACGCAAGCTTCCCCCAAGTGGTGCCTACGCTGTAGGTAGTGCGGATAAAGTTTTATTCATTTATTTCTTAACTGCCATGCGTGCCACAGATTCCTCCCTTCTCTTCTTCGATACAACCAAATGTGCAGTTAGACACCCCCTTCACTGAGTGATTGTTTCCCGAATTTTCCGATGACAATTGTTGTTACATCTTCAGAAGGAATAAATGAAAGAGACATTTTTTTTTTTAAAAATAAGACCCATACATTCTGTCGAACCGTCTGTAACGAATTACCCTTTAACATACCTCCATATTACAGAAGAAAAGTTAGGTTGTTTATACCTCTTTGAAAACCTAAAAGTCAACGTGACTGCAGAAATTTTAGGCCTAATAGGGTGGCTTAGATCCTTTTGAAATTCTAACCGGACAGCAATGTAAGTGTAATGTTACACTGAGGGCTGTCATGTAACCAACAGCAATACTCATTGCGTATGGTCAGTGTTTGACTGTAGCACTAGTTACGGAGCACGCAATGCGCATGCGCTGTATTATGTTGTCGGCTGTGGCCTGCGCGTCTGTACCGTACTTTCCCACATTATCTCATAAAAGGCAAGATTAATACAATTTTGAACATGGAAATCGAATATATTCACTGCCGTATTTCATTGTATTTACAGAAAAATTCTGACACCCGCAAGCAATACAATAAAATTTACAGAAATTTACCTATAATTTATATTACAACAGCAATTTATTGAAGATATTATTAAAAGGAACTTAGGGTCCATATTTTTATTTAGTTCTAATAGATCATAACTTGTAGTTTTTTTACCTTATTGGCTGATCATTTTTTATCCTAATGGCTAATGATTTTTGTCTCTCTTATGAACTCGGAATTAATGCCATTGCACAAATTCTACAAAGTATACAGAAATCACGTACAGCCAAATGTACTAAGTTTAGTAAAATTTCAGCTTATAGCGATTTTATACATTGGTTTAGTATTGAAATCTTAGGAACCTACACTTCAATAACTTCCAGTCAGTCTCATATTGATGTACACAGACGAAATATATATCTTATTAAAATTAATAAAATATATATTAAAAGTATATGTACAAAATAATGCTAAGAACTTGCTGGAAAATTGTATTCATATTCCAGTGTTTCGTAATTTTACTGTGGTGTAGTTGTGTTCTTAATTTCTTTAAGTATTTTGCTTCTATTCATAAACTAATTAAATTTCTTTTAATTTCCCAATGGTTAAACCGTTACTCTCTCGGCCGTTCCCTGCCAACATCTCCATTAAATAAATAAGACCACACCTTCAGTCTCCTCTCTCCCAACCTAATCAATCCGCCACATTCAGTACGCAGCTCTCTATGAACAGTCTAATGTGATCTGCACTGCTGAAGGCGTAGAAGAACATATTTTAAACTCAAAATCAGGTAATATTTTCAATACATTTCAGTACAAAAAGAATTGAAAACTTCATACTCGTAAGTACAGTGGTGACCTCCGAGTGTTTTGTGGTTCCTCAAGACAGTTTTATTCTATTCATAACAACATGTTTATTGCCAAATTATCCTTTTCGAGCCGGAATTATTTTTTCCAAATTTAGCACACCCTATATATAAAATGCGAATAATACAGGAATAAAATACTTTAGAATTATGAAACAAACTGCATTTTGAAGAGAAAGAAACTGAGAGTATATACCATGTTTAAAATGTTCAGTATCTGTATTTGTTGAATAAATATATAAAATGAAATTTAGAGTTTAGCGGTGCGGTACGACCACGAGTGTTGACATTAGGCGTCAAAAGGTTAATATACCAAGACCGAAGGTGATTTATATTTTTATGAACTCAACCTGGGCCAACAGCAATTTGGCCCTAAATTCTTAGAAAGCTTTTACTAGTTAAAAATCACCCAGTTTCAACATTTATACAAATTAGGTATACCGTACTAAAATTAGGTACTCAGTACCACAATTAGGTACTCAGTACAACAATTAGGTACTCAGTACCACAATTATGTACCCAGTACCACAATTAGGTACTCAGTACCACAATTGGTTACTCAGTATCACAATTAGGTACCCAGTACCACAATTAGGTACCCAGTACCACAATTAGTTACTCAGTACCACAATTAGGTACTCAGTACGACAATTAGGTACTCAGTACCACATTTAGGTACTCAGTACCACAATTAAGTACCCAGTACCACAATTAGGTATCAGTACCACAATTAGGTACCCAGTACCACAATTAGGTACTCAGTACCACAATACTCCGCCATACGGTGACAGTAAAACCGAACCGCTGCTGTCTTCAGCACACAGCAACACATTGCAGCAAAACACATTCTGAATGTGTGACGGGTTCTAAGATGTTGCGTTGGTTTGACTTGGTGACACACCGTGGGGTGTTGACATTCAGCAGCAAATGGAGGTAAACTTTGTGAGTTGATACTTACTGACTGACACGGACGATATACACAGAAGTGCCTTAGCAATCCGGACAATATGTGGCGAGCGATAGTTCGGAATACTTAATAATTCGGACACCGATAGGGAAAACCTGTGATATTTGTAACATGCAAATCATCTTCACTGAAAACTAAATTATACTACTTGATGATTAAATACTGGGCTTCACTTAGATGATGATACTATTGTTGTTACTATTAATGGGAAATTAGTGCTATTATTTTACTGCAATACCGAAATAAGTGACACAGAAAGCTACGACAGCCGACAGATCACTTCCCCAATGCTAAGCAGTTATAAATTGCACACTCTTCCCACTTCAAACACCTCACCAGTGCCGCAGTACGGATTGCCATAGACTCCCATTGTGATCCGCAAAGTGGCAGGGGAGAAAGGGAGTGTTACATTTACCCAAAATTTTCCGGTACACCTGACGTTCAGAATTGTTAAGGGACTGCTGTGTTATATCGGAAAAATTGTAACTGAGAGTTAGTTATGGTAACTTGAGTCCGTTGTGTGGCATAGAGAGTTAAAATTAATTTTTATGCAGTGGCTGTGTCCGGTTGTGTGTCTGGTTGTTTGTGTGGCTGTGTGTCTGGTTTTGTATTCGGTTGAGTTTCTGGTTGTGTGTGTGGTTGTGTGTCCGGTTGTATGTCCGGTTGTGTGTCCTGTTGTGTGTCCGTAAGCACTGATTTGGAGAAGAAGATTTAAAGATTTACGAAAAGTATGTAGCAGCAAATTCTTATCCATATTCAGTGAGCATACAATTATTATCAGAATGTCTTGCTGTCAGAACACACAGTTACAGACCGTCACAGTATAATTAGCTAAACAAGCAACATTCAGTTACATTAATTAGCTGACAGTATGTATTATGATACTGTCGCCAGTCATTACATGCTCCTTTTACAGCCCTGAAATAATATAACCGGTGGTGGTTCTTATTACGTTTTATATTATTGAATATCTGGTTTAGGCTCAAACAACCTGAAAGTTTATTAATAAGTTCTGTGCCTTGTTACATTATACTGGCTCAACATACAGTGCACAGTGATACTGTTCAGAAGGATATGTGGTAATTCGGTGGAGTGGAAGAATTATTGTCTGCATTTTATGTTTGAACATGCTCACATTTCCATAAGTATTTTTCCACTCCTGCAGCGCTGTGCTGCTCCAGTCTTCGTCTCAGAAGACATCTCAAACTTCATTTCACTTGCTGTTGCAAACACGAAACCCAGACTTAAAAATTTTTAAGCTCCAACAATTATTTATGTACGTTACAACTGTTGTTACATTTCTGCACACACAGTACAACTCTCTCTGTACCGATGTTTAACTTGTATCGAAGGACACGTCATTAATGATAGGCTGCACATTTAGACATTGGAAATTATATGTAGGAAATAACGTATCTAAAATCAACCTTACGTTTATCTAAACTAACACATGTCACTACTGGAAATAACACTGCGTTTAGCGGAAACCAGCCACGATTTTGACAAGATCTATGTTACAAACATTTTACGCAAGTTACTTCTACGCTGTCAGCGTCACATATTTACTCCCGTCCAATCAGCAGGACGCCTTTTCCAGACAGCTGTCATGTTTCCATTCCGATCTGAAAATGTCCCACCACACAGACACCATCTACTGAACACACCATTCCTTTATTTGTTCGTGTTAATTGAATGTGAATTTGGGTAACTGGAAATGAGTGGAAAATATCTGTTGTTAGAGTCTTCTTCTTCTCCTCCTCCTCCTTCTCCTTCTCACATTACAGCCACAGTTTGACTCTATCCCCTTCTTAGAAGCATTTCGACGAAAAATGTATTTATTTATTTATTGTGTTTAGCCCAACGCCCAACCCCAAATTGGCGGTCCAGGATATCCATTTTTGTCTGGATCATCACCCTTGACGTGTCTGGCAGTGGACGCTCCACCAATAGCTAAGTTATTGTCAGCATAGCTACTAGAATCATTTCATCACTCCAGCTCCATCACTACATCAAGGTAGGGATACCAGTAGCTACGGTAACACCAGCTCAGCCTTCAGAATTATTTGACCACCGAAGCCCCACTCCTAAGTCAATCTGTGGATACTTTCAGTGGGTTGTTAGAGCCTGAATATTTGTGAGTTTGAACATTTGGTAAGTCAATACCTTATGCATATACATATCAAAACCGCTTAAAAAATTACCTTCTGTGCTCAACCCAGTCGGAAGTCTTCAAACCGCAGCCAGTAGAAGGACGGCGCTCTGCAAATTTGCCAGAGCAGTTAGTCCCTAAACATTGGTTTCTATCTGCACCGCTATGTTTATCACTGAAAGTGTGCTTTTTGAGATACTCTATTTATATTCTTTGTAAAATTCTTAAAGTAATCAGATGGACGGTTCTTTATATTGGAATCACACTCTGTTCTCTGTGGTGTGAAATAAATGTATAAATATAAGTTACACATGACACACAATGTATGTATGTATGTATGTATGTATGTAGAAAGTGACACTGAGTGCGTTCCTAGTCATATTTGTGACTTTGAAGATCAATGAACATTATATAATCTGTTTATGTTTATAGACTTGGGGTATCTAGCATGCAATACCCATGCGCTGTATTGCTCTCTGCTGCATGTTCGGCTCTACAGAATTCTGTCACGTTGTCTTAAACAGCAGGATTTTCGAAAAAAATGAAATACTGAATATGAATTGTGTTTTGATTTTGTATACAAAGTTTATCTGAAATATTCCTTATTATACGAGAACTGAGTGAGATCTGATAGAAATGTGAATTGTTGTTACTGTAGAGTGTAGGTATTGTTGTTACTGCAAAGTGTAGGTATTGTTGTTACTGCAAAGTGTAGGTATTGTTGTTACTGCAAAGTGTAGGTATTGTTGTTACTGCAAAGTGCTGTTATTGTTGTTACTGGAAAGTGACTTTATATTTGTAACTGGAATGTGCGGTTGTTGTTGAACTGAGAAGTTCCACTATTCTTGAAACTACAAAGTGTCGTTATAGTTGTTAATGCGAAGTGCAGCTATTGTTGTTACTGCAAAGTGTCGTTATAGTTTTTACTGCAAAGTGCCGCTATTGTTGTTATTACGAAGTGCCGTCATACGTTTTTATGCAGAGTTCCGTTATTGCTGTTACTGCAAGTTGGCGTTATTAGTTTTAATGAAGAGTTCCACTACTGTTGTTAGAGCAATGTTACGCTATTGTTGTGTACTGCAGTATGGTGACAAGAAACGTGGACAGAATTGTTGGCACACACACTGTCAGGCAGCATGGTGAAAGGAATTGAGGACAGCCTTACTGGCACAATCTGTCAGGCAGTATGGTGAAAGGAAGTGAGGCCAGCTTTACTGGCACACACACTGTAATGCAGTATGGTGAAAGGAATTGAGGAGAGCCTTACTGGCACACACACTGTAATGCAGTATGGTGAAAGGAATTGAGGACAGCCTTACTGACACACACACTGTAATGCAGTATGGTGACAGGAACAACAGACAGGCTTGTTGGCACACAAATTGTAAAGCAGTATGGTGACAGGACCTCCAGACATCCTTGTTGGCACAAGCACTGTAATGTACTATGGTGACCGGAATTGCAGACAGCCTATTTGGTACACACACTCTCATGAATTATAGTGACAGAAACTGCAGACAGCCTTGTTAACACACACACTGTAATGCAGTATTTTGACAGGACCTGCAGACAGTCTTGTTTCCAAAAGCACTGTAATGATGTATGGTGACAAGAATTACAGACAGACTTTATAGCACACACACTCTCATGCAATGTGATGAACGGAAATCCAGACAGCTTTGTTAAAACAACACTGTAATGCCGTATGGTGACAGGACTTACAGACAGCCTTGTTAACACCCACAGTTTAATGCAGTTTTGTGAGAGGAACTGCAGACAGCCTTGCTGGCACACACACAATCTAATGCAGTATGTTGACAGGAACTTCAGAGAACCTTGCTTTCACACACACTGTAATGCAGTATGGTGACAGGAACTGTAGAGAGCCTTGATAACACACACACTGCAGTGCAGTATGGTGACAGGAACAGCAGACAGCTTTGTTGGCACAAACACTCTAATGCTGAATAGTGACATGAACTGCAGACTGATTTGTTAACACACACACAAACTGTAATGCAGTATGGTGGCAGGAAATGCGGACAGAGTTTTTGGCACAAGCACGGTAAGGCATTATGATGACAGGAACCGCAGACAGTCTTGTTGGCACACACACTCTAATGCAGTATGGTGAAAGGAATTGCAGAATTCCTTGTTGGCACAAGGACTGTAAAGGAATATGGTGATAGAAATTGCAGGCAAACTTGTTGGCCCACACACTCTCCTGCTTTATGGTGACAGGAAATTCAGATAGCCTTGTTGACACACACACTGTACTGAATTATGGTGACAGGAACTGCAGACAATCTTGTTGGCACACACACTGTAATGCAGTATGGTGAGAAGTTCTCCAGACTTCCTTGTTGACACAAGCACTATAATGCCGTATGGTGACAGTAATTCCAGAGAGCCTTGTTGGCAAAAGCACCGTAATGATGTATGGTGATAGGAATTGCAGATAGTCTTTTGAACACATTAATTATATTGAAGTATGGCGACATGAACAGCAGACATCCTTTTAGGCATAAGCAATGTAAACAGTATGGTGAAAGGGCCTACATACAGTCTTGTTGGCACTCGCACGGTAATGCTGTGTGGTGACAGTAAGTGCAGGCAGCCTTGCTGTCACACACTCTCAAACGCTGTATGGTGACAGGAAATGCAGTTCGCATAGATGTTACACACACTTTAATGCAGTATGATAACAGGAACTGCAGACAGACTTGTTGCACACACACACTGTAATGCAGTATGGTGACAGGACCTGCAGACAGCTTTCTTGGCCCTGCACTCTAACAGAGACATAGAAATTTTATTTCAAGACGCTGCAGAAACAAAAAATAATGCAGCTTCTGCGGCGGAGAACTTTTGCCAACTATTTTTTGCCTCACGAAAGTCAAATGGAACAAACCGTGCTCGAACAGGGGCCTCAGCGTTGACAGTCTGGCGACTGACTGTCTGAGGTGTGGCTTGGCGAGTGTTTTGACATTATGTGACATGGGGAAGGGCAGCGTCTTTACCTCACTAGTTTGCTTTAGCAATACAACGACACAGTTTGACGTCACTTTACAGTTCAACAATACGCTACGTGAATTGCAGCAAACTGTTCATCAGAGAATATAAAAAAGACAAGTAATGAAAATGTGATACAGAATAGAGAATGTCTTAAAATGTGCTGTAAAACATAGACACAAACAAATTGGCGGAATTCATATGACAGATTAATAGCCATTAAACAAGAACCACTGTGAATATATCAATAGTAAGGGCAATGGAAGGTAAAATATAACTGAGAGTAACATATATATATATACGTACTGCATTATGCATGTATTCTTTATTTAATTGCTGATTCACAGACTCAGTTTAATGAAAATCTCCATAAAGTTTATGATCAAAATTTTCCACTCGCCCTCAGAAGAAACACAGGAAAATCCAATATCAGTTCCACTTTATATTCCCCACCCTACACTCACACAACAAACACAGCAACATTCAGTATCAGATCCTCTCTATATTCCACTCCCCAAACACTCACAACAAACAATGCAACATTCAGTATCAATTCCTCTCTATATTCCCCTCCCCAGACACTCACAACACACAACAATATTCAGTTCCTCAGTTTCTCTCTATATTGTGCTTCCCAGACCCTCAGAACGCACACAACAACATTCAGTATAATTTCCTCCCTATATTCCACACTCCAATCCCTCAAACAAACACAACATTAAGTAGCAGTTCTTCTCTAAATAAAATACTGATAATTAAATACAGATAATTTAAACACTGATTACTAAAATAATGAGAACTAAATACTTTTAACTAAAATATTGATAACTGAAATAACGATAACTAAATTCCAATAACTTGAATACTGATAAATAAAATAATGATAACTAAAATATTTATAAATAAAATACTGACAACTAAAATATTTATAACTAAAATACTGATAACTAAAAAAATTGATACCTGAAATATTGATGACTAAAATATTGATAACTAGGAAATTTATTACTAAAATACTGATAACTAAAATACTCAAAACTAAAATATTGATATCAGAAGTACTTAAAAATAAAATACTGATAACTAAAATACAGATAACTGAATCAATGATAACTAATATACCGATAACTAAAATACTGTTAACTAAATACTGATAAATAAATTAATGAAACTAAAGCATTGATAAATTAAATATTGATAACTAAACTGCTAATAAGTTAAAATCTGATACCTAAAATACTGAAAAATATAATAATGTTATCTAATATATTGATAACTAAAATAATGATAATTGAAATGCTGACATCTAAAATATTGATAACTAAAATAATGATAACTAAAATATTGTTAACTAAAAGAATGATTACTAAAATACTAAAGTCTAAAGTATTGATAACTAAAATACCGATAATTAAAATACCTATAAATAAAATATTTATATCTAAAATAATTATATCTAATTTAGTGCTAACCAAAATACTGGTAACTAAAGCACTGATAATAAAAAAATTTTAAATAAAATAATGATAACTAAATTAATGATAAATAAAACACTGATAACTAAAGTATTGTTAAAAAATACTGATAACAAAAATACTGATATCTAAAACACTTATATATAAATTAATTATAACTAAAATACTAATAACTAAAACACTGGTAACTAAAATACTGATAATTAAAATACTAATAACGGAAAAACTGATAAGCAAAATTTTGATAACAACAATACTGATAATTAAAATACTGATTTCTAAAATAATGATAAATAAAAAGTGGTATATAATACAATGATAAATTAATATTAATAAATAAAACACAGATAACTAAATTACTGATAGCTAAATTATTGATAAGTATAATACGGACAACTAGAATTGTGATAACTAAAATTCTGACAAACAAAAACATCGTAACTAAAATACTGATTTCAAAAATACTGATACCTAAAATACTTATATCTAAAATAATGATAACTAAAATATAATTTCTAAAATACTGATAAATAAAATGTTGATAATAAAATACTGGTAACTAAAATACTGATATCTAAAATGTTGTTTAATAAAATAGTGTTAACTAAAATACTGGTAACTGAAATAATGGTAATTAAAATATTGATAAATAAAACACTCTTAAATAAATTACTGGTAACTAAAATATTATTAATTAAAATACCGTTTACTTAAAACCTGTTAACTAAAAACATGATAAATATATTATTCTTATCTAAAACACTGATATCTAAAATACTGATAACTAAAATATTGGTAACAAAAATATTGTTATCTAAAAAAATGATGACTAAATTACTGATATCTAAAATACTAATAACTAAAATCCTGATATCTAAAATAATGCTAAATCATATACTGATAACTAAAATACAGATAACTAAAATAATGATATCCAAAATGCTGATATCTAAAGTAATGATGACTAATACACTGATAAAGGAAATACTATACCAAAACACTAATAGCTAAAATATTGATAACTAAAATAATGATATACAAAATACTGATAACTAAAATATGATATCTAAAATACTGATAACTAAAATACTTTTAACTAAAATACTCTTATCCAAAATACTGATACCTAAAATACTGATAACTTAAATACCATTAACTAAAACACTGATAAATTAATATTCATAAATAAAATTCTGATAACGGAAACCCTGTTAACTAAAATACAGGTAACTAAAATACTGATGATCTAAAATACTGGTAACTAAAATATTGGTAACAAAAATACAGATAACTTAAATAATGATAACTAAAATCCTGATGACTGAAACTCTGATAACTAAAATACTGATAACTAAATTACTGATAACTAAAACCCTTTTAACTAAAATATTGTTATATAAAATACTGAAAACTAAAATCCTGTTTTATGAAATGCTGATAAGTAAAATATTGGTACCTGAATCACTGATAACTAAAATATTTACAACTAAATTACAGATAACCATAATACCGATAACTAAAATATTGATAACTAAAATAATGTTATCTAAAATACTGATAACTGAAATAGTAATAACATAAAAACTGGTAACTTAAATAGTGATATCTAAAAACTGATAGCTAAAATACTGATAACTAAAACACTGGTAACTAAGACATTGATAACTGAAATATTTTTTCTATAATACTGATAACTAAAATACTGATATAAAAAATACTGGTATGTAAAATTCTGATACATAAAATGCTTATAACTAAAATACTGATACCTAAACTATTGATATCTAAATTATTGTTAACTAAAATAATTTTAACTGAAATAATGGTAACTAAAATACTGATAACTAAAATACACTTAACTAAAATACTTATAACTGAAATATAGATAAATAAAATACTTTTAATTAAATACGGTTACCTAAAGTACTGATGCCTAAAATGCTGTTATCAAAAATGTATTGAGAGCAAAATTAGTAACAAAAAAATAAAGTTATTTGGCATTTGAAACCAGTAAATTGGAGAGAAGCAATTCCTCCCAAATTTGCAATACATTTTGTTACAAATAAAGGCAACATAGCAAATATATATGAATCTGTCTCTTTGGTACTGATGTCACACACATATTGACCTGTCAGTACTGATGTCACAAAAATATTGACCTGTCAGTACTGATGTCACACAAATATTGACCTGTCAGTACTGATGTCACACACATATTGACTTGTCAGTACTGATGTCACACACATATTGACTTGTCAGTACTGATGTCACACACATATTGACCTGTCAGTACTGATGTTACACACATATTG
>Ga0123352_10010351_pt1 | contig 14636 bp, 11 predicted proteins | sample TergutLab28metaG_FD_89700 | JGI IMG/M metagenome (GOLD analysis project Ga0123352, IMG submission 89700) | Labiotermes labralis P1 segment gut microbial communities from Petit-Saut dam, French Guiana - Lab288 P1 | ecosystem: Host-associated > Arthropoda: Insects > Digestive system > Gut ... | reverse complement strand
TATATATGTATTCGGGTGCAAGTTAAGTCTTGTTAGACTTTGTGATAGTGACTTTGGAATTACTCCCGTAGATGATATTACTATCGGGATCACTTGTGCTGCCTTTTGCTTCCACATAGCACACATTTCATTCGCCAGTTGTTGGTACTTGTTTTGTTTGTCGGTTGTTTTGGCGAGATGATGTGTTTTAGGAAAACTATGTCTATTAAAATGGTGTTCTTTGTTTTCTTATTCATAAAAGTTATGTCAGGTCGATTAGAAGTATTGTTTTGTCCGTAAGTATGCTACGATTCCAGTACAGCTTGAAATTTTCATCCTCCAGTACATTGGCTGGTGTGTTCTTACAATATGGACATTTATCGTCAATCAATTCGGCTGCTTCTGCTAGTTTCTGATGGATAATTTTGGCTAGTCCATCATGTCTCTTTACATACTCGGTAGGTGCTAGTTGTTCACATGCTGCAGTAATGTGTTGGATTATTATTATTATAGCGTGTGATTTAATTAATTTGACAGTTGGTTGTGTAGAAAATTCACGGAGATGTGACTGGTAAAACGAGTTACGAGACAAAAATTAAAATTAAATTATCATTTCAAAATTGAAATATTCAAGTCTGGCGGCTAATGAGTCGATGTTCAGTGCAAATACGACACAAAACTTTACAACACCCTTCCTGTTTTGATTGATGTTTTGGGTGAGTTGTGGAGGGGACATCGATGGATGATTGGGTGGTTTGGCTAATGGATGAACTGTTGGACAAACGATTGGTTGTACTGTCGCGTTATGTTAAATTATGTGGTTGAGTGACTGACTGATTGAGTGGGTGGCTGATTGGATAAATGCGCAAAATTCAAAACAATCCAGAAAGTCGTGAGTTTTAAGAATATTGATGACGTCAGATACGCATTTTAGTGTGAAGTGAGGGCTGCTTGTGTGCTGTATGAGGGGACGGACACAGAGATTCTCTCTGCAGTCAATCTGTAGTGCCCTCTCCCGCTCTCGTCTCTCCGCCTGCAGGTTCTTCCTGGAGAAGGTTACACAAGACAGGCAGAGGAAACAATGCCAGACCAGTGTCAACGCGGGCAGTCACCTGCGTTCTAACATGCTGGAGTTTGTTTGTTGTAAAACAAATAATGCTTAGAGCATGAGTGACACAAAGCAAATTTCTAACCCGGAGTTTTCATTTTGAATTAGATAACTTACCGGACTGCCAGAAAAAAAAGGGCCCGATTCCTGGTGAAAATGATTTCTCTGCTCGCAATCCGACAAAAATTTCTGGGACCTAACAATGTCCCTATCGAAATATTAGCAGGCTATTTCTCCTGGAGTAAGCGGATGAGGCTGGACGCTGCCAACTCTGCTTCAGCTAATATGTAAGTCAATGATACGTAGCACTCTACACGCATTCCATCAAGGGCTTCATAGCGCGGCGCATAATTAAACACAAGAACAACTCTGCATAAGCAACAGCTTTGTGTTTTTTGAGACAAGTGAATAAAGTAAAGCATAATGATTACGTCAGCATTTTCAGGTGATTTTACATTTCATACTAATTACATTTGGTGCAGGAACTGTACACTGCATTACACGGATTAGCTCTCTTCTGTGAATTCAGTAGGGTACAATTTTCTTCTTACATTAAAATCAAATTCATCATTCTTAAAATTTCTCAACACAAGTTTGTCTAAAACATTTATAAACAAGAGAAAAGATAACATCATTACAATGTCTACAATTTATGAATTTCTTTGATGTGTATACATTATCGTTGTTCTGCCTCAAGACAATAGCATTTCAACACTGGAGACAAAGGTGACATGTTCTTCCGAAACTTCGGCAAGCACCAAACGGTGCCGTATCACTCAACGTCACAATATTTATGCGTATCGCGGTAGGAACTGCAAGGCTCACATCTTAAGATGTCTGATATTCTGATGGCAGTGACTATGTATAAATAAATATTTAGGAATCCGACATGGTCTTGTTTGGTAAACGTTACATTTTGATAAAGTGTCGGTTTTCATGCGGTCTCCACCACACGAATGCCGACTTCGCAAAATTCAAATCCGCAGAGACCTGCCCCTGTGTAGCAGCTCATCAAGCTACGTACACCGGTGGACATACCGTCCGTTGTCGCCGCCTCTCTCAACTCGAGTCATTAACCATGTTGCTTAACTACTGCGACTGCACCAAGTATTTGAGTCCGTTACTATACATGTTGCTAGAGTACACTTATAGAAACGTACACTTCGGGACTCAGCTTAGCGGTCACAGAAGCTTCAAAAAAGGAATGGGAAAGATACCTCAGAGCTTAGTCACCGAACTTGCATAATGATTGCGCAGACTCAAATAATAATCCGTTGTAAAAGTCTAGAAATGTCTTGGATTGAGATATTTACAAGAAGAATTATTTGTTCTCCTGAACAGCCATATTTATATATTTTTGTTATTAACTGAAAAGACGAAAATTGCTGACACACGCAGAAGCATGATGTTGTATTCAATCCCACAACACTTTGGAAATATCATTATGCAACATTTGTTAAATGTTTGAATGGCTGTAATTCAGTGTCAGTTAATATGTCACGCATATTGTTCCGTCTGTTCCCACATTAGGTGTCCTAATTAGCTCGTTGCTGGCGAGAGCTAATGGGTTTCGCATTCCAACAAAGCGACACGATCATATCAGCAGAGTTCGTTATTAGCCGCATTTACACAGCTCGCCATTAAGTACTTTGTTTAATGGTATGACGTACGATGGGTTCATATTTCATCCAAGTTAATGCTGTATTAATTTATACGGATGAACTTTCGATAAAATCATTATGCACCACTTGCCAAGAAATTCACTTTATTTTTTCAGGGAATATTGCAATTTCTTTTGTGCTGTTTGTATAAAATTTAAACCATACTAGGGAAGATATATCTATCTGGCACTCGCACTTTCATCATCTTGACTATCTAATGGATAGCCACTGGGAATCTAAACCAAACATCACAGAGTAATTTATCTCAATATTTAACCAACTTGATACACAAAAATTTGTTTCACAATAAGTTTTATTTCATGCTTCTACATGTTTCGAGGACATGTGCTTATCATCAGGAGGTCAAAATTGCATTAAACAGCCTCTGCTATCATCACACCTATAGATGTTAAATACTGTACGTTCAACAAAAAGTCAAAATCACGGAGTAAATTTCATTTTCGTTACGAACGGTCCAGCACCGTCTATGCTAATGCCTCTCACATATGTGGCTTTTATCGAAATGTGCTAATTTAATAAAATTGAAATTTCTTACAAAATAAGCAACATCGAATAAAAGATGTCATGATATTTATATTTATTTTAATACATTTTAAATGAGAAATTTAATAAAATCGAAGGACGAAAGTTTTGGATTGTGTTATGGCGTTATATTTTCCGACAATGGAGCTGTATCTGATAAATAAAAACAAAGGCAACGAAGTATAAAAACGCGTGCTTTTCTAAAAACATAAAAACGATGACACATTTTAGCGTATTTCGATTACGGGAATTTTTTTCCATATAATTTGTAATTACTTGCTATTATTCAGCTTGATATTTATTTATTGCAAATACAAATTCTGTACCAGGTTGTTTGCAGTTCAGTTCTCCTACAATGCAACATTCCTGTCCGATACAGTTTACATTCCTCCACTTACAAATCTTCTTCCTTTAATATAACATTCCACAACTCAGACTGTGCAATGATTAAGCACTGAATATACAGTACGCAAAGAACAATAACAATTTTCATAACACTCATGAGAAAAATGCATTATAAAGGCCACCTAGTAGTAGTGCATATAAGTGGAAATCCCTGCAGCAACACAAATGTAAGCAAATGAATTTTCAGGTGAGACATCCCAGCTGTGTGTTCAATAATTAATAAAATGTATAAAAGTTTTCAGTCTAACACAATCTTTATTATATAAAATATAATTAAAAGATCATAAATCAGCGACATGTTTCGGCTTCTTTATAAAGCCATCGTCGGTCTGCAATTCAAAAGGCATTTTTTGACATACAATTGGCAATGTCTGTAAAATAAGAGATCTCGTTTAGATTAGGATAAGAGATATGAAAATGAGAAATAAAAATGTAAAATACAATTATAAAAATAACATAACTTAACAGAAACATGTTAAAATAGTGTTCCATTGTGATCGGAATCTTTTGTTTACCTGTTCTGTAGAAGTTATGTGTTGTGATGTTATGTTCCACTTCACTCTGTTATTGGTAAGTTGGTTTTGTCCATGGGGTTCCTTTCCTTTTCTGTATGTGGAGTATCACTCAATGTATTGAGCAGAAGTTTATTTTCATTTTTCCGTAGAGGATCGCTAGATGAATCCGCGTTGCGATCTGTAAATTTAGAGATCGCAACACGGAAAAATGAAAATACACTTCCAGTAACTTATTTTTGTGCACACGGTAATGAAATTTCGTTCTCTAAGAAGTATAGAAATTCCGACTGCTTCTAATTGCTGCGTTGTAAAGGGAGACGATAAAATGTATTCGGGAGAGGGAGACGAAGAAGTTAGCTTTAGCCAGAAATTTTAATCACCGGTATTTCGAACACCAGATGGACACTGATTTATGGTGAAGATTTGTGTTTCTGGTGAAACTGAGAATTGCCTTCAGTTGAAATTACATCCCGGACTTCGGTTTATGTAGAATTCCAACCACAATCAGCATAAATCAAACGGAGCTACTTCAGCACACTCAAACAACCAATGCAAATCACAACTTCTCCACAAAGAGTTCAGTTTACAAGAAACCTTTAAGTATAGTTACGCAAGTTCAATGGATTTAAGTTGTGAAGGTAAAGGAATTTCTGCAAGAAGTGACTCCATTCCGTGGCCTTAGAATCAGCTCACTTCCCAGTACCGTCTAGTTTCGCCAGACTGTGATCCCACTTCTCAATTCGCCTTCTCGTCCAACTTCCAAGTTGAATTCTCCATTACTGGATATTTTTACTTTTTCCATCGATTATGGACCTCTGACCCGTCCTCAAGTGCGCACAGAAGCTAAGATAGTTTTTAGGAGCTTAGCGAGACAACTGCTTCGTGTATGTCTCTTTTTTAACTACCCCTCTCCCTCCCGTACGAAACAATTTGTCCCCTCCGGACGGATGTTCATGAATTTCTACGTTGGAGATTTCTGCTGATATTTGTCCACACATTCATTTTTTAAATCGAAATAAAATACGTGACAAATTACATGAAGTTCAATGCACGCTTAAGACAGCTTTGGTTACTAAATATAGCATTGTTTTCATGATTACCATGTGTATCAAAGTTATCAGTGTGACTATGTGTATAATGATTACCTGGTTAAAAATGACTATGCTTACCATTAGTGTCATTGTTTTTATGTTTCATATGGTTAATATGGATGCCTTACTTACAATTGTGTTACAAAGGTAACCATATCTAAGTATCCTAACCGTTACCTTTGTTACCATGTTCACATTGGTTACCAACTTTACCAGTGTTCCTATATAAACCTTGGTTATGTGAAAGAACCAGAAATATTTCAATCTGTGGAAGTTTTCTAACTTCTTACATAGGCTATACATTGTTAATGGAGCTGAGTCATCATCATCATCATCATCATCATCATCATCAGTGCCTTTTCTCTTTCGTTTGAGAGTGTGCATTCCAAGTAACTGCAAACGATTTTTGTTCCATTTTTTTTTAATATTGTCTTTCTTCTGACTGGAGTCTAAAACTTTTACAATACTTCCGCTGGTCAAGTCCGTCTATTTTAAGAATTCGAAATTTCGTTACCATGTAATAAATAGCAGGATATCGAAATCGATACGCCGGATTAATGCAGCCCAAGTCCTTATGAGAAGAAAAAGAACGCATCTGTATACCTTAATTTGCGTTTGTAATTAAATTCACTGCAAGAACAACAACAACACAATAAATTAAACGTGACTTCAAACAAATGGCATTTACTGTAACCACAACAGAATACAATTCACTGTAACTGTAACAGAAGACGATTTACTGTGATTAAATCATTACGACCGGCATAAAACAGTCAAATAAGTTGCACCGTCACCAGAACAGAGTGGGATGTGAGTCAGAAATATTTCATCGACGATTTAATATGCTGCTGGATAAATTTTACACTTAAAATTATAGACCTTCAGCCGAAGAATAAGTATTTTTTGCGTTCTACATGTTGTTACTTTCTGTCTGTTCAGAATCATTATATTTGAAAACATTAATCAATAACTGATATAAAGATACTCACAGACTCGATGGCGGTATTGATTTTATATCCAACGTCATACGTTTGCAATACAGTCTATAAATTTTTGCTGTTAATTGAAAGTAGTCAGAAAGTAGAAAGACGGATTTAAAGCAATAACATGGTGCACATGGCGCGTGTTACCACAATTGGTCAATTTGTCCGTCCATGGAATCGGCTGTAGGGATTTGCCGCGTGGAGGATTAGTGTTTAAAAGACAGTGGTCAATTAGTGCTAATAAGGCTGATGTCCGACACTGAAACAAGGGATAAAGCGGACGTAATTACGAGCGGACAGGACCAGATAGACAATAGTATATCTTAAATGTGCCTACCGTTACTAATTACATAGCCAGTCTGAGTAACATTTGATATACAGCCACTGAATGTAACATATTGAAGTTCTAACAACATGAGAGAGAAGAATAAAGGAGGTTATACACAGGAGAAATTCATGTTGGAATATTCGGGTTTTTTAAGTAAGAAACATGATAAATCTGGACACAGTATTACGACTACCTATTACTTAAGTAGAATATATACAGGAAGAATTTCCTCGGAAGATCGCATGAGAAAATATCGTACGGAAAGCCAAGGAGTACACGGAAATATCTACCATTACTATGGATTTAAGGAAAGGTTCTAATACGTAAAACCATGCCATGTATCTTCATCGTTGCACCGTGCATTTCGTAGAGTCATTTAATTAGCACACCAACTAATGCACACACATAAAAGTTTTTACATTAAAACATTTAAAATCGCTCCAACATGTTTCGATCCTAAGATCATCTTCAGGGAGCTACACTGTTCCTTGCTAAAGTCACATTATTAAAAACACTCGCTGATATTAATTCAGTGCTGTGGCAGCACGTCATATTGTGTAGTCCTAAGCCGCTGAGAATTCTCTCTGTAATTGTCCTTATGGTTGTTGTGAGAGCATATTAATAATAAATGACTGAACTAAGACTTTTATTATGTAATAGATTTTTCACAAAAATAAAAGAGAATAAAATAGCAGAATCAATAATATTACTAACATTCAGAACGAGAAAATTAGGTAAGAGAAAAGCAGGCTTTAAGATTTCTACGCGAGTTTTCTTGTTTTGAAACAGAAGCATGTTGAACTGTGATAGAGTCAAGAAACACGTGAACTCGAGTCACGAATATCCATAGTAGGAGATATCGCCATAAAGAGGTTCAGCGAAGGACGAGGAAATGTGGGAGGAACACTGTGACGTGTTCGCTGACAATGCTGACGTAGCGCACGGAACAGGACAGTACGAGTGAATGAACCTAACGTCACAAGGTCGATTACGGTATCAACGGTCAAGGCTGACCTAAATTATTCAACGTGCAGCGCATCTTTATAAACACGGTGGGTGGCGCATGCAAATTTCGTGTCCAAAAACAAACCGTTGTCATGAAGGCAATTTGGGCCCTCAGCTTACGATAGGGGATGATGGTCTCCACACAGTATGGGTAGATGCGAAAACGGAATAGAAATGCGTGATTTCAGGCTTCCGCCACGAAGTAGATGAGAACTGCGCTCTTCTGGGCTTTTACGCCGCGTGTAGTGGGAATTCTTTATCGACGTCAAGAATCCAGATTCTTGACAGCTGAAGATGGGACCGATAGATTGTCCCGAAACGTCGGTAATGAATTACCACTAGACGCTGCGTAATAGCCCAGAAGGAAGCAGTTCTCATGGAATTACATTGTTCTTCAGCTTGGAGGGGCAAAGAACTCTTCCCTATAAAATCCATCAGCGTGTACAGACAATGTTAAACAAGGCCTCTGGTTTGGACAGCTCTACGGAGGAAAACCTGAAAGGAAGAAACAATTTGGATACCTTAGAATAGATGCAAGGACAGTATCAAAATACAAATGGGAAATGAGGTTGTGAACTTGGTCCAGTGTTTTCCTACTATGAACATGGTAATGAAACTTCTGTTTTCATGAAATCCGAGTAATCTCTTCACTAGCTCAGTGGCTATTAGCATCTCGGGAAGGACAGTGAGTAATTTAGGTGAACAGAATAATTGAAACGAGACCAGAAGCAGCACGTTGACCTATTTCTAAATTACCTGAACACAAGTGCAGTTCGATGTATATCATATGCTACTACTGGTACCATTGGCCGCGTGGTCTGAAGCATAGTTCTGCGGCCGCTGTTTTGCTGGGATTGCGGCTTCGAATCCCGCGGAAGCATGGCTGTCTCTCTGTTGTGAGTGCTGTGTGTTAGCAGGTAGAGTTCTCTGCAACGGGCCGATCCCTCGTCCAGAGAAGTCCTACCGAGTGTGTGTGTGTGTGTGTCACTGAACGGGATTAAGGACAGCAGTAACCGCTATACCTTGCGTGAGTAGGTAAACAGAGGTCCAGACTAAGAAAGAAAGAAAGAAAGAAACTACAACTTACACTTTCATTTGTAACCCATCAGGAATCAATCGCCTATAACAAACAACACTCGAAATTTATTACTTCGAGTTAAAACATTAGCGATTAGTATCATTCAGTTGTATCGAGACATAATTACATCTCGATAAAACTGAATGAGTATAAACACTCGAAATCTCCGGAAAGGCCTATAGAAGAGCGGACAGTTATTTCTATTATACATTCTCAATTTATACCCCCCAGTAAGTAAGCAACAAATCTTATTTGCTTGCAAGAAAAGAGAGAACGTGGCGTACAGCCCAGATATCTCACGACGACTGATGGCCTTCCATGTAAACACCCAGAGGAACTACCTGTTGTATGGCAGTAATAGCATGACAAGTTCAGGGACATTAAAACATCACGTGGCTATCCGATGTACATACTGCTGCATAAGAAAGGAGGAGGGTGTATGTCTTCATCAGTGTTAATACTCCATAGAGAGACTGCGGCGCCTACTTTTTACATTATTCACAGGTGCTTAGAGGATTAGGCTCTTAAAATTGTTCTAGTTATGTGCAGATATCTGTCGAATCTGAAAATAGATTGGACGAATAAACTGTTCCATATGGAGCGTCATTTTCGGCAAATCTAAATAATTCATGGGGCCACATATAAATATTCAGTCAATGCGCAGTATACACAACCCAAATCTTAATCACATTAGAACCGAAGCATATGCCTTATATTTGTTTAAGTGTTTGCAATCCTGCGTAATACGATAAACCTAACATTTCAATGTAATTAATTTAGTAAGTAACAAGACCGAGACTGCTCGTATAATGTGAAACTGAGGCCCTTTCGGAACACTGCCCTCTGATTTGTTCATTTAATTTGTATTGTCCTGACTCCAGTATTTCTACGTATCTGTTTTGAAAAAATACGCCCTTTCAACTAATTCACGAGCTCTTCACACAGTTCAACTCCACACATTGCATCAGCGTTTGCAGAATAGAAATAATGCATTAAAACGAAGGATTATATGGTCATTCATGGTCTACTGTGCACATACAATGATTTTGAACATACTGTAGTTGAATAGATTGTAATTACACTTAATAAGTTACAGAATTTCTCGCATCTCATACGTCTGACTGCAAATCTGACTTTGTTTTCCCAATTTTGCCTTAATTACCCGACATTTACGTTGCATATATGGCGGGCCATATTGTGTTTGGTTCGTTAATTACTTCTTTTTTCACTCTAACTATGTCGTATTTCTCTTAATTACCTCGTACACGTAACGATTGTAAGAGAAATGCACTTTACATAACGTCTGATTTTATTAGTTCCAACATTTACTTCCTTTAACCCACAAAAACCTTAGCGAGGTATTATCATAAAAATGCACAGGTCTTTATGTAAAGCGTCTGTTAATGTTGCCAGAATTTAACCAAAATTTATCTTGCTCGAAACATTTTATTAAAAAAAATTCACACAATAATATTTTGCGAAAATCCGTCAAGCGAAACAGACAAACAGGCGGGAAGGCAGTCAGACAATCAAATATGAAGAAAACGAAGCTTACAGACGATTCTTACAATTTTTTTGCGAACACACCTAAATGGAGGAGTATACTATGCTGCAGTGATTGCTTCTGTGGTGGCCCAGGATAGCGTAGACGGTACAGCGACTCGCTACGGGTTGAACGGTATGGGGTTAAAACCTAGTGGGGGTGAGATTTTCGGTACCCGCTAAGACTGGCCAGGTGTCCACCCAGCCTTCTGTACAATGCAGTGGGTATCGAGTCCCTTTCCAGGGGGTAAGATGTCGAGGCGTGACGTTGATCACCCAGCCCCATCTAGTGTAATTGTTAAAGAAAGAGTAGAGCTGTACCTCTACTCCCTTCTGTGCCTTCGTGGCCTCTTTTAGAGTAAACTTTACCTTAACTGCGTTTGTGGACTCCTCATTCAATTCTGAACCAGACGACTGATCTTCCTGAAACTTTCGATCCTGCCACACCGTCAGAGTGGCCTCCTAATTTTTAGTTCCGTATTATTAACGTACAAAATGGTGGGTGTGTGAACACAATTTTCAGATGAGACGAACCTTATAATTATTAACAGAAATTCAGCGTTCTCTCTTATGACAGTAATAATAAGCACAAAGCGTCCACTGACGTAATTCTGGAGTGACTACAGATCAATTAATTCTTGGATAGCAATATTTGTGAATAACTGCAGGTATGTATACTAAATCTGGCACAGAAATTTATCGTAAGCACACCGACAAAATTGTGTAAAACGCACTTGGCGAGTTCCAAACCAGCATTTGCTAAAAATGCATCCATTATCTCATTAAAGTCCCTATTTCAGTCCGTCCGCTTGCAACAACCCAAAAATTTTAAATAAAGTTTCATTAAATTTGATGCCGTCGTTTGACCAGTTCCAAATTCTCTTAAACTCGGAATACTATATCAGACTTTTGTTTGCAGATGTACGTACATTTGTGTGTGCGTCTCGAGTGTAAATCGCTAAATATATTGAAGAAAAATATGGTCTGCAAATATTTCTACTTATAGTCACATGCGATATTTAATCAAACTCTGTTTATGCAGGTATGGATAAACCCTCAACGTGCATCGATTTTCTGAGTAAAAAATCAATGTGGGAGAGGTAAGCGTATATGAGGATAAGGCAAATTGAGTGTCGAATTCTTAAGTATACACCTAAATTTGTCTAGTGTTACAAACAAACCTGGATTTTAGTTAAGTCTAAATTCATTAAAGCATCGCTAGTTCGGCCTTCCAGCATTGTAGAAAATTGGCCTTTTTCCATAGTAAAATAAAAAGTAGTTTTTAACTAAATTTTTAGACACTTACATTTTGCACAGATGAAAGACGAAATAAGGTAAAGAGAGAGGAAGCTGGCAGAACAAAACGTGAACAAGTGAGCACTGAAAATACGTCATTTCTCACTTCAAATTTCACAGTTTAGTTAATGCTTATAAAGCAGATGTAGAGCAGACACGATTATGGGTAAGCGGAAGGTGAACCGAAGGAACGAAGAAAGGCTGTAGAGTGTGAAAGGTCTCAAGAACAAAAACAGTAAAATAGTTGGAATTATATCCAAGGAGGAATAATACAGCTAACGAACTTACGTAGTATCGCCAGTATTTGAAAGTAGTCGTGGAATAGAAATTGTGCTTACGTCATCAGGCGAGAAATTTATTTCATTGAAATGGATACTTAGAGCTTTGAAGTTTTCAAGAGAAAATATTTTACCCAATGGATATTTTGTGAGGATATGGCAGAACACTTTCACTTAATACCAAAACAAGTATTTCCAAGATGAATTCACAAAACTTTCCCTCATTGTGGTCCATAAATCATATGCATCAGTACATTTATTGTTTTGTTCTATTGACATCAGCAATCCCTATGTACGAATAGCTTCTGCTTAAATTAAATATTTTTGTTACAACTTCAAATTCTGGCTCACCTTCACACGTACATTTGTTAATTACAAATAATATTTCGTCTACGATCTGCAGGTTACGTTCAATACAAATTTGTACATGCTTCAGTCCTTCATATTTATCGCCGCCAAACCGAATGCCAAAGAAACTTTTCCTGTGGCGCCGGATAAAATTTACATTTTACGAAAATATTACCTAAACAAAAACTGTATAATTTTCTCAACTTCCAATACCATACATTGTTTAATAATCCTCATACAAGCGTCGTTAGTGCATCTCTCGTCTCACAAGTTGGTGCTTCCACATTATTGTTACTACTGACTGCAGGAAATTTTAAAATGTGGCGTCGGAATTTTCTCTATTGAGATAACATTTATGTGAAATTCCATGAATATTTGTCAGGAGTTTCAAAACTTGAAATCAGGAGGCCCAGGCACACTACAGTAATCACATAAACCGATTTTCTGCTGTCATTGAGGCAAGCAGGATAAAGAGAAGATAAATGAGCTTACAAACAATACTTTATCATTCAACAAACACACATACTTGCAAAACAGTCTGTAAGTAGAAAGGAAGCACTTGAATAAATATACTTAACGAAGACAAGGGAATAGCTCATGTAGTATGGCGCTTCATCTTGTAACAAACACAACTGAGAACATTTCAAGCAAGTTTGCAGTTCGTTGAAAAAAACCGTGCATGTCCTTGTACTGAATTACTTGACCCGAATTAGGATTAGCAGGGGTGGCCACAAAGTGGCTTGCACAATTTTCTTTAAATAGCACTATTCTTGCAGTTTACTGTACCCTAGACTGACAGTGAACAGTGCTCGAAAAAATATTCTAAAGAAAGGAGATCCATAACTAATTTAAAGTACCTTATTTATTTGGATAATAAGAAGTAAGTTGCCATTAAGTAAGCAAAAATCTTTCATTTTATTAATAAATGGCTCTTGCCTGTGTTGCTACGTAGCGTGCGTCTCGCGACGCCCGTATAAACTGCCACCCCTGCTACATAATGCCGGTGATAAACAGTAGGATGTCTATGAATTACGACATTTTGTAGGGATGTGGAATAACTGATCAAGGGCTCGTAGGATTGTGTATTTTATGGAAGAATGTAGAAAAATGGATCATTCAAGATAGTCGACCTTCCAACAGAGATTCAAAGCAAGAATATTCCATTACAAACTAAGAATGGAAGAACTTCCGACTAGGCCTTAGGTGTAGACGTGTATTTTAAAGAATTTTTTTATTGTTATTGGAATTAATCAATTTCATGCCTTCAAGTGAAGGAAGGAAATGTATACAGCATATTTAAATCCAAGATAATAAGGCTGGAACAATATAAACTCTTCATTCAAAATTCTTTTAAGTTCACAAACACAGCCCTCATTTTACAGGTATTTTCACAAGGATTCGTTGCCACGTATAAACACATTTCATTCATAGATTTGAAAGAAAAAAAAGATCACTTCAGAGTTCTAAATACCTTAAAGCCTCTTTCGTGTTCAGGTAACAGAAAGTCCAACATTACAAGAAATTATCTGAGGGAAATGTCGCATTTTATTAGCCTAATAAGAAGTATGACAAATAAAAACTTTGGTAACAAAAGTTGCCTGTTTCTCATCACTGCCATACGCATTCTGCATGTATTACACATTACTGTTTGCGTTGTAGCGAAAGAATAAGGAGTAAGTACTCTTTGGTACTTCGTTAAGTTTTGTAGCCAAAATTCTTTAAAATTACATACAAACACTTCGTAACAGACAATTCTTGGACCTATAACATAAAGGTCTAAAATTCTTATTCAAATATTTTTTTTCCTACGGTGAATATACAACTAAATGCAACGAAAATATTTTCTCTTTATGTATTATATGAAGAACAATTAACTTTGAAAGAACAGATGACCATTTGCCATGTATAAGCCAAAAGACACAAAACACATCAAACAGCACATTGAAGAAGTGAGAGGCATGTTTCTCCTTAAACAACAATTCTATTAGTTACAACAATTGACATACATAGGCATTCATATGTATTTCGTATGTATGTCAGAAACAGTAAAACAAAATCTTTAAACTTTTCTGCATAACATATTTCCTCGACAGGGGATTCTCTGTCGGAATGTATTTCAATTGATACAACAAACATAACGATTGTTAAAATAATGTTACATTTCCTAATTCAATTAATTAATTACCCTTTGCCTTCTCCTGTGCTATTCCGTTCATTTAAACCGTTATATTATTTTTTTTTCTTCTGTTATACTTAATTTCTAACAATTCATCAGTTTTGATTTTTACCATATATTGTTTTATTTAATAACTTACACTTTTCTACTTCTTCTTATTTTCTTTTAATAATTCTGCTTTATACAGGGTGTCCCAGGAGGAATGTGCCAGACTTCGGGAGAGTGTTCCTTATGTTAAAGTATACCGATATAACCCAAAACACCTATATCCAAAGTTGAACGGTTACGGAGATAATGGCC
>Ga0123352_10010350_pt1 | contig 14637 bp, 10 predicted proteins | sample TergutLab28metaG_FD_89700 | JGI IMG/M metagenome (GOLD analysis project Ga0123352, IMG submission 89700) | Labiotermes labralis P1 segment gut microbial communities from Petit-Saut dam, French Guiana - Lab288 P1 | ecosystem: Host-associated > Arthropoda: Insects > Digestive system > Gut ... | reverse complement strand
TCTGTTGATGTTATTAGGATGCATCTCTATTTCGATGGCTTCTCTGATGAGACGATCCATGTAGCCGGTTTTAGTGGAGAGGAGTTTAGTGTCCTGTAATCTGATGATGTGATCATGATTGAAACTGTGTTCAGCAACCACTGATTTGTCAGGTTGAACCAGTCTGATGTGTCTTTCATGTTCTTTAATTCGGAGCTGGATGGACCTTCTGCTCTGTCCAATGTACACCTTGCCACATTCACACGGGATCTTGTATATGCCTGGTGTTCTTAATCCTGGTGCATCTTTGGTTGGTGGCATGTAGCTTGATATTTTCTTGGGTGGTATGGCGATGCTTTTGATATTGTATTTGGCCAACATTCTGCTGAGTCTGCCATATGTAGTCTGAGTGTGTGGTAAGTAGGCTGTAGACGTAGGTTTATCTTCAGTCTTGTTGGTCCGTGTGGCCGATTTTATGGCTCGTATCTGCTGATGGCTGTAACCGCTTTGTTTGAAGACAATGGTGAGGAATGTTAATTCCGGTGCAAGGGAGTCCTGATCACATAGAGCTTTTGCTCTGTGTACCAGGGAGGAGAGGACTGAGTGTTTGTTGGCTGCATGGTGATGGGATTTTTGGTGTAGGTAGAGGTTGGTGTGGGTGGGTTTCTGATAGACTTTGTAACCAAGGGAGCCATCCATCTTCCTGTATACGTCAGTATCCAGAAATGGGAGGTGACCTTCTTCTTCTATTTCGATGGTGAATTGTATGTTGTTGTGAATCCCGTTGAGGTGGTTTAGGAAATCCGTTAGTTTTTCTTGTCCATGTGGCCAGATGATGAATGTGTCGTCCACATATCTATACCAGCAGGCAGGCTTGTGTGTGGCTTTTTTTTTATAGCTTTCATCTCGAAGTCTTCCATGTAGAAGTTGGCGATAACCAGGGAGAACTCATATGCCGGGGAATTACCCAAAAGAAAACATATTACATATAGAACACGGCGAAAGCTTAAAATCAAGTATCATTAATCTTTTCTCTGAACACACAACACTTCTCTTAGCAAAGATATTTAGGGGTATTTATCAAACAAATACCATGCAGCTATGGCTGAAACCTAGCAACCTGTACAGCAAGCAATGTGGGGATGAAGTGATTAACAAGCTTGGTGTATATCATAAGTAACTCAACAGTAAGTGACTAGCAGGTATAGTGACACTGTACTTGATGATGTTTGTTGTACTCTTCTGTTCTCATTTTGCCTTTAGTAACAGTGTTTTACATAACTCTGGGTAAATGACCAACTTGATGCACAGTTATGTTATATAATATGTTTATTATTATTATCCTCTACATGTTTTGAGCAACTCTGTGCTCATCATCAGGAGGCCAGATTGTATTAATATAGCAGCTGATATAGCATTCTGAAATAAGTGAGTGGTCTAAGTTATTAAAACATATTTACATCATGTTTATAAAACATTAGTAATAAAATCTGGATAAAACTCGTAAGGATGTGGTATTGCCTTGCGTCTTTACATGTGTATTGTGTTGTGACCTCCTGATGATGAGCACACAGTTGCTCAAAACATGTAGAGGATTATAATAATAATAAACATATTATATAACGTAATTGTGCATCAAGTTGGTCATTTGTCCAGAGTCGTACTGGGATGCACGGTCAGCGAAACATTAAAACCGTACTAGTAACAAAAAAAATACACATTCAAATCACAGACCCAAATGACGGATATAAATAATTTGGGCCTGTAATCCAACAATCCTAAACTTATCTTTTATGTTATTTATAGATAAGTTTAGGATTGTTGGATTACAGGCCCTATATACATAGTTCATACCCAAAAAATAAAATTTTAAACATATAAGATGAAAAGCTACCAATAAATCTATTTATTGGTAGCTTTTCATCTTATATATAATTTCATTTATTTTAGTATAAAAAATAATAAAATTGCTTATCTTGAATAGATTATATGCTATAGGTTGGCGATTATATTAATATAAGTGTTGAATATTTAATACCTTTATCTTCTCTTATTAGGTAGCTATTAGTATGTAAACTTTTTTTTTTTTTCTTTTTAAAAGCTTTACATAGTTTCTGACGTCCGCATTTTTCAATAATGTAAAATAATGCACAAGTAATCTTGAGTGTAATTCTGTTAGTTTTACCCCTAATAATTTTTGTTATTCTCACCTTATAGCTATCTGCGCTGAGAATTGTCATAAAGAGAGAGGTTACTGCCGAAAGCCAGGAGAATGCAGGTACAGTACATATTAGTGTTAATAGTATTATAACGCAACCCAGCTCATCAGTCATTTCACTATGTCCTAATCTCAGGGAATCTAAGTGTTCTAAGTAGCAAAACAGTAATTTCATAAATATCTGTACACCATAAAATATTCATTGTATTATATCAGTAGGTTATTATAGTTTACAGATGTTTACGTGTATGGATGCGACATTGAATATCTATGCACTATTAGCCTCAGTGTAATTTAAACACAACGTATGACATCCTGGGTAGAAAATGGACTAATCGCTTACATTAAGATTTCAAACTTGCAAAGTTTCAAATCCAACCCCCCCCCCCCAAATATTCTTACTCTTCCCAGTTGGTTAACTGTTAAATCCCACCACTGCCTAATAGAATCAACAGTCAAAATTTTTTAAATCCTTTATTTCTGTTGGCTCACATAACACTGTTCCTGTATCGTAATTAGCATAATGTCCTCGTGTCTTACTGGTCTTCTCTCTCTATCTCTCTGTCAGTCTGTCACTCTCTCTATCCCTCTAAGATGCTACACAAATCCGTTACACTCGCCAGTCCACCCAAAACTAAAATTACAAATTTTAAACAAATCTATCCAATCTATCAATTGTACAACTTTAACACCTCATAAAACTTAAACTAACTCCAACAGTTATAGTATAAACATCAGAAATGTTGTTAAACTATTTGTCCTTGTTGGTCCAGATGCACATTTTTATGCTTGCATAGCTGTATATATTAGTGCATAATTCACAATTTGCCCATGCATCCTGTATGATGTGTATGTATCTTGAAAACTAATAATGAGACTGGATAAGTTGTTATAGGGAGGGAATCTTGAAAAAGCTATTAATTTTGATGTTACATGCATGGGTTTGTGTCACAGGCATCTTAAAAGATATACAATTACACAAACATCTTAATCAGTTAATCAAAGAACAGATGGTTGGGGATTCTAACAGTTTCAAAATTATGTGAGGTGTGCAGCTACAACACACGTTAATGTGAGCATAAGGTAGAAGACTGCAGTTTGTTTGTTTGCTGATTGAGTGCTTAGCAGTGTGTTTCAGTGCTTAGCAGCGTGTTTCAGTGCTTAGAAGAGTGTTTCAGTGCTTAGAAGAGTGTTTCAGTGCTTAGCAGTGTGTTTCAGTGCTTAGCAGTGTTTCAGTGCTTAGCAATGTGTTTCAGTGCTTAGCAGCATGTTTCAGTGCTAAGCAGTGTGTTTCAGTGCTTAGCAGCGTGTTTCCATGCTTAGTAGTGTGTTTCAGTGCTTAGCAGTGTGTTTCAGTGTTTTGCAGCATGTTTCAGTGCTTTGCAGTGCATTTCAGTGCTTAGCAGTGCATTTCAGTACTTAGCAGTGTGTTTCAGCCAGACACTTCAGCACTTCAGCTCATTATTTATACAGGTACATTCACTCATGCAATAAAATTTCTTAGTGAGTTATCATTTGAGGTACTGTATAAACTATATCAACTTCATGAAAACACCCACATTACACAATACACTTTACATTATTCACAGGGCTGGATATCACTTAACCCTTTAACCACCAAGTTAAATCCCATGTGCCATCTGCTGGCATTATTAGAAACTCACCATATTCTCCATGTTAGCATGATAAGAGTTAAATCCCATCTGCCATCTGCTGGCATTATTAGAAACTCCACATATTCTCCATGTTAGCAGGATAAGGGTTAAATCCCATCTGCTGGCATTATTAGAAACTCACCATATTCTCCATGTTAGCAGGATAAGGGTTATTTCCTATACTACACCACACCTGATGCAACCACATGTTGTTAAATCTGTAATTTATCCATAAATGTTGAGCCATAGATGTTTAAACACAAACTTTCCAATTTAAAATTTAAATTGTACTTTTTAATACTGACTTGTTGTATCAAAGTTGTGGACTTGTGACTTTATGTAACCATCAATACATAGTCACCATACTTACTCTCCAAGAAAATAAATTTCTACACATTTTGGACACCTGAATTTTAGCCCATGTAAATTTGATACATTAATGTCTTTTGCCTTCTTATTGTCATATATATATAATTTTGCACTTTATACACATAATTGTATGTTGATGCGTGCGGTGTCACATTTAGGTACACTTCTCTTCACGATTGTTGTCATTCTTAAGAATGTCTCTTTAAGGGTCAAAACATGTCCGAATTTTAATACAACATAAACTGTTTGGGGTCCTCCCTAGATGTGGAGTATTTTTTGGTTTAATTCAGTTTATAAGGTTTGATTATAAATACATGGTTATGTACAACAGTATATGAATTCAACATGCAGTTCAAAGCAGAACTACTTTCTGATTGCATTTACATCTAGTCCTACAAATCTGTCACTATTAATGATTACTGTTGTTTTTTTTCACTTGTGTGAAGAATATATTGCTTGCAGATGGATTCCATATGCCTCGGATTTGTTGGATATAACCTCAAAGTTTGACAATGTTAGCATGTTTGTAATTATTATTATTATTATACTTCTCCTTCTCCTCCTCCTCCTTCTTCTTCTACTTCTTCTCCTCCTCCTCCTTCTTCTACTTTTCCTCCTTCTCCTTCTTCTTCTCCTTCTTCTCCTCCTCCTCCTTCTTCTTCTGCTTCTTCTCCTTCTTCTTCCATTGGCACTACAGCCCACTGTGGACTTGGGCCTGTAGAACAATGTCCTTCAATTTTTTCCTATCTGCCACCAACTCTCTCCATCTTTTCACTCCCAGTACTTGAAGATCTCTTTCTACTTCCTCTTTCCATCTTTTCCTGGGTCTTCCCCTTTTTCTCGTCCCTTCCAGTTCTTGAGTGAAGATCTTTTCGGGCATCCTGTCCTCCTCCATTCTCTCTAGGTGACCTAACCAGCTTATCCTTTGCCCTTTTATCCATTTTACTATATTTTCTCCTTTGCTCATCTCTTCTAGTTCTCGATTCATCTGACTTTTCCATTCCCCGTTTTCATATTTAGGGCCATATATTCTTCTAAATATTTTCCTTTCAATAATTAGGATAGCCTGTTCTTTCTTCGTCAATGTCCATGCTTCCACTCCGTACAACACTACCTGTCTTATTAGTGTCTTATATAATTTTAGTAGCTCTGGATAAAAGTCAACTGTTTTGTGATTGTTCAGTTACCAGAAATGTTGTATTCACAATGTGCAGGTATGTTCTGTCTCTATACCAAATTTCACACGTCTGCATGCAGTAGTGTGTTACTTAGTCCCATCAGACTAGAAGCCAACAAAAATTTTTGCGTGGTTGCAATGTTGTTATTTTATGTCCTATATAAATATTGCTTCAAAAAAATTTTGTATAATTTTCAATTATGCTTCTCACGATGGTGTGTCAGGCTCAGTCACATCCATGTAGTGTTTGTAGTATGCAAAGTGGCACAGCTTTTCTCCAAGTATTTCAGTTTCCTCCATCATATATCTTTCCATGAATTCTCCATATTCGTATTCATCTACTCTTTACACTATGTAGTCTGGGAACTGATAGTATTGCTTAACCCTCATCCTGCCAACGTGGAGAATATGGTGAGCCCTTAATAATGTCAGCATATGGCAGATGGGATTTAACTCGGTGTTTAACCCCTCATCCTGCTAACGTGGAAAATATGGTGAGCTCCTAATAATGCCAGCATATGGCAGATGGAATTTAACTCGGTGCCTAACCCCTAACCCTCTAACGTGGAAAATATGGTGAGCTCCTAATAATGCCAGCATATGGCAGATGGGATTTAACTCGGTGCCTAACCCCTAACCCTCTAACGTGGAAAATATGGTGAGCTCCTAATAATGCCAGCATATGGCAGATGGGATTTAACTTGGTGTTTAACCCCTAACCTGCTAACGTGGAAAATATGGTGAGCTAATAATACCAGCAGATGGCAGATGAGATTTAATTTGGCGTTTAAGCACAAAAGAAGAAATTACAATGCCATACGTACTTTAAGGACCCTGGAGTGTTGCTCCCATCTGACAGGTTTGTGTGTAGGACAAGTTGTTATTTTTGAGTGTACAATACCGTGTTAAAAAGCAGAGCTGTGCAGTGACCTCCAATGGCCAAACATAAGTAACATTTCTGTACACATCTGTCATCATTTGTGTAAGTATAAAGGTTTGGATGTTGATCGCACAGGTCTGCTTCTTTTCCTTTTCAAGCAATAGACTAAAAGTTTATTTCCTACACACCAGTGGGCAGTGAACATGCTGTTTAGGTGAAAAAATCACTGTTCGTAGTGAGAATCGTATGAAACTTCCAAATGCGCACTGTGGACGGACCACATTTCTTTAATTTTAAATCAAGTGTTCCACACATTAGGATGTGTGCTTCAGAAATAATAATAATAATACAGTATTTTCAAGTTTCTCTCTTTTTAACACAGATGCAAGGTGGGCTGGAAGGGGAAGAACTGTGACGAGTGTTTTGCTTACCCTGGGTGTGTTCATGGTTCATGCCATCGCCCTTGGGAATGTAACTGTGAGCCTGGATGGGGTGGAATATTATGCGATCAAGGTAATGACTGTACACTGTATTTCCCAACTAACTCCTTGGAGCAAAGTCCTTCTTAAGACGCTAACAGGTTCTCAGCTAGTCAAGAAATTCCCCAAATATTACAGAACCCGAAGGTTCAATGCCGCATTCACAAGAGCCCGATACCTCTCCCTATCCTGAGCCAGATCAATCCAGTCAATGCCCCCATCCCACTTCCTGAAGATCCATTTTAATATTCTCCTCCCATCTACAGCTGAATCTACCAAGTGTTCTGTTTCCCTCAGGTTTCCCTACCTAAACCTAGTATATACCTCTTCCCTCCTCCATAGGTACTGTGTGCCATGCCCATCTCATTCTTCTTGATTTGATCACCCAAATAATAGTTTGTGAGTGCCATGGATCATTCAGCTCCTCATTACGTAGTTGAGCCATTTCCTTCATCAGACTTGTGAATCTACATGCCAACCTGTTGAACATTTTTATTGCAGCATAGTGTGTATTTCGCCCAGTATATAACAATGAAAAAGAAAATTGGAGGACATTAACCAATAAAGAAATTTATGCAAGTGTTAAAAAACTACTATAATAGAGACAATAAGGTTAAATAGATTACGTTGGTTTGGGCATGTGCAGAGAATGGAAGGAAATAGAATTCCCAAAAGGGTATTATATATGAATTTGGGAACAACAAGATTGAAAGGTAGACCAAGAAATAGATGGCAAGATGAGGTGAGAGAGGATGGAAGAATAGTTGGTGGAGAAGGATGGCAGGAAAAAGTACGTAACAGAGAGGAATGGAAGAAGCTCCTGAGAACAGCAGGGAATCGTCGCATTCTGCACATGGCAATAGAATGAATGAATAGTATGTACTTCTGTTTAAACACAGGCATTTATCAATGACACTGGTATAAATGCTATGTACAGCTGAATTTTTTTGAAATGATCTTGGTTAGTTAAAACGAAGTTAAATAATGAAAATTAGTATTCACAAACTCAAGATTAATTACAAAGTCAAAAAAAAATGACAATTGTGTATTGAATTTCCTTTTATTTGCCTCAGTAATATAAAACTTCTTAAGCGCTGAAAATCAAGTATTTTGTTTTAAGATATTAATTTTGCCACTCCTTGAACTCTGCTCCCTTAGATGGTCACACCCTAGCATGTATGTATTCTGCACGTATTAGATGAACTCTCTGATCTCTTAAACAAATTTCTAGGTGAAATAATGTGGAATCCCAACTTGATTGAACAAGGTAATTTTATTGATAGTTTCTTAGCTTGACATATTTCAGGTACATACGCCCATCATCAGGAGCGTTAGATGTTGAGTTGCAGCATATGGTTTTCTGCACCGAGTTTTTGGATGGGTGGTGGTCGTGAGAGCCACCGCATGGGTCGTGTGTACGGTGCGGATGGTGCCGTGCGACTCACTGCAACCCAACATCTAACGCTCCTGATGACGGCCGTATGTACCCGAAACATGTCGAGCTAAGAATATATCAATAAAATTACCTTGTTGCATCAAGTTGGCCTTCCACATTATTTCATGAGGAAGCTGCACAGTCAAACAACCCTTAAATTTCTACGTATTGCATGAACCAAAATTTAACTCACTATGAAATGAAAACAGGCAAAGTAAACTGTTATCAGAGTTCTCTCTTAATGATGTGATATACAGACCTACCTGCATAACAGACTCCATAAAATTTAGGAATAATTTGATTGCCATGATTCTGCCTTTATTCAGAAGGTCATCATATTGTAAACAATGGAATTTTTGTGTTTTCAGACTCCTCTGTATCCCCCCCCCCATCACAGCCAGTACTTAATGGATAGCATGGAGAATTATTTGTTATGAATTTTATTATATTTATCTAAAAGAAGTCATCCCATTGTGTTATTAAGAATTTAACTTATTTATTGTAATCTTACAATATGTCTTCCATCAACACAACAACATACGGGATCCCTAGTGCAAAAAGTTACATATATAATACTGTAAAGGTTATAATGTATTAACGGTTCTTAAGTAATCAGCCTGACGATGACTCTCCTGAGTCGAAACATGTTGCAATAATACATTAATTCTAATGTTGTTGTGTTGACAGAAGACATATTGTAAGATTACAATAAATAAGTTAAATTTATTATATTTGTTTCATCCAGATTTCGGGCCATGTTATTAGCCATACACCATTTTGAACATGATGCAAACATTTTTGACACTGAAGAGGTATCATTAAAATTCTTACTAGAAATTATGACACCAGTGTCAACAGTGAGTGTTACACTTTCTGATAAGGTATTTACTCTTGGAGATGGGTCGTTTATTGTACGGTATGAAAAAGTAAGGGTCCTAGAATTGACACTTGGGAAAACAATTCCATTTTGTGTTTGAATAACACTGGCTTTGGGGGCACGCGGTGGCGCAGTTGGTTGAGGCACTTTGCTACAAGCTGGAAGGTCACAGGTTTGATTCCCAATAGTGTCATTGGAATTTTTCATCGACATAAGACTTTCGGCCACACTATGGCCCTGGGGTCGACTCAGCCTCTAACAGAAATGAGTACCAGGAATATTTCCTGGGGGGGTAAAGGCGGCCGGTGCGTAGGGCTGACCTTACCACCTTCATGTGCCGATTGTCTTGAAATCTGGGAGCCTCAACCTCCTGGAACCCCCAGGGTCTGTCCAGGCTATTAATGGGATTGCTTTATAACAATGGATTTGAGCACTAAGCCAGAATGTGCGCTTATTTCATGTCATGTGTTCACAGAACTGAAATACTGTGATATGAATGAAGGCGTGTGTGAAAATGGAGCAACCTGCGTCAGTCTAACGGAAGAAGATGGAAATTATCGATGCCTCTGTGCCGAAGGGTTTACTGGCCGAAACTGTGAAGTGGCTACACAGGTAGAACAAGCAGTTGTCTCTTCCACAACTCCCCATACTACTTCTGACACAACTGCCACATCTTCTGCATCTAGTCCTGACATTACAAGTGAAATGCTAGACAATTCGACACACAACGAAGCTCTGTAACACAACCTAAAAGGAGTGTCATCAAGTGACGACATTACAAGACAGATGTAAGGGCAAGTATATGCTGAAATCATATAAAATAAACCAACAAAATGCACTTTTGTTAAACTAATATTATAATTTTTACAATGTCTTCTACATGATTTGAACCCAAGAGTTCAGCTTCAGGAGGACAGTTGTATGTACAGGTCTGGTATAATTTATTTACATGCCAATGGTATGAGCAGTCTTCCACCTACAAGACTGCTTATACCATTGGCATGTAGACAGATTATACCATACCTGTATGTACAGCCATCTTTCCGAAGATAAACCCTTGGGTTCAAATCATGTAGAAGACATTGTAAAAATTAATATATTAGTTTAACAAAAGTGTATTTTGTTGGTTTATATTATATGATTATATTACATTGCACAGTGCAAAAAACATAAAAGTATATGTATATATATATATACCGTAGGGTCTCGTTTTGCGACGGTTCTTTTATGACGGTTCACTTACACAACCCTTGTTGAGTCGGACTGAGCACTCCCGACTTGTGGTGCATCAGTGTCGCAACTCAAGTGTCCTTGCTCTACTTAGCACGTTTCTAGCTCTTGTCTGACGTGCGTGTGTTTCATCTTTTTCTATTTTACTGCCATTCTTTTAAGCTGACTGTGATTTTTGCACCCATGACATCCATCAAAAAGACAGAAAAGAAGAAAAAATCAAAACAGTTGACATTACATTCTTTCTTGATGTCTTCTGAACCACGGCCTGGGCCTTCTTCAACAAAATAAAAAGTGATTTGATTGATACTTTTTTCAATTATCTGTGTAATTTTCTGTATACCTAATTCATTAAATTAAAATTGTATGTCATAATGTAAAGAAATATTGTAAATTATAAAATCATTTGATTAATTTGTTTCGCCCATGAACCTATCTCAATTTAAACCATTTAAATAGTACTCGTTTTACAACGATTCAATTTGCAACCAAATATTCAAGAATGTAACCCCATCGTAAAACAAGACCCTACTGTATTCTGACACTACTGATTTTTTTTTTAAATTGTGAAACTCAAATGATTAAATGAGAGGAATAGCTACAAAATACACAAACAGTTACATGAGAGGAAGGTTTCAACAATTTAATCAATAATTCTCAATTATATACGAGATATACAGGGTGAGCATAAAGTCTTTCCCTGATTACAAACATTTATTACAAGAAAACTACGTGGAACACAAACATTTTTTTTTTACCATTACTTGAGTTAGTTTCTAAAGTTTTATGTCATGTGTTTATTGTAACTGGCTTTTGGATGCAACATTTCCAAACAGGTGGAGTGGGAGAGACGGTCCAACTCCCTGGCCACCACAATCACCAGATATCACCCCCCCCCTTGACTTCTTTTTTAGGGGGGGTATGTTAAGGACAAAGTGTTTTCAATACCAGTTCCAGATATTACAAATTTGAAGGCAAGAATAACAGATGCTTTTGCTACAATAACTGAAGACATGTTGAAGAACATGTGGCGAGAAATTGACTCTCAATTAGACGTTCTCTGTGCAACAAAAGGAGTACATGTTGAAGTGTACTAATGTGTTGTAAAAAAACTTCTTGAGTTACATTTTGAAAAAAAAAAGTTTCTATTCCATATACAGTAGTTTTCTTGTAATAAATGTTTGTAGGCAGGGAAAGACTTTATGCTCACCCTGTACATGGCAAGGTGTGGGAATGGTACTGACCATATGACCAGTACATCTGAATATAGTTCTACAAAATACAGTGATACAGGGGTACGGATGAAGATTATGAGATAAGAGCAGCATAATTACATTACCTGTGATGTAAAGTTATCATCAGACAAACAAAGGTAATAACATCCTGCCTGAAGTCATTTATATTGTTGTAACCGAACAAAAATTTGTGCTTACCCCCATTTCCACAAACATTGGAACTTCAACAGTTCCGTGTCATTGATGCTAAACGCAATCGAACTCTTGAATTTCATGTCAAAATTGTTTGAAAACATTATATGGGTTTCTCACCATTATGTTTCCCAAATGAGGAACAGTGAGACATACTCAGTAGATACATTACACCAGTTTTGTATCATTAATATTAAAATTATAAACGTATAAATTCCGATCAAATTTAGCAAATTGATTGATGATACAAAATTATTTATACCTTGACTGTATGTGGTTCAGTCATACCACAGGACAGGTGGTCACTGTGTTGACATATGCAAACACATGTAAAAAAAACCCTAAGATTCGTTGACATATGCAAACACATGTAAAAAAACCCCCTAAGATTTGTTGACATATGCAAACACATGTTTAAAAAAACCCTAAGATTTGTTGACATATGCAAAAACATGTAAAAAAACCCTAAGATTTGTTGACATTTGCAAACACATGTAAAAAAAAAACCTAAGATTTGTTTCATATATTTAGGTATCAAGAAAATTTACTGCATTTTTAAGACATGGTCCATAATCTATGTTTCATTTTCCACAAAATGCCGTTCATTTCATAATCCCCCCCCCCGAATAATATGTTTTTCATAAACCTTGCACTGAAATTTAATACCAACTCTGCTGGATGAAGATAAAGCTCTGAGAACCAAGAACTGATTTATAATATCAGCTCTTGAGAAGTAATATGCTTAAGTTATACAGTAAATCTGTACATGTAAGTATTTTTTGAAACTGGATTTCAATTCCATTTATTTACTAGTACATATTCTTATTTATTTTTTTATTTATAACATTCATAATGTATACACAGCTTGTACTGTTGGATATTTTACAGTAAGGAATAATCAGATCCAGGTCACAATTTTTTTCAGTTGCCAAGAGGGGAAAAGAAACCGTATCCATCTACAAATTTAACTGTAGCTTAAAAATTAGTCACACTGATGCCTTGGGTATTATTTGTCAATAACTGACCCACTGAGGTACAATAACACTGTCTCAAAGACCTGGTTGACGAGTTAACATACTGCAGTTATTGGAATACAAGATGACTCCCATCCACAGTTTTCAGGAAAGTATTCACATTAGGCAGGTGGTTATGTGGCTGTGCCTGCATGCTTAATACAGGCAGATGTTTTGTGATAGGGTTACGTTCCTGAAAAACGTTGTGCAAATCAAACACAAAATTTCATCGTGATCGTTGTATTTCCTGGCAGTTAGAGGGGATTGACCTTATCCTACATAGTGTATACTATACCACTAGTGGAAATACAGACCTGTAGGGTGTATATGTATTGTATATACTGTATGTATACATTTTTATACAGTACACATATATTTCTATACACTTTATTTATAATGCAATAAAAATCTAAGGAATATCCATAGTTTTTGGTATGATTCATTCTGATAGGACTGTGGTAGTCTTGCTACAAAAAACACTTCATTTCCTGACTTAGCACTTTGTTTTATTCCATCAGCCTTATCACAGATTATTTTTATATGTTTTATTTGGTGTAACATTCATAATGTGTATCGATATTTCCAATTACAACAGCAGAGCGAGACATCATTGCTGCCTCTGTTGTGTGGTGATATCGGAAAAATACCGCCTACAGCAGGTTAAGATTTAATGGATGTCTTTCTTTTGTAGTGTTATTTGACACCTAACTTTAGATTTATACAGTATTATAAAACATACTTATTCTAAAATTTTTGGTAGTAGCCACATACATTTATTAAAATGCTCATAGTAATGTAACAGTTGATAATTGGGCATATGTTGATGCAGCATTTTGTACCCAAAATAACTGGCAATATAACATCCTTACACAGAACACCTGCATAAGAATTAAAAACTCCTTCTGCGTCCATTTCTCGTTTGTGTACGCCTACGAGAAAATGTTCCTTCCCCATTTTCGTTCAGTCACATCCACACTGTGTGGAATGTATACCACAATCATTTGCCTGTCAAAAACTTGTTACTTACACACAAACCAAACTGTATTGTTTACTCTGCTGCATGCTACTTGCTCAAATTATTTGACCGTCTTTGGTCTAAAGAAATAACCACAGATTAGTTTGTCCCATATCTCATAACTTCAATTATACTTCCTTATTTTCCACTCAGTCAAATATTTTACTCTTGAATTTATTTAAAAAAATGTTTAATTTCTTTATTCTTCATGGGGAATGTGTCTTAGCCACATGAACCTAAAGATAACGTATATTTTAACAGACTTAAATCTCTCTTTGAAAAGTAGGTATGGTTTTGAAATAAGGTTCTGATGGGTAACAGTCATTTCTTAAATTTATAATGATCAAATTAAAGCAGACCTAACTTGTTAATTTCTTTGTACAAACTGCACAAAGTGAACATAGAAATGGGAGATTGCTGGTCATCCATATGTTTTATCTCCAAACTTACTGGATTTTGAAGAAATTCAATATTGTGGCTGTTCGCTGCATGATTAAAGTCATATATGTGTTCCTGAATTCTAATTATTTAATAAATTTTATTGATTTTTACAGTAAATAAAACTTGGTTGAATGAAGCACAGTGGGGTTGAATCACCTTCAGCACCAAAACTACTACAGGGTGAGTCTCTCGCTAGAGGCCCCAAACTATTGTCTATGTATACAGTCGAACAGCGCGAGTTTCTCGTTCGTAAATACTGGCAAACAGGTTCATTTAAAGCAAGCCAGACGGCATTTCGAATGGAATTTGGTGAAAGACGTGCACCATCGAAGTGATGCATCCAGAAATTGGTTAAAAAGTTAGAGACAAGGGGAAGCCGATCTAACGCCTGCTGACTTCTTTCTTTGGGGCCTATTGAAGGGCAAAGTGTACAAAAATACAC
>Ga0123352_10010349_pt1 | contig 14638 bp, 8 predicted proteins | sample TergutLab28metaG_FD_89700 | JGI IMG/M metagenome (GOLD analysis project Ga0123352, IMG submission 89700) | Labiotermes labralis P1 segment gut microbial communities from Petit-Saut dam, French Guiana - Lab288 P1 | ecosystem: Host-associated > Arthropoda: Insects > Digestive system > Gut ... | reverse complement strand
TATCCTGGGCCAGCCCAATCCAGTCCATATACCCACATCCCACCTCCTGGAGATCCATCCTAATATTATCCACCCATCTATGCCTAGGTCTCCCCAGTGGTCTCTTTCCCTCTGGTTTCCCCAACAAGACCATATACACCCCCCTCTCCTCACCCATACGCGCCACATGCCCAGCCCATCTCATTTTAGATTTTATCACCTGCACAGTATTGGGTGAGGAGTACAGATCATTTAGCTCCTTGTTATGCAATCTCCTCCATTCCCCCATTACCTCGTCTCTCCTAGGTCCAAATATTCTCCTCAACACCATATTGTCAAACACCCTCAGCTTCCTTTCCTCCCTCAATGTCAGTGACCAAGTTTCACACCCATACAAAAATTATAGTTCTATATATCTTAATCTTTAAATGTTTGGATAGCAACCTAGAAGACAAAAGATTCTGCACCAAATGATAGCAAGCATCTCCTAACCTCAATCTGCTCTTAATTTCTTCCGGAATAGAATTTTAATGTGTTAGAGTTGTTCCCAAATATTTAAAACTCTTCCACCCTCTCGAAGGTACTATTATCAATCCTCACACTGTGAATTTGTCCTGCATTCTGATCTCGAGACATAACCATGTACATAGTTTTATCTGCACTTATTTCCAGTCCAATCTCCCTAGTAGCAGCTAATAAAGCTTCTGCGTTTTCCTTTAGCGTATGTATACCTCCTCCCAGTATATTAACATCATCGGCATAAGCCAGAAGCTGATGTGTACCATTTAGTTTCAAGCCATCCTGGTTTAGCCTGAACCCTCCTAATGGCATACTCTAAAGCAAAGTTGAAAAGCAGTGGCGATAGAGCGTCTCCTTGTTTCAAACCATTCCCAATAGCGAACCAATTTACTTCTCTTACATTTTCAACATAATATACTTTTCCTTCAGTAGTTCTATAGCATTATGCATTTCAGTCATTATTACCCACTTTTCCCGGTACTCAACAAAGTAAGATAATTTTCTGGTACTTGTAATGAAAATTTGCAGCTTTTAGATACTTGAAGGCCCATACTGAGCCAGGTGGTATAGCGGGAACATTGCAGATTTTTATATGACTAGTTTCTAGCGTAAATCTTCCAGGCAACTGCAAGTACAGTACCTTAAAATAGACAATATTTGACTTGTTCTACAGCCTGACTTAGTTTATTTCATTTGATTGTATGTAACATATGCAGTTGATAAATTGTCATAAAATAATATCAGGCTCAATCGTGTACTCTTCTAGGATTAGTTGATTGCATCAGCACTGGGGTTACTGGCTAGCCTCACTGATTTGTGGTTTCTATCTGTCACTGAAGGTAAAAGGTCAGAATCCTTGAGTAGATCAAGACCATTTCAAAATCCTTACATCACATATCATTCATGATAATCTTCCTGCCCCATTTCAAGCTACTTCTGCTGCTAAAGACTGTTATTACATAACTTAAAAATACAATCATTAAAAATCATACACAATATAATTTTACTGATTTCAGTTCTTACAATGCTTGGGACTACTTAGGAATTAATACTGGGTTTGAATAAAGGTTGACCAACGAGATGACACTTGCTTTATTATTTACTGCTCAACATGTTTCAGACGTTAATACGTCCATCTTCAGGAGCTTGCGACTACTTGTTGCGTTGTTGTGTAGGCTGACGTGAGGCGTGCTGGTGTTATGTAGTGGGATTGTCTGTTGGTGATGTGGTATCCGAGTGTAGGCTGAACCAGCTGGTCAACCTTTATTCAAATATCAAGATGATGCACTGTCCAATACGCATAAGATAATACTGGGTTGGCTAGGTGGTATCCCATCACAACTGGATACTATAAGACCCTTATACAAAATGGCAAAAGTTCTAATAGTGATGTAGGTAAATCATACCAGATAACATCATGTAATTATACACCTTTTATTCCACCATGTAATTAATACTCACTCTGAATTCGTCAGGCAAATCACGTTGATTGAGGGGATACAGTCTGACAAATTTGAAACTTTCTGCAAGTACATAAAAAGGTTTCTTCTTTTCACGTGCACACATAGCCAATGTATAGCTGCCAACCTAAACAGATATAAAATTTGAGTAGAAATGTGTACCATGGCATAAAAAGAGAAAAATTTGATTTTTTACTAAAAATGTGATGAAGAGATACTCATTAGCAACTATTTTATGACCATGTACAGAATTCTCAGGCAGTATTTCCTATCTCTTTGCTTATATGTATTACTGAATTAAGAACACAACACATTTTGAGGGCAGAATGTCATACAGACTTAAGCTTTCAGGTTAGAATCTAACAGGGGAGACAATGAATGTGCCAGACACATACAAAATAAGCATATTAAATTATGCTTATTCTGTGAAGTGTCTTCGTTCAGTCTTGTCAGATTTTCGAATGTTTATGGCTGTAACTCTGTTCAGAGAAGTGTGCTGTAATTTTATTTGTGTGAAGGATCTGATCAAACTATATTCTTTTAACATTTCATCGTTATCACCTACCCTGTTGATAATACCACCACTTTCAACTACACCTTCTGCACCGACCATAACCATGTCTACTTCCTCCATTTTGTAACCAACAGCAGAATCGTAGATCACTTTGCAAGGAATATTTTCTTTCTCAAGCAGGCGACACATTTCTTCTCTGTTACATCAAAGAGAAATCATTGTGACACTGCAAGTATCTCAGTCTGTAGAACATTGAATGGTAAAGCAAATTATGAATTTTCCATTGTAAAGGATTTGGAAGGAAGTGGTCATGGCCCATTTCAGGTATGATCCTGGCATTTGCATGCAGGAAGTAAGGAGGACCATGAAGAACCTCAGTTAAGATAGCCAGTAGCCCAATCAACAATAAAACCAGGCATCTTCTAAATACATGTTACTACTGCACAAATCTCTATCATGTATGTACTAGAAGATAGGCCTATAATACAAGACCCACTATATTTCTACACATTTTATTTAGAATAAATATTTTAACATTTATTTCAATTGCATTTGGTTACTTAAATTGAGTTTAAAATGACCTACATATATACAGTATATTGCAAAATTAAGATTTATTACATTCTTATTCCTGTTTTATTCACATACCCACTATTGTATGGTGATGACAACGTTATGTAAACCTCAAATCTTTTGTTGGCTTGTGCTGCTTCCTTCATCGCATGCAAGACAACACGTGATTTGGCGTGAGTGAGAATACGCTAAAAATGACATAACAACTTATTAAATCTTATTGCTTCGGTAATTTCATTCGAAAGTTAAAAGCACCACAAAAGAAGACTTCCTACTAAGACTTACAGAGCCATCAACAATGAATGATGATGCCAATTTTGCAACTTTTCCTCTTGCTTCCATTAGTTTCTTCAAGAAAAGTTGACCACGTTGCAACATGATACTTTTACACTCCCCAAACGTCTGTTGAAGAAATGGTTACTATAACTACCTTGTGTCAGAAAATTATTTTACAACCAGTCAGATAATTTTGTACAGGTTATGTAAAATACTGTTTACCTTAGTATCAAGTTTTGCAAGGGTAATGAAACGCAGGAATAGTTCGCAGCCAGATGTAATTGCTGTGACTGGATAATCTGTATTCTTCATGGTGTCAACAGCCGCTTGGAGATTGGAATCTAACTCCTGAACTGTTTCAGCTATAGAAATTGGGATAAACTATTAACCTTTTTTACTAAACAGCTTAGAAATCATACAACTGTTAAAAACTAGCCCTATTCCTAAAAAAGGTCCATTTAATATTTTTAAACTGGGTAGCAAAACAACACTTACATGTATCACGTTCCAAAACAGTCAGCAATGTTCTAATAGCCGCAATACCGGCAGAAACATCCTGCTCCTTTTCCAGAATCCCGCCAAATACTTCTTCAATTTCTACCAAACAGAAATAAAAGCAAATGGGAGTATGGGGACGTAAACATGGCGAAGTACCACATTGTAAGCAACCTAACCTCTGCGCTTTTCTCGATACATACATTTAACAACTCCTTACTTATCAGAATCATGCATATCAATTTACCGTTCTTCTTCATTTTGCGATGTACCAAGTATAGGCAAATAAGACGTAAGAGTTTTGGTGTGCTTGACTGCCACTAGTCAAACTCAACGCGTAAATAACAGTGGATTACGTCACCCGTCGAAGAACACTGAAGGCAACTCGGATCCATGACTACGGAAGCCGAAGTTTCAGCCCGTGCTGAGTTATAGTGCTTTGGTACGGCAGCATGAACAGTTTAGTCCGTATGCTGATCACGCTACAGGCTGGATGATCCTGGACAGGCAGGAGATTTCCTTTACTCTAAAATGTCCAAACAGGCACAATGTTCAACACAGTCTCCAATTACTGGGTACCAGGGTTCCTTTCCGCGGGTAAATTGGCCTTGAATTAAGGTTGACGACGCTCCTGTATCTTGCGTCAAGGTTAAGAATTGGTGGAGATAGACCTACACTCCTGCTATACGCCTTCCTGGCGCAAAAAGGGCCATCTTTACCATTACTTTTGGTGGTTATCAAACAGATCATCTGTGTCAATGATAGTCACGGGTAGCATGTTAAGATGATTGGTTCCCAATTGTGACGGTTTGTCATTGTGGTCGCACACGTGGCTCACCACGTAATCCGTGACCACGGAGCTGAGATTGTGAATATGGCAGTAGTTTCGTGTTGTCATAATGTCCTTTAATCAAGTACAGAACAGGTATATTTCGCAACCGATGTTGCAGATGGAACTTTTGTAGCATGGTGGCGTAATACAAATTGTACTGTCGCTACCCGCGAAAATTTTGCTTGACTGTTAAAGATCTTAAGCTAATACGCAAGACATAATTTTGATTGAGTCGTACTGTTCTGGTTTCTTATAAACAAGTTTTTTCCCCAATATTGAATTAGTTGCTTCTATTAATCTGTACAGTGCAGTATACTGTATTTTTATCTCCAGTGTACAGTTAATTATTTTACCATTACATCTTCACTTACATAAAGCATGGGTAAAATATGGAATGTAGAGTGTACTTTCTTCCTTTGCTAGGAGTTCCACCTTTGGATATGGAAGCTGGGAATATTGTGGGTTTAACCACGCGAGAAGCTTTATGTCGGTTACGCCATGATATTGAAAGCGTTTTGGACGAATATGAAGAATTCCAAGCAAAGAGGTAGTAATTTGCCTTATGAGGTACTACAGTGAAGATTATCATTTAAACTTTTGTGTGTGATTTATGGGAAAGAGTGCAAAAGAGTTGCATGCTATGTTCTTCCAGAGGATTATATGGTTTCGGCAGAAAAAAAAATTGTATTACAAAGAGAAGGAGTGAGTTACTGAGATTAAACGTTGTAGTTATGAATTTGTGTGAAATTTAACTTTGTTGTGTACAATTGAAGACAGTATTGGGAATAAGTATTCACTGTTACTGGGAAGTATGTTAAATTTCCTGAATCATTTTATACCACAGACTTTTTTCTTTCTTACACCTGTCCTTAATCTGATAATTGTCTTTTGTATGGTAAATATCATTTTGCTGTCTGTTTAAATGTGAGCTGAAGAAGTTACACATCTTTAGAACTGGGTTTTTTTAATCATATGTATGTGTAATGAAATTTTGAGTGCTGTATTGGTTAGATTACACCTGCTCAGAAAAGAAAATGGAATCACAAATTGCACATGCTGAGACTTAACCCAATGATGTAGGAAAGTTCTTGCATCAACATAATTTTGAATAAATAACTCTTTAGTACTACAACTTTTATGGATTGTTATCTGCTCTGTGTTATGACATTTACCACTTCCACAGACCTCTTTTATCCCACTACTGTTCTGTAATTGTACTAATAAAGTTAAGTACTCTATTTTTATTCTGATATACTTTTGTGTCTCTTAAACTAATTGTATTTGGCCGTTGTATGCTAGGTTAATTTATGTTATCGATAATTATGTCATGGTTGTGTTGTGTCTATTATCCATGAATAAAATACAGTTTGGTAGTGAATGAAATGATATGGATAGACATTATGTTGTACATTTTTTCTGTGTTAAATAGTAACTGTCTGAAAACATAAGGAGTAACTTCATAAGACATTGGCATTCATACCAAGAACTAACTCTTGTTGCAGGCACTTTGGCCTGTGGTTGAAGGATTCTTTTCATCACACAAGTCGGTACACCACACTTTGTTGGACATCAGCCCTTGTCCTTCTCTTAAACTCACTTGCACTGTTTGTAGCATACCTTTCTTCCAGTGATCCAAGGTACTTGTTTGTGAATAGTCATACATGTGTTTCAGAGGCATATATTATTATTTTTTTATTTACATGAACTTGGAAAATGCATGCATAGCACATTACCTCTGTTCAGTTTGAACTTACTTTATAAAAACTGCAAGGAGGTGAATTTATAGGATAAGGTATCTTGGAAGGTATACTGTAACAACAGTTGTGGATTATTTATTGGATCCAGAATTGCTGTGTGTGTAGAGATGTACAGAGTAATTTTAACAGGCATTGTGAACATGCCTTAAATTGTGTTAGGTTTAAAAATTTAGATGTTGAATGTCAAACAGTGATGTACTTTGTATTGTCTGAGTTTAAATAAGTAGCAGAAATCATGTCATTTTGTATGAATAACTGGGTAGTGTTTTATGTAACAAAAATATTTAATAGCAAAGTGGGATTTTGTACAACAGAATGTCTTTGAAGTATTCGAGTTATCATTGAAACAGTTAATTGGTATGACTGATCAATTATTTAGTACCAGTTAAAGTGCTTGAACTGACTTCTCGTACAGCGTGTAATGTAACATATGGGAAATATTTAATGATGTTGGCTTTGCCGATATTATGCTGTTCTTCATTGAAGGTAGCTCTGTTTTTTTTTTTTTACTTCGTTAGCAGTTCTGGCCATTGGTTTCTGCTATATACTTGAGAATAATTCTGTACTGTCATTATGTGTGAGTTCAATGTTCTCATGGTGATAATTGAAGAGTACTTTTTTTTGGTATGTAAGATGTGTAGTTTGGTAGATAGGTACGAGTGTTTTGAAGGAATTTACTGCCTCTATCTTCAGGACACCTCTACAAAGCTGCACAATCTCATACCAGGAGACGATAATCTTAAACTTCATATTGAGTTTAATATTTATTATTTATAATACATTTTATTTCATCCTTGCTTGACCACACAAAATTCCAATTCATGGACATTTAATCGATTAGTTGTGCAAATTGAAACCAAAAAATTATGGAAGATTGCAATATTTTCCTTTGCTTTGTGTTTAATGGGCGGATTTGTATTCTGTCTTGTAACTTAGCCTCAGATATTTCCCTTCAGGTCTGTGTGTGTACTGGAAAAGATACATACTTTTGCTGCGTGTTCATGAAAGAATCGCTGTTGCAGCCATTAATTTACTTGTTCTAATAACAGCATGGCTGGCTTGCGTATTGGGTTGTCAGATTGGAAGAAAGAAGTTTTGTACATTCTTGAAAAAATAAAATAGCTTTGCCTTTGTCTTCCAAGAGACAAAAAGTCCAGTGGACATTCAACCCTCAAAGATGGGACCACAATGCTGTCTCAGAATGGGCACCTATGGCCCAGTGATGCAGCACAATGTCCCGGAAGAATGGAGGCCTCAGTAACACTGCTACTACAGTCTAAACACTAATTACAGACATGTTTGGACACAAGAATTTGATGGCTTTTACTGCAGATAGCTAATGTTGAAATGTCTTGTCGTGTTTCATTTCCCACTTACGATAACAGTGCATTTCTTTGGCAGGTATAGCAGCTTGCCATTGGAAAGCTTTGTTATACTGCTATTTGTAAGTATCAACATAACATGTGTTGCCAGAGAAAACAATCTGAGGTATGGAGAAATACCACAGAGAATCTGTATCTTACTGGAAAAATTGAAAGGTATGTGTGCTTTATGAAGTCTTGCAATTGAGTGGCTTGTGGCAATAACATTCTGTGCCACAAAGTTGATGCAACTAAGGCAGCAGAATCCGCATAGTTTATAAGTGGTTTCACATGAGCTGTTACTTATACATACAGGTATCACACACAGGGCATGGCAGTGGTCAAAAAATGATTCTTGCTCTCCCTTATGTGAATTTAGAAATCTGAGGAAGAGCAGTGCTATTCCACAGAATTGTCAAGATGGCAGAGTGTACTGGAAGATATGATGGTGTGTCGAAGTGTTAAAAAAAAGTGGATTGTTGCAATGAGACAGAAGTTGGACTTTTTGAAGATAAGTGGGAGGAATATATTCCCTATGAAGATGGTGAATCAACTGACAATGAAACATGCCAGGAAGTAAGTTCCAGCTGTTTTACTTGTGTAGTGTTGTATCATGTCTTTGCAGAAATGCTAATGTAGCTTTTTTCAAGACATGCTCTATCATATAGAATGAAAGTAAGAAAAAAAAAATTAGTCATACTGTACTGGGGTTCATAATGCTGTTATAATTCCATGATACTTCCCTTTCATTATATAGTAAGGGAAAAGGAATAGACGTACAAAATTATTTTGCATTGTGTATGTGCGTGCATCCACGTACATCTGCGTATTTATGTTTCCCATGCTATCGTGGCTGTATTAAATTAATTTTACTGAAATTTTATAGAAGGGTATTTTAATAAACTGCTCATCATCGTAAATTTTCAACGAAGTTGGCAAAGTATAATGACTTAACGTACAACGGGTCAAACCGAAAGATTTTGTTTTTTCTAAATTCATTGGGTGATTTGAATGTGGTTAGACATGAGAGAGACTGATGTGATGGTGCATTTTGAGTTTTATTTTGTCATGTTATGACATTGATGCCAGGATAGCATAGTCAGTGTAGTAATGAGGCTACAGGATGGCCGTCCCCGGAATTGTTTGATCCCTGGCAGGGCCAAGTGATTTATCTTCTGTCCAAAGTGTCCAACCCAATTACAGGGTTCATCCATACCCTTATTTAATGGATCAGGAGCTCTTTTGCCATAGCGAAAGCAGTCGGGTTGTGAAGCTGACCACTCATGTCCACTTAGCATCAAGGCTAAGAAGGAGTGGAACTGAACTTGCATCCCTACATGTCTTCATGGTATGTGTAGCAACAGCTTTATCTTTGTCTGGTGTGTAGGTATATATTTTGGCACATGGGGCTAAAATGATCTTGTATGTTGTTAATGTTCGTGTTGGCTCCTTTTGATGAGATGAGATGTTGGTGATCCTCACAGAAGTAATAAAACAATGATGTGATGAATTTTTAGCCATATGTCAGGTAATTTGGTCTTAAAAATTCTGTCTGGGACTTGCTGTTTAGACTGTCATAGGGCACACTAAAGTAAAAGTTGTTTTATTTTTAGCCCCAGACTTTAGTTCTGTTTGTGTTATGGTGATAGTGTCCTGGCCTGTCATGAGGGAATAAGAATGTCGTCTTCATATGTAAAGAAACAAATGAAGGAAAACCTTGGCTCACCTCATAGGTGTGACAGAAAAAACACATTAATATTAAGCCTGATGTTTATGTGGAACAGCAATTGTCAAACATTTGTTCATACTGGGATGTGAACAATTGCAGTTCTCGGAATGAATCTCCAATAAGATGAGAACATTCATATGCCTATTAAGATATATGGAGGGCCTGTGCTTACTGACGAAATGAAGTAGAAATATTCTGGATCCCTTCTGTTCAGTGGAAGAAAATTAAAGATGTTTAGGATCTGTCATCATGTTTTGTTCCTCGATGTCATTACAACTTCTGCATAAAGTGGAAATACACATATTCAAGTGAAGAAGACAGCTGTGTTGGTGGTGGTGATGGTGGTGGTGGTTGTGGTTGTGGTAGTGGTGGTGGTGATGATGATTGAGGACAGTGACTAGGTTCCATTGTATTGATGCTGTTATATATATGATTAATATTACCTTGATGCTGCTGTTTGCAAAACAAGCTGAAATAAATGATGGCAAGAAAGATATGTTTTCTCATTATATGTCAGTTTTTTATGACTTTTTGCCTTTGACCTGGCGTATTTACTGTGTTGCAGTTGAAGACAGATATTCAGTACTAAACCACAAGAAAAGTTCCTCTTTTATGCAAATTCACTTATTTATATGACCAAAAATTATACAATTTGTTATTATTGGTTTCTTATAATTTACAAGTTTCATCCAATCCAGTAAAATAAGAAGCGTTCAGTCCTCTGAATTATGGATTTTTTGAAACTGAAAATACTTAATGAGTCAGAACTATATTTTTATGGCATAGTGAGTTATTGCCCCAAGCCATTCTGCTGAACAAGCTTAAAGGGTTGTATTATAAAATGTCTCTACTGATCACACTAGGTGATATAACTAACTACTTCCTTCCAACTACAGGCCACCTGCATGACATATCCGACGCTGTTATCTTCCTCATCCCTTCCTATGTCCATCTCAGAACTGGACAACCTCAGTTCCCCCATTTCTATTTCCTGCAGCTCCACTTTGACACTTTTCCCACCTGCAGTATGCTCCTCTTCTAACCAAAACCTTTATGGTTGTTGTGAATGTTTCCTTTCACTACTAAAATTCCCCTCACACAATCACTGTTTGCATGTTCCAGAGAAATGCTGGTACAAATATCCTTCTGTCATTATCCTTAAAATAAATGATCACATACTTGATCCATAATGTTGGGGTTTCTTTGAAAATGTTGTATTATTGATGTTTTCATATTTAAGAAAGAATGGCCACATTAATCTACTCAAACATTATGCTGAAGTTAACACACTTTTCCAGATACTGAAGGGGATGGCTCTGTGTGGTGGTAGAGAGCTGTCTTGTCAGTAATCGTTAGAGAAAGGGACCTTACACCTCGGTTGGATGGGTATTTCTGCCAGTGTCTCATTCAGGTTGCCTGCTTGTTGGCCATAGAACTTAACAACAGGATTGTACTGTGTATTCTGTGGTAGCATGTAAGGAAGTTATTGGGTTCAGAGATTGGTATTGTAACTGTAGCATTGTGTTAGCTCTTAAAGTAAAGATCAGGAGCTGATGTATTCTTTTATAATTAGTTGAGTGTATTTTGTGAAACGATTTATTTTTAATTTCCCTGTGAACAGAGGGGTCTGGGATGGCGTAGACATTATAATGAGTCAGCTTTTTGATTGGTGAATAAGGAATCTTTTCATTGCTGGTAGCAGGCAGAGATCATTCTGTTCTCCGTGATGTCCAGATCAGCTCTGGGGACCCACAGCTTCCCATTCATTAGATACTAGTGACTGTCCATTGGAGTAAAGCTTCATGTCCGTGTGACTTGAGGCTGACCACTCGCATCTAGTGCCAAAGTCAAGAATGCATGTACCTGTGTATACACTCACAAATAAGGGACAGCTTTTCTGTTAACTTTTACTATGAACAGATGCCACAAGAAACTGTCATTGGATACCAGAGAATTATCCTCATCTCTGTTCACCATTCTCACCATGTATTACGCTACAGTGGACATATCGTGATGGTCACCTTGTAAACCTGCCATGGGCATTACTTGTAAATGGTGATGTGATAATGATTCGTCCAGGTCAGCAGGTTCCAGGATATTGTATACCATTTGAGGTGAGATATTTGAAGGTAGTCAGTACAAAAGTCCATTATGATCCTTTATTTAATGATGGTGTATGTCATATTGTATAGTGTTGAATGATGTATTGATTGGGGATGACCTTCCAGGAATTATCCTGGCATTTGGATGGCTAGATGAAAACTATGAAAGAACTTACACAAGGTAGCCAGTCCAAGGTATGAAGCAGGAATGATGATCACTTACAATGACATTTGGTTTACCAGTCTGTAAAACTCATTTTTCTCCACTCCTGTCTTACATTGGATAAGTACCAAGTATGAATGTCACTAGGACTGAAGTTCTTTCTAGTTTCCTATTGTCTGTGCTGGTTTGTACTGGTATAGGAAGAGGCATGTTAGAATTAGACCAATCAGGTGATAGTTCTAAGTGTAATCTATTAAAAATGGTTCACCTTGGCACTGAGGCAGGCATGCCATTGAGACGCCAAACAATGAATCCCCTTCACAATGAACTCCTTGGACTGCTTCTGGAAGCACTGTATCTGTGGTGGCCATTGTTGACTCTTCATTACTTTCTTGAAGGGGCTGAACACACTAAAGTAAGATGGAGGGGATGGAGTGCAGCATGTCATGGACAGTGCAGCAACATAGGAACAGGTGATGTCATGTGACATTGCTGGTGATCATTCTAGGTAGCTGTCTCATGATGGAAGTATGAAGGTCTTGGAGTGTTCCACAGTAGCCCTGTATTTTGTTTATGATGATGATTTTTTTATGCTAAGGTCAGATGAAGACGTAAAGTTTACCATGGTGTAGTGATTTCTAGCAGCAGTCTATGCAGTTCTTTGGAGATGGCATCAATCAATTGGTATTTCAGTGGGAGGCTTACCCTATGTTCCTTTTTTCCTTCACCCAGAAAAATTCCAAAATATGTTTTATTTTGAACTGCTTGCTTGTCATCATTTATAGTACTTTCTCTGTTTTTTTTTTAATAATGAAGTATATGTATAATCCCGCAGGATGAGGAGGCACCAGTTCTTCATGCCCATGACGTATACAGTCCTATGCTACATTCTGGTCATGAACCATTCACTATTCCAATGGCTCGTTCCCCGCTATGCAATAAGAAGTATATTCTTCAAGTGACTCCGTACTTGAACAATCTACGTCTGGCTCTAGAGCAGGCACTACATCGACCAGTGACGTATCATAACAGACTGCGGCACCTTCTCATGCTTACGTGTTTGGAGCAGCTTACACTTCCCATCACCCTGGTCAGTTACGTTTATTATTCATAACTAACTCTGTGGAGGAGAGTCCTTTTTTAGAAGCTTGTAGTTTCTCAGCTAGTCAAAAAAATTTTCCACAATTTGTGCAATGTCAGAGTTCATTTGCAGTGTTCAAAAGAGCTGCCACTTGTCCATATTGATCCAGTTCGTATCCTGCCATCCTATTTATTTATGATCAGTTGTAATCTGTACTCCCATCTATGCCTAGGTCTCCCAAGTGATCTCGTTCTTCAGGATTTCCCCCCAAAAATGTGTATGCATTTCACCATTCCGCCTTTTGTGCTACGTACCCCACCCATTTCATCCTCCTTCACTTGATCATACAAATAATATTTTTCTCAATTTCCTTTTCTTCCCTCCCTCTTGTGCCCAAATATTTTCACTGCATCTTGTCCTTGAATACCTTCAGCTGCCATCGTTCCCTTCATATGAGAGACCAAGCTTCACATCCATACAAAATAAGAGGCAAAATTTTAGTTCTCTGTATTTTAATCTTTATGTTTTTTAGGCAGAAAATGGGAAGACAAAGGACTCTGGACAGAACAGTAACTGGCATTTACTGAATTTAAGCTCATCTTAATTTCTACATTCATACAATTTTTGAATTGTTATTGTTGTTCCAAGTATTTGAATTCTGCCTTATTTCCAATGATTTATTACCTATCTGCCTTCTCTGATTTTGCTCTACATTCTTTTTATAAGGTTGTAAAAGTGGGTTGTTGTTATTAATAGCATATCTTACTCATGAGATGCTTGTGTTTGCAAAGTGCGTCTATGCATTTGGTCTCTTTCAGAGGAATTATATTTTATGAATGAATAACACCTGAAATGCTTCTTCCACACTGTTACAAGGGAGTATGTCATGTACTATGTGCAATGAAAAATCTGTGATCGTATATGATATATATAATTTCCCTGTAAATTTGTAAGTGTAGGAAGTAATGAATACTTCTGGAGAGTGTAGTCCCACATGCACACCGATGTTAGAATAGACCACCAGATATTTCTTTATATTAGCTTCTTGAATCCCGGCACATGCTGAGTCAGGTGGTGCACCCTTGCTAAGAACTGATTGTTGTTTCATTCATGATGACTTTTTCAGCCAGTAATACTGTACATGACTCATGACTGTGGTGTGGTTGAATTCATGGTGGAAGAGCAAGATGAACACTGTGAGTGGATTTATCTTGGCTGCCATGCGAAATTCTGTCAGTGCAAACACATTCACTCTCTCAGTTATAAAAACCGTGGATTCACCTGAGCATCACTACACCTACATAAGACTTTTTCAGAGTGATTAACCATTGTCATTTTTCTGCTTTATCACTGACTGACTGCCTTTCCTACTTGCCACTGCAAGCGAAATTAGACCCCTGAAATCAACTACAGATACTATAACTGGGTAGTACATTTGCAAAGCTTTAGGGTTGTTGGTGAGTTCATTGTTAGTATTCAAAGGTTACAGTAAAATGTATACAAAAATTTAACCAGAAACTCTGAAATGTAGAGAACAATGTAGGCATAAATTGGAGGGTAATGTTATAATTGGCTATTTTCATGTTTTTACCGTGCAATAATTGAATTTTATTAAAATGTAACCAACTAATTGCACCAGTATGTGATACTAAAGTCTTATTTACACATTAAAAAACGTCACTTGGTTAAAATAATTCCTACAACTCCTACATGTTTCAGTCTGTCAAGACCATCTTCAGGGAGTTTTGTTTTGCCTTATTTTGAAGTTGCTAATGCTTCTATGCTTAATATATGGTA
>Ga0123352_10010348_pt1 | contig 14639 bp, 7 predicted proteins | sample TergutLab28metaG_FD_89700 | JGI IMG/M metagenome (GOLD analysis project Ga0123352, IMG submission 89700) | Labiotermes labralis P1 segment gut microbial communities from Petit-Saut dam, French Guiana - Lab288 P1 | ecosystem: Host-associated > Arthropoda: Insects > Digestive system > Gut ... | reverse complement strand
TATATATATATATATATATATATATATATATATATATATACATAAAACGACGTAATTTTACCGAGTGTTTAAACACAAATGTAACTTTAGTCAGGTACAAATAAAGCTCCCTGATGACGGCCATTGGAGACCGAAACATGTAGGAGCGATATTATTGTGTATTTTAATGTGAATTAAAACTTTTAACCAAGTTAATAAATAGTACATTTGTTGGTGTGTGAACTACGGAGAATTCAGAATGCACGGTGCAACGATGAAAAAAAGTTTGACAGTATTTTGGTTTTCCTATGTCAAGAACATTTCATCATTGACCCTTACTCATATCTCAATCATCTCTCCCTTCTATTTTCAGATCTTAGCTTTCGACAGCGTCGTTAAATAGCCCTTCTCCCGAACATTGATTATGTAGACGCAGCAAGTTGATGTGAAATATCGGTGTGAAAGGCACACTTCTTGGACAGTATTCAGAGTGAAATAAAACTGTCGACTGTCACGTCATTCAGCCATATTGCACCGTGTTAATCTGTTTTGAACATTATATGGAACACGAACAGTAGTAATTCCCGCTGAAAATCAAATGATATACCGACTCTGACGTTCAAATCTCGTTCTATGCGCGTCATATTTACATGTCAGTTAATAATAAGTACCAGCGATATTTTTTTTGCTTTGATCAAAATATCGAAATATCTTGTTTTAATTATCTATCCAATATATTTATTGACACGTCAAAAGATAGGAGGAATAAATATAAGAGCCAAGTGCTTTGCGCTTTACTAGACTGAATAACGTGGTCATATTCATGGTTTAGCCCTCCAATTTAACTGCGGTTATTGGATTGTCAATATTTATAGGTGATTATGTATGAAATTTCCAGTATGAGAAATGAAAATAATCACCGCTGTGTGTCCTTCACATGTGCGGACGGTGCAGTAGCGAACAGAGACCCGTCCGAACAGAGACGCACATCAGTGCAAGATGTCTTAGTTACTATTTGAGGTTAACGTGGCGGCGATTTGAATATCCAGGACCAACTGAAATACGCCGTCGTGTCGATTTGTATATAGACCCTGACGTTTCGGAGGAAATTTCTGCCTCCTTCTTCAAGTTGTAAACATACAAACAAAATGTTTATATTACTTGAACTCTGAGTATAGAGGGAGGAAGCTCCTCCGAAACATCGGTGAATATTTACGAGTCTACACAACGCTATGTTACAGAAGGCATAAGTTAAATTTTCAAAATTTCGGCCCTTAATAAGTATTGTTCTATATTTTTATCACTTTGATTTTGTTACAGCTATGTTGTGGGGTCTGTTTCTGTGTGGAACGTAAATGTAATTTAAAATGATTTTTTTTTTGTTTGCACTGAACTTACGGGATAGTGTAATTGACTGACCGACTGACTGACTGACGGAACGACCAACTAATTCTATGCCGAAGTGCCTTTTTTAAAATTAATTCGTAATCTTTGACTAAATAAGAAATTCACCACCGATCGTGGAACTTGAAAGTTCATTACCGTGTTCAAAGAGTCCACAACTTTTATCTTTTCTGAAGGTAATTAGGCCTACAACCTTCCATCTTGTTTATTTAAGATCCATTTTAATATTATGCCATTTACGCATACATTTTCGAAGCCGCCTAATTCTTTTATGTTTTTCTGCCGAAACCCTACACGACAGCGCCCCGTGCTTACCTCATCCCCGTTTATTTCATTACCCTGATAATTTGGATAGGAGTAAAAAATCTAAAATCTCTTCATTATTCAGTCATTTTTACATAACCCCCCATTAATTCGTCCCTTCTTACGCCCCGATATTCTCCTCAACAACGTCTGTTCTCAGACACTCTCATTTAATATAAGTGATTCACAAAGCGAACAGTAAATTAGTGGCCTCCGGTTGGTTCATATTTACTTTGGCTTTTGTATATCGTACACGAATTTGGACATGTAGTGGAAACGCCAGTTTCAAGGACAGTTTTGCTTACAAAATGGATAAAAGGTTGCTGGAAATAAGGGCATTGTAATTGGAAAAGATGCCAAATAATTTGTACTTAACCTCTTCTCTTCAGACGAGCTTTATGAAACTCGTTTGCCCTTTAATGCTTCTGAAGCTGTTGTGTCAAAATCATGGCCGATATGCAGGATTGTATTTCATTTATAAAACCTTCCACCGCCATATGTGGACGCAGCTGGAATTAAATCTTTTCTTTGGAGATTTTATTTTAATCAAAACACAACACATTTCAATTAATTTCTATACTAATAGACACAAGAGAAAGTCTACATTATGCACTTCGTCAAATATCAAAAATAGGATTTTATAATGAACTTCACTTTGAGTGACTGTGCTACTAACTACTAAAATAGATGCGATGTTCTGTTAAACCCTTATAACAGCTTTACGGAACAGTTTTTGTTATGTGTACGGAAATACACGTTCCTATTTGACCACGGATCGGTCTGCAGTCGGCGATCCATATTTACAGACCTGACAGCTAAAGTGTAAACTGAGAGAGAGTGCGCAATAGCGTATTGATGGAAACGTCAGGTTAGGCGCGTTCGCAAAGTTACGTGGAGTGACTTATTACCTCTTTCATATCTGCCCGCCTGTCCCACCGTCCGTCCTCTACTGGACGGATCTTAGGTGAAATTTGATATCGACGACTCTTATTAAAAATCTGTTGAGAAAATTCAAGTGTGTTTGAAATAAGACAAATATTTCGTACACTCTACAAGAAGACATAAACACGTTTATGCTAACATTTCGCTAAAATCTTCCTGGATGCAGAAATTTTCGGGTAAATACTGTCGAGAAAGTCAATGCACTTTTTTCACGTTGAGTAAATTTTTGTTATGAAAATAGCTCATTTTCTAGGTAATTACAAAAAATGCAGCAATGGCAGGCAGACAACATATTACTCTTTCCTAACCTCCCTTCAATACAGAATCCTGCAGATTAATTTTTCATATCCCACAGAACCCCTAGCTATGAAAACCTTTACATGCCAGAACAGTTCATAGCGGGGAAGGCAATTCAATCAGTGCTAAATTTTGTTCACGAAAATTCACTTGTAAAGACCTCGTGTATATCATTTTTCAATATAAGGGAAAATTAAGATTAAATTGGTTTCTACCGTTGTGATGATAATAAAGACGAAGAAAATGCCGTCTACACAACTCAATAATGATAAAATTGAAATTTTTTCTTGTCTTTCGAGGGACGTGGAATTTTTCCATATATTTCATAATATTTATTTATTCCACATTTTCTCGCGGAACCCTGTTTGGGAAGAGCTGCCGTCAATGACCGAAATCTCTACTGCAGCTATACTTTCTTATAATCACATAATTATACCGCAGCTTGAAATTTGTTGTGATGTGATGCAACAATCGTGAGGTAGACTTGGGTGTCGTGACGTCAGCTTCCCCTATAGTTATCGATTTTTTTGAAAGAATTTACTACTTCCATTTAGGCTGATAGAAATATTATTAATATGTGTACGTGATTTAAGAAAATAAGAATATTGCGTTTAAAACTTGGTAGTGTAATTTACATATATTTATTTCATGCCTATTGATATTCAGAGTGAAAAGTGTAACATTTAATTCAACGTTAATTTGTAAGCTTCGTTAATTCGATATTTTCATAAAATAACATTTTATGACTCACAATGTGGGACAAGTAGTTTCAGTTTTAAATGATGCTTCAGGGTAGGTTTTACTTTCTGATGCTGGCTCGTTGTCTTCTGGAATAACTAATTGTCCTGTAAAATAACTGGTTGAAATGTTGAAAGGTTCCTAATTTTATTCTCTCCTGGTTACAAAGTTCCAAAAAGGCCGCGATGCTACTTTAAGCTCAAATTCCCTATGCTGTGGAAACTGAACTTTTTTCAAAATGAGAACGTGTCGACAATTGGTTTTTGTTGGGAAACAGGGTGCTGGTAAATGTGCAGAAGTGCGGTTACCATGACAACACCTCACAATACCACACCGTTCCGCGTCTGTACTCTTCGCTTGTGTACCGCAACGTCATGCTTAACTTACATGTATAACTTACATCTTCTTTCCCCGGATACCCTCCTACACACATTTCCAACATTAAGACATGGATTACTTGTTGTCTAATTTTAGCAGTGCTCTAATAAGTGGACCACTTCCTCACAATTTCAGACAGTAGTGTGTGCTTTTTCATAAGTGGAAGTTTAAGTTACGAGAGACACAAAAAACCTGATATCGAGTTTGTTTTTCTAAATTGAACACAGATCTCACAACAAAGTAATTAATTATTCATTATGAGATCTTTATCCTGAAAAACTGCTTTCGAATAAAAAATAAATAAGACTGAAATCAACTTGGGAGCATCAAAGACAACTATAACGGTTTACTGACCTCAGCCTACTAAACAAGAAAAAAGCTGTGACCTTGACTGTGGTGGCACAAGGGGAAGTCACACTTGTGACGTGTAAGAATGTAACCAATGTAGTCCAGTTCAAAATACATATGGCTGAATTGCGATCGTGTATTGTGGGTGCGAATGAACTCTTTATTATTTTATGCTGTGCTCTAAATTGTGAGAGCTATTCGTAATATTGGTTTTAGGGTTGTTATGAACTCAGAACCTAACAAATGGCGTCCAGTGAGAAGTCATAGATTCATTGAAGGAGACCTCTGATTTTACAGGTCCCTTATGTCTTCGCCGCAAACTTATCCCGTAGATAAGGGTCCGTACCCATGCTGCCAAGGTTAAAAACTTTCCCTTCAGACACGGCCAGTACGTACCGTACTTAAGTTTTAAATATGTCATCATTCTCCTTTTACGATTGTGTAACGCTGTTAGTCTTGGAATTGTGGACACAAGTGGACGGCTTAATCTTGTGCAGGATGGATGGATTAATATAGTTGATCGGTGGAATACTATTGACGGGGTTAGCAACAGTGCTGGGAGGAAACTTCCAGTGCTACTTTCTCCGCCATAAATCCGAAACTGATTTCAGTGAGAGTGACTCCGAACGGGAGGAGGCTATGGCATAGAATAGGTCGAACTCTAACTCATACATCAATTTATATTTACTAACCCATCTAACTCAGGGATATACCTTCGCTTACTAAATTCAGACATTAAAAACTAACTTCCAAGTGGAATAATCTGCGTATTTGCTCCTTCTGCGCGGATCTACATACCCACAGTTGCGGAAGCCATTAACGAGTCGTCACATTCCATGACTGGAAACTTAATTTGGAGTAAAATTTTTAAATTAAACATTAGTGTGTATTACGTAATTATATACAAAACGTACACACAGTAACTTGATGAAATTCATCCTCTTGTGATATGGAAAATTTTTAATGAATCTTTAAATGTTTTATTCAATATATGTTTATTCAAAGAAGTAGCTACATATTTCAGTCACAATTGACCACCATCGGTCTATCGTACATTATGTAAAAGAAAGTGTAAATAATATTATACAATTTCATAATTCTAATTTTACCCAAATTTTACGAAACGTCTGCCGACTGTCAGGTCATCAGACGTTTCTTAAGCAGTGAACACACTGATACCATAAAAATAAATTTATCTTCAAAAACATTAATCAAGAACTCTCAATATCAAGTAGCAAAACCACCTGATAGTTCAAACCGACAGATGAATGGATGTTATATAAGGGAAACATAAAAAGACAACCAAGGCAAACCTCAGTGTTACCAGTTCCCCTAAATTAGGCGTTTTCTGGATCAGTTAGTGTTTTTATTGTTCTGCATTGAAATAGTATTTTGCCCGTCCCCTGATGATGCTTCGGTTGGTATTAAAGGAAAAGTCTTGGATTTCTGGTCTTTATCCTTTCCCTTCAAATGTATTCATATAATTTGCACATTTATCCTCTTCTGATACTATTCCGCTGTCGCTTGAAATGTCTAGGGTTAATTCCAGTAAGGAAGAATAGAATTTCTTTGGATTAGAGTAGGCTATGTACCGAAATTTACTTCGTAGTAGAAATAATTGTTTTCTGAATGAGATATGAGGTTATGCATCGGTGAGTGCCAACATTATGATCTTAACGAAATGTATAAACACAACTTGTCATTCAGTAACACAACCCTTTATTTTATATACAATAAAAATAGTGTATTGTCAGGGCGACATGTTTCGACCTTTATTACGTCATCTTCAGGTCATCTGAGAAAACAGATCCAAGAATTATTTATATTTCAATGCATTGTGTTATCCCAAATGCTTACAGATTGTGTTTTATGATTGTAAAATACATAAGTTTGTGTATGTTCTAATCTGCGTGACGGTCTTAGACCGTCACGCAGATTAGAACATATATACAAACTTGTGTATTTTACAATCATATAACACACACAATATCTAAGCATTTAGGATACCAAAATGCATTGAAATATAAATTGCTCTTGGATATGTTTTCTCAGAGGACCTGAAAATGACCTAATAAAGGTCGAAACATATCGCCCTGACAATACATTATTTTTATTGTACATAAAATAAAGGGTTGTGTTATTGACTGACAAGTTGCATTTGTATGTTATAACACTTCGGGATGGAAAACATTAAATTTTACGAAATGTGACACCATGTAATTTGTTACTAATGCACCTGTGTTTAGAGGAACCTAATGCTTCATATTCAGAGTAGGTGAACTGGCCGAAGTATTTTTCAGGAACTTTGTTATTTGTTCAGCAAACTACACTTCTTCCCATGTCAAATATAGTAAACGTAGGAGAGTTTCAAGGTATTAATGACATCATACATTGTTTTGAAGGAAGGAAGCCTATGACTCCACTTACTGATATGACTCATTTGTGTTCCTGTACTTCGCTAATGGGGTAAAACTTCGCCCATTTCCAGTTGTTCATGAAATAGTAATTAGTAACCTGGGTATCACGCGTGATCAGCATTGAGCCGGCACTGATTTTGTCTGCTGTGGTAAAGTCTGCGTCCCTTATATACAAATCGGGACCGGTTCGGCCTCTGTTTACCTGATATGCTTCCTATAGATAGCCGCGGTAACAAGACTGCATATGTACAGAACTGACCTATACTTCATCTCTTCTTGATTATTTTATGTCGCGCTTTCTATTTATTGTTTTTTTTATTTGACACACTTGTTTTTCTTTGGAGGAATACGTGTATTTTAATTTAACTGCAATGGAATATGCGCGCGCTTTTCAGTTCCAACTTCTCAAGGAACAGTTGACAGTTTTTCAAGAAGCACGGTATGAACATTTTACCATTGGAATCCGCCTCAGAACCTACGTTTTAATTCCCTGCAATCCGTACTGACGTCGTTTTCTACAGAACTCTTGAGGTGGAGAGACATTTTTACCACTTACTATGTAATCCTGAAATTATGTATGTCAATAGAACTTAGAAAAATATGAAGCTTTCTCGAAATATATGATTTCTGTAATGTACTATAACAAATCGTTCTCACGTGAAAATTTTGTTACTTTTATTCTGTTGAAAATGACAAACTATTTAATTAGTAATCTGAAATATGAAAGGAAGATATATTTTAAAGTTTTGTACATATGATTTGTGATTATTGTTCATAATTATTTGGAAATTATTAAAAATAAGAAATCTGGCGACAATGAAGATATTTGAATTTATATTTGTCACGTAAAATGGCCAGTCGAACCCGGTTATAAAAACACCGATTTATGCGACACTTCCTCAATAGCGTCATATACACGTATTTTGTGGTTGCCAATTAATTCCTTACTGTTAGAACGTAACAGTAATCCTCGTTTATAACAACACTCGTTTATAAAGGTATAAAATATTCCGACCCTTTCGTGACGTTATAACCGAGTTCGACTGTACTTGTATGACAAATTCTTCACGAAAATAAAATTGTGTACATATATAAAATGCCGTGGTAGATCTACAGGAACATTCAATTCTCCCGCGATATGACTGTGTCCTACAGGAACATTCAGTTCTCAAGGGATATGAATGTGTCCTACAAGACTCGACTTTTCATAAGCACCACTGTGAGCAATTCGGAAGGCACTCAGGAATAAGCATGTTGAGGTAGATATCTATGGACGGAAGGAGTAGAAATTGTGAACTGTGTTTGGAACTTCCGGGACTGGTTTGGACTTCCTCCAATTCTTCCTGATCTTTCTTTAAATTTGATTTATTTCTCTTCCTATTTTATTTGTTTCCTTTTTTAACTTCCTGTTCTCGCTTGCATTTATTCTGTATTTGTTTACTGTCGTTGTTTGCACTTCTGTTTCGCCTTCTGGTGGATCTCAGCTTCATATCTCACTCGGATACCGGGCATGCTGATTGTGATTTCAGTATTCTTGTCAATTTCTGCATGCAGTATTGAGTACACCAAGGTCATTTTCAGGCGCGTTTGCATTATACCCTTTTTACTTTAACGCCTCTTACCAATTTACACCATTTCTTAATTTGCGCTCTGTAATTCTTGGTTTAATGTTTTTTGGCTGCTTCCTATTAGACTAATTCCTTGTTTGTGGCGTGAATGTAATTTTCTATTGAAACTTTTTGATTTAGGCCAACTTTTTCAGGAACACAACTAGACCGTAAAACAAGGTCTTGGTGTGCAGTACTCAGATTAAACTTTTAGTGACGCTGTGCGTCCAGTTCCAACGACGGCCGAGGATAGAGTGGTCGTAAATTGGTAGCACCCTTAAATCCATTCAGGACAGTACATGCACCGGGTCGGCAGCATTTGGTCAAATATCCGGACAGTACACCGTGGCAATTGCGAATGGTTCGTAATATGGTGATTTTTTAAGGTAGGGATTTGTTAGCAAATAGCCCAAACCCAGTTAGGAGGAACACTTCTTGTCAGCTGTCCGCGACTGCTTATTCATATATTCTTATCACACATTCTGCATTCTTCAAATACTGGAGAAAAAATATGAATATAATTAGGCAGTGCATCAGCTATATATAGACTTCAAGAAAGCCTATAATTCAGTTTGGGGGAGGTCTGTATAATATTCTCGTTGAGTTTGATAACCCGATGAATCTAGTACGGCTGATAAAAATGTGTCTAAATGAAACCTGTAACACAGTTCGTTTAGGCAAACATTTGTCTGATATGTTTGCTATTAAGATTAGTTTAAAACAACGAGACGCTTTTTCGCCATTACTTTTCAGCTTCGCTTAGGAGTATGCCATTACGATGGATCAGGTAAATCAGGAGGGTTTATAGTTTATGTAGAGGATGTTGGTATGTTTAGCGAAAGTGTACATACTACAAAGAAAGGCACAAGTTTTAGTAGTCGCCAGAGAGATCTATGAATATGTGTGATTCGATATAGGAATGCAGGTCAAAAGCACCGTATAAATATTGGTAATAAATCCTTTGAAGGTTTGGAGCAGTTCAAGTATATGGGAACAGCATTAACATATCAAAATTCCATTCAGAAAAAATTAAGGGAAAATTTAATTCAGGGAATGCTCACTATCATTCGGTGCAGAATCTTTTGTCTTCCAATTTGCTATCCAAAAATATGAAGACTAAGCTATACAGACCTTTAATTTTGCCTGTTGTTCTGTGTGGGTGTAAAACGTGGTGTTTACATTGAGGGAGGAACGTAGGCCGAGGATGTCTGAGAGTAGGGTGTTGAGGAGATTATTTGTTCCTAACAGGCAGGAGGTAGCAGGAGATTGGAGAAGACTACATTACGAGAAGCTTAATAATCTGTAGTCCTCGCCACCTATTATTATCGTGATCAAGTCAAGAAGGATAAGATGGGCGGGAGATGTAGAAGGGATGGGGAGAGGTACATGTATGGTTTTCATGGGGAAACTTGAGGGAAGAGTGTACTTTAAAGAACCAGGCGTAGACGGGAGGACAATACTAAAATGGATCTTAAAGAAATTGAATGGGGGTATGGATTGGATTGAATTGCGAATATAGTAAGGAACTGTCGGTTTCCATAAAATGCGCCGAATTTCTTGACTAGCAAGGATCTTTTTAGGTTTTCAAGAAAAACTCTGCTGTATGGAGTTAGGTAGGTAGTTAGCAGTACACGGAATTCGGCGTTGAAGGTTTAATACAGCACCTCTTCTTTCCGCATTGCATTCAGTCCATTAGTATTTACCCCTTTCAATATACTATTTTCCTTGAGATATTGAAGCCATCGTTATGTGAACAAAGAACTTATTTCATGTCTGTGAAATATGCATAGTTGTAAGGTTAATATAAAGGTTGACTTTTGAGAATTCTTGGACTGGTTTTAAGTGACTCTGGATCGTATATATAACGTATAACGTGTATGATTATACGCCATATCAAACTCTTCGTTTTTTATGAATTGAGTAACTTTTTGATCGCGAAGTTCATCTCAATTTACAATTCGAATATTAAGTTTCTGGAGCAAAGATAACACAGCGGTAGCGGTTAGTGCTGTTGGGGGGGGGGGGCAAATAGTCATTCTTTTCCCTGTCGAAAACACCAAAGTTCAAGAAAAGTGTGTGAGGAAACCTAAGTGCTTTAAATGTTAAAGATGTGTTGGTAATTGTAATTACCACTGGTTTTGGAAGGGTTAAGGCGATGTGGAAGGAGAAAAAGATAATAATGTTCCGATATAGATACACCATTGTTTACTATGAATAGGAACACGCTGAAAGAACAAAGTAAGCTAACACGCTTCTGCACTTTGCTGCATTGTCGCTCCTGGAAGCGAGAAATGAGATGGTGCTGTTGAAGTGACATGAGCAGAGCAGAGCATTCACAGCTCATCTCGACAATAGCGAAACCTCGCTCCTTTTTTCCACCAAGTGCCCTAAGCCTTAGTCATTTTAACCCATGCTTGAAGCAGGTTTCATGTTTCAATCCCTCCTCTGTGTACACGATAATGCGCGAGATTTTTCCGTGTATTTCTACGGCAATGAAATCAATAACTGGGATTAGTGTACCATAAGCCTCAGAATTGATATGGAAATAGAGTCTGCGTGAAAAGAATCCGGCTTTAGAATCCAGGTGCCTTCAGAGAATTTTTTTTAACGGAGTTCGTCTTGTGCTTCTTAACATGAAAATTTTGTAAGAAACGTCTTGAGACTAATGAAAAGTGTTACAATGTTCACTAACAAATCCAGTAAGACGAATATCGTCATGAAGTTAATAATACAAAACATTTAGTTGTAGCTCACTACGTAATAATAATAATAATAATAATAATAGAGTAGTAGTAGTGGTAGTGGTAGTGGTAGTAGTAGTAGTAGTATTCAGTTTAATTTCTCATTCATTACCATGCTAGTTTAATAGCATAAGGTCATTTATAAAACTGGCACAAAATTGAAAGAACTAATATAGAAAGCACACTTACCAACGCGGGGTCATCTGGAAGATGTACAAAATAAAATTAACGGAATCTAATACGTAAAACACACAGTTTAGAACAACGACAGGATCTGAGGTCAGACAGTTTCTGAATCATGTAGTATAATTATCGTATACTAGCCAAACATTGAGACCGAACGTCAATTGAATGTGTCAGTATCACTGCCGATGGTATTTGCTGCCGAAGCGAAACTAGGGGAAGGGCAGTTTCGACGTTTAAAGCTAGTGTTAAACAAAATAAGGCTCTATAATTTCGATTTGGCACGCGTAAGCCAACAGTTTCGAAGAGGGTAGGACAAGATTTTGAAACACTGAAAACATTCGTTGAAAAAGGACATCTAGTTAAAGCCCCAGCCAAACCACAACGTAACACCAACACGCATCGAACCAGAGCAATACAACCCATGAAATAACTCAACGAATAAGTCGCAAGCTCCTGAGGATGGATGTATTAACACCCGAAACATGTTCAGCATTAAATAATGAAATAAAAAAGCAAGTGACATCAAGCTGGTCTCTCTTTATTCAACTACACAATTTAACCTTCTTTAATTGTGAAGCTCGAAAGAGAATTCTATAGGCTGGCTCGCTGCAATGCAGCGCTATATCATACAATCTCTTTCGCCCCGCGGGTAAATCTGCTAACTGAAGGTGAAGGCAACAGTTTCCTCTACTGAGATGGCACCTGTTTACCAGACTACGTCATATCACATGATAGAAGACAGGAATCTTCCTATTCACAGCGATGGGAACCACTAATGTGAAATACTTCGTTGGAAAATTTTAAAGTAAAAAATAAGTACTGGCATAATCCTATTAGAAATTAAGTGACAACTAAGTAGATGAAATGTATTGTTAAATAACCATAGTCCTGTTGTTGTACGCTATAAATGATTACCTGTGTAGCTGAAAAGCTTTGGCATACACATCCTTAAAACACCAATGTTTTTCTACACAATAAACAGTAAACTATTTTCTTGAAAAATACCTTGTTTCAAACCAAGAAACAGCCATCTTGCTTCTTACCAGATCACTTTGTGTTACTTAAGCGCTTGGAAAAGCGTTGTTTGAAAACTGAAGACTGAAGAATGGTGATAAATGGAAATACTGTTTTAAGGAAAGCTTGGACCTCTGCGTTTGTCTTATTGGAGGTACATTTTGAGTCGGTCGATTGTATCCTGGCCGAGTAAGCGAGTTTTAAATTATTTATCCTGTATCCTGCATTGCGTGCAGCTGTGCATAAACCCTCTGCTCTTACTGCCTTCCTGGGCGCCTACTTAGTGAAAGGCAGACGCAGGCAAAACTCATCCCACAGGAGACATTTTTCAGTTGGATGTGGAGGGAGGAAGATTCGTGAATCCGAAATTGAAGCCTTGAGTCTGATCTGGGGAAGCTTGTGTCTGGAGAGAATAATGACGGACGAAAGGAGGAAATAAAACTGCAGTAGCGTAAATGTGACCAGGTGACTTCTAAACAAATAAATATAAAAGTTTTAGAACCTGATCAGACCAGCGGGCAAATGTGCAGCTGTTTACATTTGTTATTTCGGATGCTAGAATGTATCACATTGTGAATAAAGGTAAAGCGGAAAGAATAAGACGGATAGACAGAAAGAAGACAAGAAAGTGAAGAAAGAAAAAAAGAAGAGAAAGAAAGAAAGACGAGTAATAAAAAGACGTGGGGAGGAGCTAAGGGCGAAAGTTTCAGTGGACTGCATTCTTGCTGGACAGAATTTGCTGCAGCAAGATGCAGTCTTCGGATTATGGCTGTCCAACTTAAGACTATCTTCACTTACGGCGTCCATGTGCTCGTAAATGTCAACCTGGATATCACTGTCCGCAAAAAGATTTTTCTCCAAATACTGCAGACCGTCTTTGTCCCTACGCAGCCTCCTGTACAGTAGAGAGCAGGGTCTATTTCCTTAGATTAGGCAGCTGGAGCGTGAAGCTGACCATTCAACTTAGATTCCGAGGTTAAGAATTCGTGAATTTATACCTCCGTATCCCGTGTGCCTTTTTATTATGGCGATAAATTAAGAACAGGGATGTCTCTACTTACACAATTTTGATAGTGGGTAGGTTTGTAAATTTACATGTACATATCCTGGAATGTGGCAGAAACCACGAGAAGTGTCAGAGCTAGACAAAAGATTTAATTCTGTCGAGTCATTCGAGTTTCATACGTGATTTTCTGAAGTTTTTTTTATTAAATATGGCTGATTAAGGAAAAGTAGTTCAAGAGATACTTATTTGTTTGGTGTGTTACCAAGGAAATGAAATACAATACTTCAGGCCTGCTAAATAAATAATTGTCTCCTAGGTTCTGACAAGAAATTTAGTCATCATTCCCATCTTGGGGTTACAAGAAAACGTGCTCCGGTTTATGTCTAAGTGATTAATGAGTATCCGATTAACGTTGGGTCCGATAGGATCGTGACTATTTGTATTGTGTTTCTTTGTAACATGATTTGCATATTAGGTCGGCACAAGCAACGTGTCACCAAGTTGTTTCTACACTCTTCTTGGTATTTGTAGCTGCAGGTTTGAAAGTCCTTAGTTTTAGTTTATGTAGGGACTTCACTTGTGATTATAATTTGTGGCTTATATAATCTCCAAAATTAATATGTAATGGACTGAGTTTAGGTGAACGGCGAGGCCGACACCTCTACCCCTTCACTTATTCAGAAAATGAAGATTTCATTTTCTTTTGCTAAACGTCAGCGAAATTTACATCTGACCCAGAAGTCTATAACAAATTCGGAACACCTTGACAGCGTCACGATTTATGCTGCGATTACTTCATTAGCTAATTATATGACCCCATTTCCCAAAATAAGCAGAATGAGCCTCTTTCGCAAAATTACATTGGCTGAAACGTAAGCTGGTTGCCGGTTACGTAATCTTTATCTTTCCTGCACGGCATATCTCTTTCTATCTCCAGTTTCAATTAAGCTCAGTCTTTTTATAACTCTGAAGAATTTTACTGCTTTTCGGCACTACACTGTCCGATATCATCGATCCTGGGAAAAGAAGTACATAGTTTGGGTTCCCAGTTGCCGAATGTGTTTCACTGATTTTAGATTTTCACGACAATGATGTTGATGGTGATAATCGGCGGAGAAAGTGTGAGAGATAAAGGCATAGGTGAAAGGATATTATTAAAATGGATTTAAAGAAATATGTTTTGAATATTGTTGCTAGATTCCTATAGATTATGAGTTCCACTTTCAGACTTCACAGCACTGTAATGACGCTTTGTGTTGTTAAGAAGAGTGAATTTTTT
>Ga0123352_10010346_pt1 | contig 14642 bp, 8 predicted proteins | sample TergutLab28metaG_FD_89700 | JGI IMG/M metagenome (GOLD analysis project Ga0123352, IMG submission 89700) | Labiotermes labralis P1 segment gut microbial communities from Petit-Saut dam, French Guiana - Lab288 P1 | ecosystem: Host-associated > Arthropoda: Insects > Digestive system > Gut ... | reverse complement strand
GCTGAGTGGACCCCGTTCCAGACCCACTACTACTCAGAAAATATGGTAGCGCCGGGGATCGAACCCGGGACCTCTGTATCTGTAGCCAGAAACTCTGACCACTAGACCACAGAGGCGGTCAATTCTCTTATAACTATTTTAAGTAATTTCCTTTTCTAATTTCATATGTCTGAAGGTAACGTACACCGGAAGGTGGTGATTGATTGTTACAGCGTTTTACAAGATTTAAAAAGGGCACTCTCAGTAAGTAAACCACTCGAAAATTTTGAAAGCAGGACATGCTCGGTAAGGACAAATTAAAGTTTACGGCTTATCAAACTAGATCCGACATAAACTCGGTTTTATTTTTGACCTCCTACATCGAAATTCCTTTAAAAACCAGAAATAAAATTAGGAACTGAAACACGCAAATTGACAGATGGACAAACACAAGGGAAACACCTTCCTGTCATGCGTGATTTTCTTCAAGCATACTTCTTCACTGATCGATACATCTATTCAGCGCCATGGTTATTACATGCAGAACTACTCGAAATCAGCTCTGACGCAAAGCAAATTTCAATTTATACCCGGTTATAACATTCACCCCACACCACAGCTCTTGTAACTCTTCGACTCTTCCACCTGCATTAATTCGTGGCGTTACTTCCACGATAGACAGAAAGCTGTACAGTCATATATCGGTCGACACAATCTTCTTTATGAAAGTGAGGTGCATTCAGGAGAGGTGAGCTTGGCACTAAAATACGACAGGCTTTAGGAGGTGTATCCTGCTGCATACGAACCGGGGTTATTTGTCTTACACGCTGCGTACATAACACAAAACAATTATTTCCACACAAATGATACTAACAACTGAAAACTAATTAGAAACTATTCTGTGACAAGAATCAGTGCTTATAACTGTACAATTACCTTTCTGAAATGCTGTGAAGCAGAATTATGAACCTTTACTGACTGTAAGCGACTATACACCTTTAATTTTCTTTTATAACTAATTAAACAGTAATTAAATTTTACGTCGTTGTTGCAGCTTCGTGCTCTAGAATCCAGCAAAGCTGTTACCAGCCAGTAGTTGAAAACGTACTTGTAAAGTACTGATGGCTGGCGCGTTACACTTCTTGTTGCGTCAAAACATGTGATGCACTGTACAGCGCAATACTTGAAGGCAACACCAAAAACTGAATAAATACAGCGGAAAATAAAACTGATCATTTACTTAGATTATCGTACTGCCAAAAATTGTTCTATACAACAAGGAAAGTCAGTAATTCATAAATCCAGATGTAAAAGGTAAAGCAGTCCCATTACGGTCCAGAGGGTTCCAGGAAGTTAAGGTTCCCAGATTTCGTGACAACGGCACACGGGATGGTTGTAGGTTGTCAGCCTTAAGCACCGGCCGTCTTTACCCCCAGAATATACCCCTGGTACTCATTTCTGTTAAGAGGCTGGGTCGACCCCAGGGCCATAGTGCGATCGGAAGGATTTTTCATGTCAATGAAAAATCCACTGACACCAGCTGGGATCGAACCAGCGACCTTCCGATTTGTAGCACAGCACCTTAACCACTGTGCTACCGCGGCGAGGTGCTTTCAGATGATCACTAACATCTTGTGAAGTTTGCAGAGCCCCCCACTGTACTGGTAAGGTGCTCGAAGGAATATCTCGTCTAATATTTTAATGGACCTTTTTGTTGAGGGTGCTATGTTAGTTACTGAGAGGACTCCATGACGATTCACCTAGGACATAACGAAACATGTAGGAGACTTGAGAACTGCGCTCTTCCGCTCTTCTGGGTTATTACGCAGCGAGTAGTGGCTATTCCTTACCGACGTATCGGAATAACCTCTCAGTCCCTTCTTCAAGGATTTTTGACCCTAGCAGTTAGGATCAATAGGTCTTGTAAATTTATTTTTATACAACGCACGGCACATGTAATATAAAAATAAGGAACGTCGTTATTTGCAAGATGCAGAATTTAACATCTAATACACTGTGGTATGTACTGAATGTTGGTTATGGGGAGGTGGGCGGGGTTTTATCTCAGGTCCAAGCCGGAATTTTTCCCCTCTGATACTATCCTGTGGATGACGAGAAGTATTTTCTAGGAGGTAAAAACGCCAAACAACAAACCAGACTTATCACGTCGAGCAAAATACAACGTTCAGGGGCCCCACACAGGGCGCGAAAGCGGAAATATATTGGCTGTCTTTCCGCCTACCGTAGCTCGGAGCGAGACGCCTGCCATAACATGCATGCGTTCTCATATTTTGTCATAGGGCCGATATCAAACACAAACGCTCTCAGCTGACCAGACCCAAGCATCTTTCAACTTCATGGCCATAATACCGGCATGTGTGTCAGATCATTTTGGTTTCTACGAAGGAAATAGTTTGGGGTTCACATAGTACCTAACCTGCCATGTGGCATAACTAATTACGCACAGTTTTTTTGTCTGTTCGTCTCATGACTTGAACTGCTTACAAGATAGTGGCCAAATGATGAAGCAGAAGATGAACGGAGAATATGCCAAATATAGGGAAAGAAGAACTGTATGAAGAATTTTTGTTTGGAAACCTGAAAACTTGAAAAATAGAGGGGTAGATGGCAGGGTAATATTAAAAATGAAGCCTAAAAATACAGGACGGAGGATGGGGACTGCACATATTTACTCAGTGCCAGACTGCCGTATAAACAATAAAAACTACAGAATGCCATAAAGTGCACGGAATTTCTGGACTGGCTCAGAAACTATTAGTTTTCGAGAAAAAAAAAGACTCAACTATGTGAAGTTTTCCAGTCAGCCAGTTCGTCAATTGCACTTCCCAAATGTTTACTCTCTTCCCTAAACACTATTCTCAGTTTTGTGTACTTTATAGAGCATTCTCTGATTGCTCGATTACTTCCAATGATTGAATTCTCATCCCTTCACGAAATTAGCACTTTCTCTTTAAGTGTAATAAAATCGAGATATTAACGTTACTTGCAGTGTTGTTATATTCGATAAGCTTAGAAAATGTAGTTCGATATCATGAAGTTGCTTCAAAATGGAAAGAAAAGTAAATGACATTTCACTTTAGTGTAATACTCTTAGGTAGCTTTGTGCGTGCACTTTTGTAGGTGACAGGCCGCCGAGAGCGGTTCGACCCCTTCAGCAAGGTAGAACCGACTAAAAAGCTTTACACTCATTCACACTGACTCTCAGTTGCACAGCGACTTGGGCTTCGTACTAAAGGGTTAGTCTGTATAATCGACATTAATGATACTGCCAAGAAAGGCAAGAACATGTACAACACAGTCGGGCCACAGACCCTCTCCCGGACCGCCGGCCGCCGCTAATTTGTACCGGCTTCTCCCTCTCCTCGACGGCACTCTGTAGGTGTGTGTATCTTTCAGTGTAAACTTGGAACACTCAGACGAAGTACATAATCCCATAACTTTCTTTACATTGGCAGTTACGGTGTAACTAACTGTAAGATCATTAGCGGACCGGGTGTGCCTGTCCGTTCCCTAATTCACTTAACAGTCATCTGCATTATAAGCACTAATTAATCGAGTTACTTCGAAGCTCGCTATCAACATAGTGTCAATGAGAACTTCCTCATCACGGTAGACTGCTTCATTTCCTGTCAGCAACAATACCTACAAGGCAGCAGTGTCATGTTTTGAAGCAGACAGAAATCAAACGCCACTGATCTCTTGAATAGGAACACACTTCATACCTCGATGGCATTATGTATTTGTTTAATAAACTGGGAACAGGAAGGCGGGAAACGGTGGACAGTAGCAAGTAATGAACGTTGTGACTGTATATGTAACAGCTGCATGATCCTGTAGTGTGAATTATTAACATGTACGGTCTGTCTTGTCGGAAAATGAGTTTGATTGAAAGAGGTTTTCAATTGGGAATGTTATTATAGTTATGATGGATTATGAATTAAGAAGGCCGTTAAAGGAAAGTAACGCTGTCTAATTTGCGTGCAGAATGTTATGCTAGCATTCGATCGAAGGCACTGAGGAAAACCACAAGAAACTCTTTAGAATAGGCGGTGTCATGGCTGGGATTTAAACACGAGTCCTCACGAATACGAATGACTGCAGACGTTCTGGCTTGCATCTCCGCCGCAAACCATCATGATTATGGTTCTTACCAGCCTCCTGGTACTACAGTAAGTCGGAAAAACGATGGTCCTTGGAAGTGAATACTAGCCAGATGTGTTAAAACAGAGATTATTTTGAGTCGATTTACATTCCGATTTTGTTTTGTGCTGCGACAAGCCAAATTGGTTCTAGGCCAACTTGTTTTCTATTTTCGAAATCACACGCAGACACACCCGGTATAACTCTTCCGAACGAGTGATCAGCCCGTAGCAGAGACCACTTTACGTACAGATTTAGACAGACCTATCATAATACCTTACTACGAGGAAGGTGGTATAATGAAAGTGCCCCATCAATGGAATACAAACTTATGCTACAGTGTGCTACTGAACTGCTCAGTAGACAGAGCACGTCGGCGAGCATTACGGTGCGTAGTATGTGAACATGCCTGTGACCTCTGAACTCCAGCAACAAATTTAACCAAATGCAGTCGATAGGCAGTCTCATTCATGACAACTTGAATGTCATAAATGTTATAACTAACGGCCTGCAGTTCATAAATTCGCTCTAATATGTAATCAATTTCGCGGTCCCATTCACGTACGGCACGGCTATAATCGTTTGTCAGCTGCCGTCATACTGCAGACGGAGACTCATAGAACGCTAACCGCAAGAAGATATAACGCAGCTTGTACACGCTCGCCGCCTATGTATGTTGTGTGCCCCTGTCTAGCTCAGTACAGCAGGTGCGACATCTTCAGAATACGGGTGGGGTTCATTGAATAAGATACCGGTTTTTGCGTTACATCTGAATTTTTATCTTATCACTACCTTCCTGTATGTGGAGTTCGGTACAGCTATAAGAAAATACCTATGATTCACTTCACCCGTTTGCCTATTGAACTGAACATTAGCACTACTCAGTAAACACCCACTTTCCTCGTCTGTTTATGATGAACTACCTTTAACTTCTTGTGAGCATAACTCACTACGATATAAACCTGCACATTACGAACTCGGACTGTTCCCTTCAAATACCCTAACGTCCCATCACGGCTAAAGAAATTACTTAAATGAGGGCGTCGAACCATCACTGGTCAGTATAGAATCTTCTTTTGTCACCTTGGGTTCAATGTTTACTGGTGTCAGACGCTTGCCCTTGCACCCTGTGGTACGTTAAGATTAATTCATGTAGTGCCCATGGGTTTTAGGAATTAGTGAACTAGACTATCATTTCCTGTGTCAGTTGCTCACAGGGTATTCGAACCTTGAAGATTTATGGACCAATGATCTTCCGTGCCACAGTGAAGTTTTCTGGATGGAATTGTACTGTGAGATTTATGACAGACGGCAAGGACTCGAGATATGACGACTAGACTTAATCGTCGCTCTAACCTATACGGATGGCTTCGAACCGCCCGTAGCTGAAGGATAGCAATCGTTTTGCCTAATAAACAAATTTACAATACAATGTTCAGCTACAACCTAGAATATGACAACTAACAGCAGAGCGAGTAAAACTGCGCAGTGACGAGAATCATAATTTGTACTCTTCGACAAACACAATTAGGGCAATCAAATCGAGCACGCTCTGGTGAGCACTATGGGGAGAAGAGAAATACAGTCAAACTCCGATATAGCGCCACCCTCACTTAGCAACCATAAAGGCCTGTGAACAGAACTTCCCTATCACACATTATTTCGATTTACCGCCACCCTCGTTACATCTCCACAAACTGCGGCGAGCGAACAGAAACGCTCTATTAGGCTCTCACTGAATATAAAAAGGTGATCGGAACCGTGAATGGAACGGATGACTTGTAATAGCAAGTCATTGATTGGAGGATAATATTAAAAGGAGTACTGAAGGAAAAGACTTAAGATCGAATTCTACTGGATCGGAGTACGATACTTGGTAAAATTTCGTGAAAACCGTCCTGAAAATTTAAGTTCCATAAAACGTGAGATATTTCTTCTGCAGCTGGGTGTTTTTTTAACCTTCCAATTTGGGTTCAGCTACGTTCACACACTTCATGAAGTAATTATGTGCTCTCCCATAGGTGATAATGGAAATGATTGTGAATATATTACTCAAGTACATAGACGTTGCAATGAAATAGCTAAGTCAGTTACAAATACTTCTAAACATGGCATTGGGTTTGCAGCAACCAGCTTTTGCGTTGTAACGAGAACAGGAAAGAAGCCAGCTAAAGTAATACAGTACTTTCACAAACTCCGAGCTAGGTTGGTCGATTACTTGTTTTTCATATAAGTTATTATTCTCTGCTGATTGTATATAATGTCGCATAGTACATGGTGTGACGACTATGACCACCACAAATGTGAGATATTTTTGGCTTACCCTGAGGTATAGCATTTCGGTGTTTGCCTTGACTGGCTGAGCGAATGAAATAGTTGTTCTTACCCACAGACAGTCGTGTCACGGCATCATAAAGTCAAATTCCTCCAGCTGGCTTGCCGTTCTGATACTAACAATCTGAAGTCATTCACTAAGAACTCGGGCAGCTCAGCCGGCTACGGTCTAAGACTAGAGATTTTGCTACAGAGTTCTAGCTACCACGTTATCCCCACGGTATAGTATCTTCCACCAACATTTGGCACGTACTGAGTTGATGGTCAAATTCCCTGCTCTAATGCCATTCGGAGGCTTTCCACAGACATAACTACAGACAGGACGTTATTCATAAAAGTCATACACGAATTCACTAAATAATGCTTCATTCAACTTTCCTGAAAATTCTCGAGTTCTATAAAAGAGCAGCAACTGATGCAGTAAGGTGCTTAATAAAGTCCCGTAGCAAGCAATTTGCAGTTAACCACAAACCATGTTGCTTCATATCGCTACGTCATGATCACATTGTTAGAATAAAGACAGAACAATTCACACGTTACACGCTATCTCTACGATTCTGGAGCCCAGTACCTACGAACTGTGAGCTTTGTTTGCCAGCCTTCCCAAACTACAACCCACAGAGTGAGTACCATTGTTAGTTAGTGAGTACCATTGTTAGTTAGGCCGCACGAACACTACGCCAACAAGGGTATGAGGCAGGTGAGTTTAAAAATAAAATCAGGATATCCCTGTAATTTATCAGTGAATTACACATTAACAACTGTTAAAATTTCAAGATATTCTATATGGTTATTGTTTTTTAAACTGAGCCCATTGTGGAAATAAAAGTTTATAAAAAAAACTTCCTTAATGCAGTGTGTGTATTTTAAACAAGCGCTGTATGGTACAAAGGGTATTTTTATCTGATAAGGACATTAACAAGAAGAGTTCATTATCTACTTGTGTGTGCTTCAGGCAAACTAAAGTTTCAGGGCGTTCAACATAAATGTCCTGCAAATATGTTTACGTGAGAAAATAAAAGGGCGGATTGTGACAGTCACATAACCAAGAGCTTAGTAATTCTGACTCTTCACGAAACACTAGGGCTAACAAATAAGGATGGTCGAGAGATATGTGAGGAATAAAAGGGCAGGATAATAAATGCACACAGAATTTTGTGGGAAAACCTGAAATTAAGAGCATGTCTGCGGACATACGCCTAGGTTATAGGATAATATTAAAATGAATTTTAAAGGAATTATATGGAAGAGTGGAGTCTATCTGACCGGCTTGGGAGAGGTTACCGTACACAGCCCGTCTAAAACACAAGTAACGAACTTCTCGACTGCACAGAGCACGGAAAGATGCTTGACCAATTAAAGGATAATAAGCCTGTCACGTGGAAGTAATACCGGCTACAACAGCGATATTCTCACTGCCCTCGTCATTGTTTTGCTTAGATTTCGAAAAAAGATTTCCAAATAGTTCCTTAAATATATAACGAACATTAATTTCTATACCCCTTCCTACTCATGTTTCAACATCATCCATCATCTCGTTGAGATAACACAGATTCCAGTGACAAGAAACACTAAAATATTTCATATGTTTTGAGTTAGCATACTTTCTTAAAAGCGTGCCCACATATCATAACACTCTGCTTCGGATTCAAATTACATATCTGCATTTGCAACGACATACAGAGATCAGTTGCTTTCACAAAAACAGCCATTCTCTTACCGCATACGGTAATGAGCAGTCATCACGCAATGAATAAGTCTACCTTTGTAGCTGCGTATATTTGTTACCCCGCAATTGCGTGATTGAAATAAAGAGCGTGCCACATACATCATTAATTTCCATGCGACATTCAGTACGTGATGAAAAAAAATTATTGATATGAAAACATAGCCTCCAAATATTTTTGTTGTGGGCTGATAAACAATGCGATAGGAAATCATTTGCAGAGTTTGTGTTGTGTGTGATGCATATCCAATCGTTATTAAGGGTTCACAGATTTACATTATACCACCTACTAACACTCTATACCTCTAACCATTCACTGTTTTTACATTTACTCCAAAAAATATTCACTAAAATAAATCTGTAGAACCTCATATTGCATTCCAAAGCAAATGTCTGTGGTATCAGATTACCTATAACCTTTAATTTCGCTTTTTTTTTTTTGGCGCAAAAGCCTTCAATGGGCCAGGGCCTCCTCATTCACGAGGTTTCTAGATCACACACAACGACGCACCACAGTCGGTAGGACTCCTCTGGACGAGTGATCAGCGTGACGCAGAGACCTCTACGTGACAACACACAACACTCACAACAGAGAGACAGACATGCCCTCCCTTGGTTTCGAACCCACAATCTCAGCAGGCAAGCGACCGCAGACCTACGCCTTAGACCGCGCGGCCACTGGGACCAGCAATTTCGCTGTGACTTCCTATACCTGCCTAGACCTACTACAGCCACTAATTGCTAAGCTAGACCCACAAACGCATACGTTATGTAATCCCAATACATCGAAAAAAACTGTAAGTAGAATATCATGATTTCACCGATCCGTGTTCATATTTGTTGTTATCGATTAAACCTAAACCCCAATATTTATATTTTTCCAGCATGGTTGCTATCTTATTATAACAATTTACACCGAAGATACAATATATATCCGTCGTCATAAGGAAACACGGAACAATCTACTAGCACCACCAAATACTCGGCGTATTATTGAATAAAAATACGAACTCTGTGCCTAGCAGCAAATACCATAATTTGTGACTGAAGACAACATATATATATACTTTTTATTTTTAACACAGTCAAAACTAAGTGTTATATTGTTATGTATCAATTTTAACTTCAATTCATTTCCGATCTTCACACTACGTTTATTATACCACAGGAAATATAATTCAAGGTTTTAACAGATTTTTAACATTGGTGTAAGTTTTATGGGATCCCATACGACATTGAATTTAATGTGCGCTACATGTAAACTGTTTTAAATTTTAGGAATGGATGGCCTGAAAATGGTCTAATGACCGAAACAAGTAGCCAATAAACTAAATAAAATATTGTAGTGTTTGACTGAAACACATACATTTATTGTTGTCTTTCAATTTCACTTTAGACAACCGAAAAAAAAGGAGTGGTTTTGATGAAGGTAACAAAAACATCTGGGCTTCGTAACAACAAGCTACGTCAGATAGTGTCGGTTAGGAATACTACAGCGCCTGAAGTATTATTAAAGCAGGTCGATATATATCTGCACCATCTGGTGCGGAGTGCGGGATGTTACGTACAAGACTGGACCATCAGGATATCTGTCGTATTTCGTCCGACGTGTGGCTAGGTTTAACCTTTTGGCGCCGGAATTATTTTTTAAATTTTAGCACACCCTGTACATAAAATGTGAATATTACAGGAACCAAATACGTTAGATTTATGAAACAAACTGCATTTTGAAGAGAAAAAAACGGAGAGTTTATACCATGTTTAAAATATTCAGTACTTATATTTGTTCAACAAATATATAAAATGAAACTTTAGAGGTTAGCGGTGCGGTACGACCACTATAGTTGACATTAGGCGTCAAAAGGTTAATGTACGAGTTCAAACAAAATTTCTTTCTCCATCCAAAATGCACTTCCCTTTCAGAAGCTTTCAAAATATAATAGTACTGACATATTCTTGATTTCAAACCTTCGCCGTGTTCTCAATGTTGTATGCTTTCTTTTGAGTAATTCCCCGGCTTCTGAATTTTATATGCCGACGTTTCGGAACATTCTGTTCCATCTTCATCGGCGGGTAGGCATGAAGAATGACTGTGGTTGACAATGTTGGGGTATTTACACGGGAAAAGGTTTGGCTCCAAATTTTCGAGCCAAACCTTTTCCCTTATAAATACCCCAACTTTGTCAACCACAGTCATTCTTCATGCCTACCCGCCGATGAAGACGGAACAGACAGGTTGTTCCGAAACGCTGGCATATAAAATTCAGACGCCGGGGAATAACCCAGAAGAAATCACACAACAGTACTGACATAGCTAATATACTTGAATACACTTTAAAATGTTCTGGCTCTTTATACCCATACATTCCGGATTATAACACAGCTAACAATTAGCATCTTCCGCACCACCCCTAATAACCACCCACCAAACTGCACGGTGCCAAGACGGAAGACAACAATTCTGGAATTATAAAGCAGTTTTTCCCTTCCGTATTGACGTGGTGATGACAGGCGTAGCGGATTCTTATACCCCGTGAGTAAAGCGGCCGAAGCTTGAAGCTGACCAGTCGCCTCATTTCAATGCCTAGGTTAAGAATGTGTAGATTTTGTGTTTTTCCCCATATGCCTTCACGACGAAATGCTCAACTGAACACAACTGGGACATTTACCAATTTTATTACAGGGATAGGAAGAAATGTACAAAAAATCATACATAAAAGGATCCTGCTTAATGTACTCAGCCTCCATCCTGATTTAAATCAATGTATACCGAATTAAATTGGTTAACTAAGGCCAGATGTGCTGCTTATCTCTTTCCTTCAGTGTGCAAGTTCAGAACGCAGCCAGGCCTGTGCGTGCTTCACATCCTTACATTATGGCACGTGACGGTAGTTGTCGTCCTGCGGCGCGTGACTGGACTGATGTCTTCATTGCACAAGTTCCACAAAGACATTCTTGTCACCCCTCGCCAAAATAATGCAGCAGTGCTATCCTGGCATTTGCCGTAACCAGGTGACGATTCAATTACTGTGATACTGCAGTCTACCTACTGCTTGGAAAGGAACGTGAGTATACAAAATAAGTAAAACTGTTCCTAATTGAACAGAATAAACCCGGTTGGATACAGCTCAGTCGAAGAAAAATGCAAAGTTTTCAGTCAGACACGACATTACTGAAAACTTAGCATATTTCGTAAAATGTAAAATGTTTCTGTAATATTATTACAGGTAGTCAAGGTGGCATCATCAACAAACACAAGAATTTAAAACACAGGGTATCAAATGCAATGTCAATACATATTTTAACATACAATGTTTAAATTTGGACATAATTCCAAAATTTGTAAATATCAAAATTAAAAACACTTCTCCTGGGTCCAAATACACAAAACAGAAAACCCAAAAATTACGTATCAAATGCGAATTAAAATTATCTTTACACCAAAAAATTGCTATGTTTGACGGCAGTATGTGTCAATTTTCATAAAATAAGTAGAGGTGGCTACTAAGTAACGTTCTCGGTACCTTTCTAAGTTGGTTTCTAATCATCGCCTTAAATTTTTCCGAAGCTTTCGTCTCTCTAGGCGAATGTACGGATAGTACCCAAATTAGACAACGACCATTTCCTAACAGATAATTTTTAATGCTTCATTCATTTACAGTCCTATCAATGCAACCTATATTTCTGACAACTGAACTATGAACGGCATAGTCAGATAAAGAAGTCTTACAAACTTGAATGACTAAATACATTCATAATGCCAGGATATTGTGAAGAGAAACGCTTACGAAAATTTCATAGGTAAACCTGAAATAATGACGAGTTTTACGTGTACAAATAGACGAATGAAAATACTTCAGGTGATTTTAAAGGTATATACTACGAAACGAGTGTGCAGGTTGGGTTTATGTGGACCCGGACTTGCCCAGGACGGACTACAATCACGAAAACAGCAAATGAACTTCAAGTTTAATTTTAAAAATTGGAAAATTCTTAATCATCTGATGGACTTATCACAAGCCCAACAAGGCCTCTGCAGCATGAGATAACTTGGTTACTTAAAACTGGTCTACATGTATGCTGTAGACAGGCTAATGCTCTTTGATATTAAAGTGTATGTTTCAGATTTTCATAGACTATGTTTATAGAGTTGTGCTGAAGCAAGAGCAGTGTACAGTTTTTCTACAGTGTATTCGGCTAGTATTGCCCTTACCTGAAGTTTTTCCATGGGAGTCACAATTTTACCTACAGAGATACTAATTTCAAGATCAATACGGCATGTCCTGCATCTCACGTCTCGCTGAAACCAAAAACATAAAAGTCTGATATTTAATGATAAGTTGAATATTCTTACACTATCTTCAAGCAAGGACATCAACATTTTATTTGCAAAAAGGATTTAAAAAAAGGATTTTTAAATTTATTTGTTTAAGTAACTGGAACGGCATGAAAGTGAGAGTGAAAGTAACGTAGGTGAATAAATAAAATTACTGATATTTGAATAAAGGTAGACCAACTTGATGACACTCGCTTTATTAGGTCAATTTACTGCTCAACATGTTTCGGATGTTAATACATCCATCTTCAGGAGCTTGCGACTACTTGGTGCGTTATTGTGTAGGCTGTATTGTGCTGTAATGATATTACATTACAGCACAATACAGCCTACACAATAACGCACCAAGTAGTCGCAAGCTCCTGAAGATGGATGTATTAAAATCCGAAACATGTTGAACAGTAAACTGACATAATAAAGCAAGCGTCATCAAGTTGGTCTACTTTTATTCAAATATCAAGATGATGCACAGTCCAATACGCATAAAATAAAGTTACCTTTACATAACTGTAGGTCCTACAAAGGATTTTGCTTTGAGAGTTCAAAAAAATGTAAGTAAAATCTCATTGGCTGCTAAGATTCAAGGTGTTGCATATTTTTAGGGGTTTCGTGACTTCGTTGTTTTTATGCGAATCCAAACATTATCTCTGTACTCACAATCAGCAGCCTAATTACACACAATGTACGCAGTCAATATACCCGGAAAATTAGACGTAAAGATACTGAAGTGAGTACATCGAACAAGAACGTATATGCAGGTAAAAATGGCAACACGTGCCAGAGAGGACCATTTAATTGCTTGGTAGTCAATGTTCTTAGGAGTGATGAGATTGTGCAAATACACCGTAGTTTTAACAAATCGTTAAGTAACAAGAAATTTTCAGTACGAAGAGCATTGTCTGACAGCTGGGCTTAAAAACGGGGGAAAAATGAATAAATAGAATTTATACGCCTCTTTGATAATGTGGAACACAAACCGCAGTAAACTATGAATGCTGACACTGAAATAAAGAGTCCAAAGTCACAATGCCAAATGACACGCACACCTGCAAATGGAAAGACATAGAATTTCATTTATTCTAGAGTGGGTGTGGTCAGACTATGTTCTTTGAAACTACTCCCTCTGATGGTTCCATTGTCTGTTCTTCGGATGAAAGACGAATATGTAACATTGGTAGAATGAAAATTGATGAGGAAAAACCGATGTACTTGGAGTAAACCCTGTCACAGTGCCACTTTTCCCACCACAAATTCCATGGGCTGCCCTGGGTTCGCATCCGAACCTCGGCGGTGAGAAGATGCTAACTAACCACCTGAGCTGCAGCACTTTTCTAACCACATACATTATAACACACAAATGAATGTTAATACACAAACACATTCCTTGTAGCAGTGAAAGACATTCTACAAGAAAATGAGAGGATTACTGCAGAACTGGAAAGAAATATGAGTATTCCTTATTATCACTGTTTTGTTGCCGGTGGTGGTTGATATTACAACGATAAAGGTTATGATAGTTAAGATTGTTTCCCTACCTTCCCACTTCCATATTTAAATCTTTATCATCATATCACTAAACCTTAAACAGCAGCTGCAGATTAAAGAGTTGACCAGACATTTGTCAAATAATAAGAAATTCGCAAGGATTCACTGTTATGTATGTTTGCCTATATTCATATCAGAAAATGTAACACATCAACTGCTTTAATAATTTACTACATTACTAAAACATAATAAATAAGCAACGGATGCTTACTACATACCACACGTCAACACGAAATAAAGAAATCCTCCAGGGAAGTTTATAACATAATATTAAAGTTCCTTAATATCGATGTGAAAATTTTAACATTACATTCGTAACAAACATTTCACATTATATTAAGATTATCTGTTAGTAGCAATACAATGAATAGCAACATGTTACTACATAAATTGTTAGAAACAGACCTCAGTGTACTTTTAACACATGTTTCAACCTTCTGACGCCTAATGTCAACTATAGTGGTCGTACCGCACCGCTAACCTCTAAAGTTGCATTTTATATATTTATTCAACAAATATAGGTACTGAATATTTTAAACATGGTGTATACTCTCCGTTTTT
>Ga0123352_10010345_pt1 | contig 14642 bp, 10 predicted proteins | sample TergutLab28metaG_FD_89700 | JGI IMG/M metagenome (GOLD analysis project Ga0123352, IMG submission 89700) | Labiotermes labralis P1 segment gut microbial communities from Petit-Saut dam, French Guiana - Lab288 P1 | ecosystem: Host-associated > Arthropoda: Insects > Digestive system > Gut ... | reverse complement strand
GCACCATCCGCACCGTACACACGACCCATCCAAAAACTCGGTGCAGAAAACCATATGCTGCAACTCAACATCTAATGCTCCTGATGATGGGCGTATGTACCCGAAACATGTCGAGCTAAGAATACATCAATAAAGTTACCTTATTGCATCAAGTTGGCATTTCACTTTATTTCACTTACTATGAATAAATGACGAATCAGATTCATCTGGTAACTGAGCAACAATATTATATTCCCGGTTCTGGACGTTAGTGACAATGCCATTTCAACTGAAATGTATTACACGATACGAATGTCAAAAGCACGACATTTAGGACATTCGCTCCGTTTCTGTCCTCACTCGCAAGACAGCCAATTCAGCAGGCTTCCTCCCTCATTTTCGGTAAGGACGGAGACAAAGGCAGTTTCCGAAACGTCTTATTCCTACAGAGTCGTATACAAACAGAAACTGGACGAAGTCCAATTGGAATTCTGTGTATAATGGAAAACAACCCCGACGCACAGTTGTTTATGCAAAAGCAATTCGGTGGCAAAGCCACGTACGCATTAATTTGCTGTAGTTAACTAATGATAATAATAATATGATGATGATGATGATAACTGACAGTATGGTACCAATGAAGATTACTGTTCTCCGGGATGACACCTTAGAGTTTGGTAGACAGCTGTCAACGTTTCGGATAGATCTGCTGCCTACGTCTTAAATGTACTAGGAACCGACACTGCGAACGAGCCAATGGAAACAGGTGACCCCAACAAGGGCTTTTTCTTTACTGACAGATTGCAGTCGCCTTCCCTCGTTTCCATTTCCTGTATCTGAAACTTTTCCCCCGTATAGCTTGCTCTTCTACACCGAAGACAGAAGCAAAAGATTCCTCCGAAACGTCGGTGCCTTTTTACCAAAACTATATCACATAAGAGAAGAAGGTAATTTTCGTTTACAGCCCCGTAAGAATTTCAAATCTGAATAGTTACCGTACTCGAACGTTCTACGGGCTAACGACAATGCAAGCCAAGAGAAAAGATACGGAGGAATGGCGATGGTAATGATAACGACGATGGCGATAATGACGATCATGATTATAATGACGATGTTGACTACGATGGCGATGATAAAGTACTATAGAAAGGCACAGACAGACAGAGAGAAATTTACTTAGCAGATTGGTTCGCATTCTTTCAGGCAAACAATCTCTAAAACTTTGTAATTAAACTTTGTAACTAAATTGAATACTTTCATTACATCGGGATCATGCAGAAGATCAGATATTATTCTGTCTTCAACTTAAAAAAAAATTACAAAGGAAACAGAACAAAACAAGTTCGAGAGTTTTAAAATGTTAAAAATCATGTTTTAATTACTACCTAAAATTACTTTTTCTCAAACAAACAAATAATAAAGAGCTGAATTAACAAAATGTAAAACAATGTACACAGAACTTTACGCAATTTTAATTACACAATTATTTATTTAACTCAAAATTGTTGTGAATGTCACAACTGTATATACCAGATGTAGCTTCCACGAATTTATGTACTCATACGGTAATTTTAATTAGCTGCACCGTGTGGGTCTGTTAGCCTTCCACGCAATGGCCTTTAGACAGGAAACATCAAACATAAAGAAACACTTCATCCAGAAATGTTTTCCTTCAGTTTCCCTACTGAATATTTCACCCACGGAAACTTCATTCAAGTTTATTCCTTCTCCACGAAATATGTACATAAACACGTCACGTCATACACATGTTTATGTTTTACTTAAATGCTCTTTCAGGAGCCACGTGGTCCTTTTCCCTCCGGTCTGCTCACCAAAACCCTGTATTCACCCCTCCTCTGCCCATGTGTGCCAAATGACCCGTAATGCAAGTTACACGTACCACAAAATGTCGCTATATTATTTGTCACACTCGTCTGATTACCGCACAAGGCTGCAACTGGATATTCATTCAACATAACAAACAGCGAATATCTTCAGTGTATTTTTGAGCACGCAGCTGCATCTTAATTGCATGAAAGAATATTTTTGACTACCTCCAGCACGAAGATTTAAAGCTTAAATCCCGTTCTGAATTACATGAATTTTAAATCTGATCTTTCAACGGACTTGTATTTAAAATAATGATATTCGTTAAAAAATATTTTTTTTAAAAAAAACGTGTCAGAACACGACGTTGAACAAAATATCGAATTCATGAAAAATGAAATGTGGTCTTTAAAAGCAGTAAATGTAAGGTAAAGCAATCCCATTATAGGCCTGGACAGGCCCTGAGGGTTCCAGAAGGTTGAGGCTCCCAGATTTCATGACAATCGGCAAGTGAAGGTGGTAAGGTTATCAACCCTACTCACCGGCCGCCTTTACCCCCCTAGGAAATATTCCTGTTACTCGTTTCTGTTAGAGGCTTAGTCAATCCCAGGGTCATAGTGTGGCCGAAAGGATTATGTCAACGAAAAATTCCAATGACACCATCGGGAATCGAACCCGCGACCTTCCGACTCAACCAACCGCGCCACCGCATACCCCCTTTAAAAGCGGTAGGGCCTGAAAGGTTTTGTTATGAATCGTTTCGATGGAAAGGAAGCTGCAGATGAAATGTTACATAACTCAACTGCGCTGATATCTCTAAAGTTTAAACATCCAGCTCCAACTCATAATTTCTCTGAAGAACGCGTGACAGATATGCAGAGAGACATGAAAACGTGTTAATTGCACGTGGCTGTGTTACAGAGCGACGAGAATTCTACGTCGGTATAAATCAAGATAAAGGTTTTTACCAACATTAAAACCGAAACTCAGGACCTGGGAACGTTGCAGAACAAAAAGCAGCTAAGCCGAAGGCTGCTTGTGAAAAACGACCCGTTGAAATCAGCCCGCTGGTACTCGAATCACTTCACCTCAGAAAGTGTGGTACGAAACCCTTCGTATTCAAGTCCTACAGCAGCTGAATACTGCGGCCGGAGCTGTCTGTGCTTATAATCGGAGGTATTCGTCGACATCCTCACCCACCCTACCGTTTTTAGGAGCGTTCGCAAAATTGCGAAAAGTGACTACTCGATTCGCCATGTCTGTCCGTCTGTCCGTCACTCCGTCCGTCCGCCCGCAGGGAACAATTCTGCTCCCACTCGACGGATATCCATGAAATTTGATATTTTGGGATTTTTCGAAAAACTGTCCAGAAAATTCAAGGTCCATTAAAATCGGACAATAAGAAAGGGTACTTTACATGAAGACCAACATACATTTGTTATCATATCTCGCTCAGTTCTTCTTAGAATTAGGAATGTTGCCGACAAAAGTTGTAGAGAAAATTGAAACACATGTTTTGTGTTCAATAACATTTTTTTTTAAATCGTGCCGTTTATGTGATAACGTGGAAAAATATCGTACAGCGGGGCAGGCCTCATGACAATACGGCGCACGCGCATTGCATACTGGATACCTAAGGCTACAAACACACACACACACTCAGGTTAACACTCACTGCTTTTCCACTGCAACAATGGTTGCAAGAACGCGCCTCAATATTACGTTATATGTACGAACTACTTTTTATCTTCTCTGCGAGTCTAATTGTCGACACCAGTTCTGAACTCATCAAGCGACGCAGTCCAGTACAAGTCCACACACTTCTTCGTAATGAGTACCGCGAAGAGAACGATGGCTTTAAATCGTTATGTAAAAACAAGGCAGGCAATGTATGTATAACGTAGCACTGTGGCGCCTTCGTGTAACCACTGTAGCAGTAGATAGACAACAATGGGTTGTGTATGTATTGTCGAGTTACATATCACTGTCAACAATGTAAAAAAATATTGAGTGTCTCGCAACAATCCTTTTACGGCGAATTTATGTCGCAGGAAACAATAAAACGCTCTTAGGTCTGCATGTAGAGTGCCAGTGTTGGTTTCCGATTGCAGCCAAACTGGATTCCCTAACAGATCTCCACAAATGTGCCCAATATCAAATTTCACGTAAATCCTACCACTGGGGAGCCGCGCTGACAGCTGCAGACAGACGGGCAGATAGAAGGACAGACGGACGGTCATGACGAAGTTAAATCTCTTTTCGCGAATATGCGAACAAGCCTATAATTTTGAGACACACAGTTTATCACTGCGCACAAATTATCCTCTCCAGCGACTAGCGATGTTCTGCGTCATCATGACGATGAGTGAACCTAAAGTTGATTAGTCGAATAAAACATGCGACAGAATTGCTGCCATCTTCCCTGCGCCTGAAATTAAAATCACTAAGGAAAATTAGGCTACCAATTATTCTTCTTTTAATAGTGCATGTCCATAACAGCTTATTCTCTTCGCGTTGTTGGTTTCGTGAAATTTTGAGCGATTCTTCCCACCTCACTCTACTGAACTGACACTCCTCGAATTTGCCTAGGCTCAGGTAAAACACGTCTTTACAAAACATTTAAGTTCTACAGTCATTTCGAGTGTCTACTTACGTATAAAAGTAGCAATTGCGTCTGTTGAATAACTAATCGGATTAACACAGGAAAGTTTGAAACAGAAAATTCTAATCGCCTTTCTGTACGAACCTGACAATGGTACCTCGCGTACGGACGTGGTGCACCGTCCAGATTTAAAAACAGAAACACTGCATTTCGGGAACAGAATCGGTCTCCGTCCTCAAGTTAAAAAGAACGTTATCACCTACATAGGTGAGCCCCGACGGCCCCATGGATAAGTCCTCTAAGTGCATAGTTCCAAATTATAATTTCCTCATTATAGCCAATAGGCCGAATGAGACGTGATTACTTACACTAACTAACAAACCTACAAATACACGTCAATAAATAAATTTTATCATATATTACTATTCACCGACCCTGCACCCTGATCAAGCTACACGTTGCCACATCCCGTAAAGCCAACGTCTTGAACCACACAAAAATTCGAAGATTTTTTATCCAAGAGAAAAACTTATAAACTTGCGAATAAAATCAGAATGAAGAGCTTCAAAATTCTTAATCTTCGTCAAATATTACTGGGACGGTGATACATGGGGCGCATCGGATGGGCGGGGTATGAAGAATGCATGTTTGAGAGGATACACGTCACACCCCTTTAAATTATTAGTCACTATCTTCATACAATTTCACGTTGCACCACACAGGCAGATTTTGATGTCGTTGAACCAAACCAACACATCACAAGCAAACGAGGCAACTTACAGCTAGGACTACCCCTACTGCCGCATGAAGGCAGTGTCAAGTGGCACTGCGCAGAGATGTGAGGGCTGCGTATCTCTGTCTCATTTACGCTACGTTACGTTACATTAATTATTGTAACGTACTGCATTAAATATTTTACTGGCACGCTGCCGAGCTCAAGTATCCTCTCTGCGTGTTGTGGTTACGTAAGCTTGACGCACAGATAAGCCAAAGAGTTTGTGATTTCTATGTAAAAATTGCAGACGTACTTCCTGTCTACCGCCGGCGACATGAAAAAGTTACATGGAAGTGATAACGAAGACGACACATACATCAAAAACAGGATCCTACATTGTAGCTGCATATATCAACCATAACAGTTGGTTAGGTCACACGGGTTTGCAACTTAGAATATCGGGTCAGGCTGACTGACAAATCCAGCAGCAGAATTCGCAAAGTATAAGTTTCAAAGGGTATGAATCTGTATTTCGCAAGCAGTGGCTTAGCTAGGGGCGAAGGGGAGTGGTATGGTCGCCCAGGGTGGCAAAATGGACAGAAAGGCTATTTTAAATTAAGAAAAAAAATATTTTGGGGTAAAGCAAAGTTTAAATTTTACATCGAAATAAAGAGAAATTAAATTACTGTGATTTTTTAAAGTTCATAATTTGTGTTTGGGGCGGATATTGTGATTACTAACCCCAGGCTCCAAAAAAAATGCTCCGTCATTGTTCGCAAAAACGTAGTGTTACATGGGAACAGATTCACGTAAATAACACATCAAAACGTTATAAACAAATGTAGTAAGAACACGCGACAGCTCAGTCAGTATAGCAGCTGCGATACGATATGATCTATAATCGAAGTTCGATTCCAGGCAGAGGAACAGATCTTCTTCACAGTGTTCAGATATGTTCTGGGGCCCACCTTTTGCCTTACACAATGGGTGTTTCGGGCTCTTTCTCCGGAGGTAGCATGGCTGGAGCGTGAAGCTGGAGGCTCGTGATCATCTAGCGGCGCCAATGTTAAGAATGTGTTGAACAGCACCTCCACTATCCTAACAGGTCTTCACGGCACGGTACATTAGACAAAAATGATACTTTTATCTTTACCTTGTGCTGTGGAATTACACCAGGTCAGATCGGTCAAGGGTGACACTGAACCACCTGACGGTCATACACATCTTCCTCGTACTGGGAATGCTAACTGCCATTTATACACAGGCTTCCCCGTACATCAGGAACCGAGGTAGGCAGTCCAAACAGTAGAGTCTGTCACAGGGCAGATGTCTTAAACAATAGTAGCAGGTCAAAAATGCAGGTCTTCTAGCGTGTCACCCGTGTGGACTGGTAAATGGTTACCGACGTTTCGGAGGAGCGCGCGACATCCAACTTCAGGGTTTCATGTTCTAAGAACAAGACTGAGACGTTTCGAAGGATCATGCGGTTGCCATCATCAGGTTTTAACAGTCCAGTTCTTCAAGTTGACACCGTACACTTCTCCTCGTCACCAAGTAATGACCAGTCTCCATGGCATGTACCGAAAAACACGTGGACCAGTGGCACCTCTGTGGGAACCTCAAGTCTTGCTACTAACGGGTCATTTTTTTTTTGCGGTGCGACAGCCTTAATCGGGCCTACGCCGTCGCATTGTTTAGGTTTCTAGATCGCAAACAATTAGACACACACACAAACGGTAGGACTCCTCCGAAAGAGTGATCAGCTCATCGCAGAGGCTGCTACCTATACAACACAAAACAAACACAACAGACGAACATCCATGACGACAGCAGGTTTCGAACCCGCGGTCCCAGCAATCGAGCAGCTGCAGACCTATGCTTTAGACCGCACGGCCAACGGAATTGGCACTAACAGGTCGTTAGTGTGCCATTACTATTCACATGCACACAGCCAGACTGCAGGAAGAAAAGAGGGCAAGGCGAGTGATACTCATGGGGGGTCAAAAGTGCCGTACGAATTACGGGCGGAAATATTGTTACAGAAACCATTTTGAACATTAGATGAAAAGAGTTTGTTTTGATGAGGCCGGGAAAGAGCGTGGACTAGACGAATTTGACTCAGGACAGGTACAGTGGTGGACTGAAATGTCGTGTTCCATAAAATGTGGTAGTGGCCAATCACTATTACTGAGGTGACATCAGATTCTGAACAGGAATTCGCTCGATTGAACTGTTAGTTTGCTTGATAGGCACTTGTCAGTTAGGTCACACAATAGACTCAGCACAGAAGGCATTCACATGTAGGAAAACCCTAGGACAAATCTCTAGATCGGAAACTCTAGGTTACAGTTCTTCTCATTTACCTTTGCATAATGTTTATAATTACAAAAAGTATAGTCAAATGAAAGCGACTGTACTGTGGCAGTAAATGTACAGTTCGCCCTAGAACAGGCCATGAAGGCCCAGAGGTGGAGTAGAGGTATAGCTCTGCTATTTCTTTAACCTCGGCTCTAGATGGGGGCGGGTGGTCAGCGCCACGCCCCGGCCGCTGTACACCCGGGAAAGACCCGGTAACGATTGCACAGGAGGCTGAGTTGAACTCAGGGACGGTCTGGACAGACGCGAAAAAATCTCGCCCCTACCGGGATTCGGTTCCCGGACCGTCCAGCCCGTAGCGAGTCGCTATACCGACTGAGCTCTCCCGGCCCACCCATTGTGACAGTACAAAGGTAAATCTATCCTGTACATCAGGTCGTGATATGTGGGGGAACGGATGTTCTGCTTCCAGCCATTTTTATCTCGGTTCTGTATGGCCCTAAATTGTCAGCCTCACGCCCTGGCCGCGCTCCACCCTCGTATCCGTTGGAGTGGACTGGCTGCCTCCCAGAGCCTGCCTGGACGCTTCACCCTACTACGAAGCGAGACCCGATTTCACTGTCGTACAGCGCGCAGGCCACTCACTAACTGAGCTACACCAACGGCTAACTGATTCTGTAATGCTCATACTACGACACTGACAGCAGAGACCGATGGTTAAATGCAGTTAGTACGAAACATTGAAACTGCACTATAATATGTCTCACTCACACTCCTAGCCACTTACTGTGTAAAGTCGTCTAACTTCACTTTCTCATCTCCTTCTAGATCCTCAAACTGATCTTTCGCCACCATATTTTTTTATGTTTTGCTGACCGTGCATCTCAGTATAATCTTAGTAATTAACCAACTTAATGCACAAAATCACTCTAGATGGCCGTCCCGTGCACGGGACGGCCACCTGCAGGTGTGATGATACCAGATGCTGTATAATACAATTTTCACCTCCTGATGATGAGCACATAGTGCTCGAAATATGTACAGGGGTATAATAAGCGTATTATACAACAAGATTTTGTGCATTACGCTAGTTAATTACTAAGATTTCGTCAGCAGGTTTTCGAATCTTACCTACATGACCAGCCAATCACTTCACTATCAGAACAATGTTAGGTGACTTTCATAAATTACGAGAAAACCTATAATACTCGTATAATACCCCAAATTGTCCCCTGGCTCCTGTTATTTTCATGAGCCGTATCATTTCATAAACCTTCTATTTGTTAAACTCGAGGTCAGGTACCAATTTCAGTGCCTATCTAAAACAAATGACAAAATTATGGCGTTGTGCATCAGTTCCGTCAGCATTTGGGGAAACAAAAGATTCAACAAAGTTTTCGAATCGAAAAACAAGAATTTTCATAATTAATTTAGCTTACAATAATAGAGAGCAGACTAAAGTAAGGAAATGCTTGCTATCATTTGGGGAAGAAAAGTTTTTTGCCTACCAGTTTGCTAACCAAAAACATAAACACTAAAATATACAGTAATGTAATAGTGCCTGTTGTTTCGTATGAGTTTGAAACTTGGACTCTCACACTGAGGGAGGAACGTAAGCTGAGTCTGTTCGAGAATAGGGTGCTGAGGAAGATATTTGGGTCTAACAGGGACGAGGTATCAAAAGAGTGTAGAAGACTGCTTAACGAGAAACTATATTGTCTATACTTTTCATCAAATATCATTCGGGTGATCAAATAAAGAGGAATGAGATGGGTGAGACATGTAGCATGTACGGGGGAGAGGTTCATACTGGGTTTTGGTGGGGAGACCTGAGGGAAAGAGACCACTTGCAAGACAGAGGCGCAGATGAGAAGATAATATTAAAATGGATCGACAAGAAGTCGGATGGGGTTATGGACTAGATTGATCAGGGACAGGTGGCGAACTCTTGTGAGTGCGGTAATGAACCCTTGGGTTCCATAAAAGGGTAAGAATTGCTTGACTAACTGTGGACCTGCCAGCTTCTCAAGAAGGGCTTTGCTCCATGCAGTTATTTATCTAACACTTTCATCAAGATTAGCCCAAGTTCTAACTAGCATCATCGCCAGATACCCTTACGTAAAGACAGTCGAACCCGGTTATATCGATATCGATTTATACCACAATTCGTGTACAGCGTTAGATATTCCGTGGTTTAAACTGATTCCTTACTGTTAACCATAACATTACACTCCGCGGTTATAAAATAAACTCGTTTAAAAGACACATAATATTCAGTCCCTTCCAAGGCATTATAACCGAGTTCGACTCTACTTTGTAGTACAAAACATTTTACAACTGAGATGTGGTGTGCAAGGTACAATGCAGAGAAACCATGCTTCAGCTCTTGGTATCTAAGCGAAAACCTTCGATAACAGAATGTAACTTATGGTAGTTTTGGTTCCATTAAATTAACCACACACACAATTGGCTAGCGTCCACATTGTTAGACTGTCCCATACATTACAAAGTTGCAGAAGATGCCGCACAAGCCTGGCGATTTGGCCACTCAAAGGGTTAAGGAACATCGGCTTTATTCTACTACTGAAAGAGATGTAAGCCGTTTCATCCCAAGTCCGTAACAGTTCCAACCGCACATAAAATATAAATACATCAGACTCGTAACCACCAAACAGCGCTCAGGGTAAGAAGACTTGCCTTCTAGTTCTGCTGTTTCTATAAGCAAATATGGTGCACAGCCCACGGACAAAGGCTATACTCGTTCTTGCTTTGCACACGCTTGTCTTTCGTGTTTCATTAAAACAGTATGGCAGTTGGGTACGGAGTTATATGTGTACTTTTGTGGAAACAATACCAAATCATACGCAGGAAAGTTCTCGACTGAGGAGGCGTCGAAATCAATAACGCCCATACACAGCATCATAAAAATGGGTTGCCCATGCCAAAGACGTAGAAATAGAGTGAGAGTCCTTAAAATGTATTCTTTTTCTTAAAGATATCTCAGAAAATATACGATACCACCATGACACTGACCAAGTGCTAACGCTGTACACACAAGGTACTCCATTACAATAACCAACTGCTAATGCTGTACCCAGAACTGATAATGCTGTGGGCGAAGGAATAATTTTTTCTGAGAAACACATGAAATCCATAAAAACACTCCGTAAGAAAGGTCAGAAGTTATGAAATAAACTAAAATGCCAACTTTACGCAACAATGTAATTTATTGAAGTTTCTTTAGCTCGACATGTTTCGGGCGCATACGCCCATCATCAGGAGCACTAGATGTGCGTCGCACGGCACCTTCCAAACCGTACACACGACCTACGCAGCGGCTCTCAAGACCACCACCCATCTACAAACTGGGTGCAGAAAACCATATGCTGCAACTTAACATCTAGTGCTCCTGATGATGGGCGTATGCGCCAGAAACATGTCGAGCTAAAGAAACTTCAATAAATTACATTGTTGCGTAAAGTTGGCAGTTTAGTTTATTTCATGATGAAGGTGCACGGTCAAACAACCCTCAAAAGTCAGAAGTTATTTCATCTTACATCAGCTGATGCACCTTTGACTTGGGAGTATTTAAATGGCTAATGCATCAAGCTAAGCCCCGACACACTGAAAATTTAAAAAAGAAACGAAATATGCATTTGCAAACACTAATGACATGTGAAAGAAATTGCCTCAATAGCATAAACAGTGGAACTGGAATCTGTATTGAGACTGTCGCCGTTCATAGTAAGGCAATAATTCAGTGAACACGATCATGGTAAGAAACTTCCATAGACCACACACATGATATTAAATAGTAACATTCTGCCTTACCTTTATTGTTCTTGAAGTTACTTCTCGAATTTTCATTTTGTCTGGAGGTGTTAAGCTCGGAAATGTTGGTAGTTGTGTCGTAGTCTGAAATATAAATAAAAGAGGAAATAAACTGTAACGTAATATCGGAACTCGTTCGGTTTTTGTATACACATCAATGCATTTATATGTGCATGTATGTATGTATGTACGTACGTATGTATGTATGTGTACAGAAATATAAATACATACATACATACTTACACATACACACATAAACATGTACATATATATATATAGTGGGCCGGGATAGCTCAGTCGGTATAGCGACTCGCTACGAGCTAGACAGTCCGGGGATCGAATCCCGGTGCGGGCGAGATTTTCCGCATCTGTTCAGACCAGCCCTGGGGCCCACCCAGCCTCCTATACAATGGGTACCGGGTCTCTCCCGGGGGTAAAGCGGCCGGGGTGTGGCGTTGACCACCCACATATAGCGTCGAGGTTAAGGAAAGAGTAGAACTATACCTCTACTCACCCTCTGGGTCTTCGTGGCCTGTTCTAGGGTGAAGTTTACCTTTACCTTTATACACACACACACACACACACACACAAATACATACATTCCGACTTTCTCTACAATTATACTCTGAACTTCTACTACACCAAGAAGAACTCAGCCACTTATTATCAAATATTTACATATGAATTTATGTAAAATATCTGTTACTCTGATCGATGTAAATAAAATACGATGTGTATGGCATATTACAGTAGAGATTCTCATTAAATATTTCGTGAAAACTGACGAAAAGGAGTCGGGCTTCTCCATGTGGACAGACAGGACACACAGGACAGAGCTAATGTTCGCTCTCCGCAGTCGTTTCGCGGACATGCCTAACAGACCGAATTTATAGCTCTGAGATGTTAAAACGTTCAAACGCACAAATGTGCAAAGTTCAGGATTTATGGCAATCAGGGGCGTAATTAGGGTGGGGAGAGTGGTATGGCCACCCTGGTCAATAGAGTCCAAAGGGCGGCAAAATGGACGACAATATGAATATTTTAAATGGAAAACAAATAGATTTTCTGATCTCAACGCGTTTTAAATTATTAGATAAATAACGCAATTCAATAAATGTTATTTTTTTAATTTCGTGATTTTTTCAGGGGCGCCCGCTGTGTTGGGCATCATAGCACCTACCTAAGCTACTGATTTCAAAATGGACCAAATGAAAACCTTGGAATACAAACACCTCAAAAATGCATTCCTTGTAATACATGTTCACTCAGTGCAAATGCGAATATATTAAACCGGAGAAAGACTCACTGTTAGGTTGCCCTATGCTGCCGGCATACTAATATAGTCAAGTGGAGCGAAGCTGAGGGCTTGGTTTTGCTTCATCTTAGTGTGGAAGACTGAATTCGCCCATCATGACGCGACTCTACTCGATACCGTTAGTATGCCTGTAGTCTGCAAGTGGCTGGTTAAAGACGAGTGATGAAGAAATTGAAGACGACTCAGGGCAACCCTTCGACATTGCAACGAATCCTAAACTGTTTTATCAAAATACCATCAGTGGTTTCTGTACGTAAGCCACAGAATCTCAGTCCAATGACCAAGATGTCCAGACATCTAGTAAGATGAACTCTATGGACCTCTGGTGGAGATAACATCTCCATAAATCCAGTATAGACTGCTATAAGTACCGGTAGAACTAATTTCTCCATACATTTAGTACAGACTGTATAACTCTACATCGAAGCCAACACCTCCATAAATATATTATGGACTTTAAGCTAATATATCCATATGTCTAGCACAGACTGCACGAATCCATTGTGGAACTAAAATCTCCATAAATCGAGTACTACATGAAGGAATCTCGAACGCTGTTATTCTGAATGCAAATTCTGGAGAAATGTTAAAAAGATAACTACATATGTGAGTGTTTGAATATATTGCGAAGAGAACATGCAAGGAAATGACTCACATCTTGAAAGAACACCGTGATGGGAAACTTGAAAGTGCTAGAATAATACGTTCAAAGAACCCCCTGGAACTTCAACAAGGACAGCACAAGAAAGAGAAAAAGAGAGGACAGAAAGAAAGAAAACGGCGTGTGCTGTGACAAAACAACAAACTTATTACTGAGAAAATGATGAGAAATTTTACTCCTCCGAAGTTTCCCAGACAATGTCCTCCCGTTTTTCTGATAAAGTGAGGTCAGAGGTAAAGTAAAGAGTTTGAAATGGAAAATGGTAAAGTGATAAAATACTGAATGTTCTGAATACACAGCAGAGGAACAAAAGTTCAGCATTTATTGTACTGGGGCTGAATTTTGAAATTAGCATTTGGTAGGCTGCATTGAGGCAGGCGTTTAGACAACAACACTCGAAAGAAAACATTGGGGGGAAATTTTCGCATTAATATGAGAAGAGCTGCAAGAGAACCGCACGGTTACAGTGCACTTATTACGAAGCTTGAATTAAGGCAGGCAGTATTACAACAATCAATTCCTGCCTCACAGAAAATTAGTTGCTTCTCTGTTTATAAAGAACAGCTAGTTAATGCTGTTTAGGTAATATAATGCTTATTTTTATAAGAAGCATACGAAACCCTTAAATACAACGTGCGGTCAGCATAAAGAGCCTTCTAACGTTTCGGCACGTGCTTTAAAGGAATAACTTGTAGTGTCACAACAAATGAAAGTTAATTTCAGTGCCAGAGCTTTCCAACATTTTCCATCCGTTATACGCTCCAAATGTGGCTCGAACTACATTTTGGCTACAGCTTTCCCTGGTAGCACATCCCTAGTGCAGGAACAAAGTTAACACAAGTTACAGGTAGTTTCTACTTCAAATTCTGAAAAATGCTGTTGTCCCAAACATACTAAGGGTACGTACAGTAGACGGCATGCCTTCACAACATACAAATTATAGTAGCTTCATGCGGTAATACCGGCAGTGCATATCTGTTAGTGGGAGAAAAATGGCCGGAAATAGAAACGTAATTTTATATCCGTGAAAGTAAATTTATTCCGATAAAAAATGTTAGCTCCAAATTAAAGGAAGATATCTTGTATAAAACTTCAGTAATTAAATACAGTGACAAAATGTAGTCTATCACAGCTTTATTAATTTTCTTTTTAATAATTTACAGCGACACGTTTCGGCTCTTATAAGCCATCTTCACGCTGGACATAAAAGAGAGAGAGAGAGTGTGTGTGTGTGTGTTTGTGTATTTGTGTGTGGGCCGGGTAGCTCAGTCGGTATAGCGACTGACTATGGGCTGGACGGTCCGGGATCGAATCCCGATGGGGACGAGATTTTCCGCCCGTCCAGACCGGCCATGGCGTACACCCAGCCTCCTATAAAATGGGTACCGGGTCTTTC
>Ga0123352_10010344_pt1 | contig 14642 bp, 8 predicted proteins | sample TergutLab28metaG_FD_89700 | JGI IMG/M metagenome (GOLD analysis project Ga0123352, IMG submission 89700) | Labiotermes labralis P1 segment gut microbial communities from Petit-Saut dam, French Guiana - Lab288 P1 | ecosystem: Host-associated > Arthropoda: Insects > Digestive system > Gut ... | reverse complement strand
GTATGCTGCAACTGAACATCTAATGCTCCTGACGATGGGCTTATGCGCCTGAAACGTGTAGAGCTAAGAATACATCAATAAAATTACCTAGTTGCATCAAGTTGGCATTTCACTTTATTTCATGAGGAAGATGCATGGTCAAACAACCCTCAAGTTTGCGCAATTATGTTGCCTGCCATCTAAAATTGTGATTTACAAGAGATATTAAGTGTAATTTATGTAAGACTGTTCGGTCAACCGTGGTAAGTGTATTTCGGCAGGGGGTTACCATTTAGTCGACTTTTGGTCGTCAGGGGAGTGCATATCTGTTTGAGGCGTATGTGCTAGTCGTGGGGAGGCTTTGCTGCACCTTCGTCACGACATTAATTGATTACCCATTTCAGTTCTCCCATTTTCCTTTCAATTTCCCTCCGTCACTTTTGTGCGTGCCGTAACACGCTGAAGGTTGCCTACGTACAGTTACACGGACAGTGCCAAATAATTGGGCAAATCAGCATGCAAAGATGCCAACGCTCCTCAGTGTTACGTTATACATACAAGTTCTGTCTGGTTTATAAATGTGGAAAATATATTGACCTTTCAAAATGTGTATACGGTAAGTGATTAATTTTTTTTTGACAGTAAGCATGGGGCAAAACTTGTACATGAAGATTGTGGGAAAACTGGATACACATTTTGGTAGTTAGCCCGACGTAGCAAATAATTTGTGCACTTTATTAATTCAGAAGATTTATGCTATTAAAATTATATAAATAGGCCGAGGTATCTCTAACGGCTCATTTCATGATATCCAGTTACTTTTTCATTAAATGTCTTCGAGCGAAGAAGTGAAAGGAAAGTGTAGCCCACTGCATGAGCCTCAATGTCGTGAAGGCGTACAAGAGATACGAAGTCACTCTTCACCTACTTTTTCAATCGGGAAGGCCTTAACAGCATTCACTGGATAAACTTGTTGGATTCTAGAACCGGCGTACATAGGTGTAACAACAAACCAACTCTACTCCGTGACTTAGTACATACTTTACCAAGGCGCTCTGCACTTGCATTCAGATTCCCCCCACGGTACAAACCTATATTGAATGTTATTTACGCCCATAAAATTAAGGTCTTCCCGTTGCCGATTTTCATGAAAAAGCATTTTGTTCAAATCTCTTATACCGCATCTTACCCAAATGTGAAAATAATCGTATACTGTTCAGATATGTATTGAGCCATGCACACAAGTTCTTGCCGTATGATGCTGAAAGTGTCTTTGAGATGACGAACTACCAATATCATGAGCTCAGGCTCGACCATCCTGTTGAAATTAGGAAACGAAGCGCCATTGAATGGGCTGAGCAACTTGAGCTTGAGCCTAAGGAGTGGTCCATGAAATTTTGAATTTAACTGAGGGGTTTGTATTTATGAAGGTTGGAGTCAAGGTGTTTGAGGACATTGACTGGGACAAGCAGTGAGCAGCAACAAATTGACAAGGAATTATGAGGTTTCTTTCTTGTTGTGAGAAGATCTGAAGGAGAAAAAGAGGTCTTTGGCTCTTCATATTTCATTGCTCGATTCCTTCAAGTTATCTTTAGGGCCTCGTGCATCGCCATCTGTATTGCTGGATGTGGGAGATGATAATTCAGATGACCGGCCTACGATTGAATGGGAAGTGTTTTCTTCTTACATTTTCGTCTGCCATTCTGCACTATTTGTAAATTTCTCTTTACCTTGGTCAAAATACATTGTCTGGGAACATCCTCCTCATTTTAACATTACGTTTGTGGGAAAACCTCTCTCGACTTTCGTCATCTGAGAACTAAAGACGACGTAACTTCAGGGGATGAATGTACTGCAATCTGACATCCATATCCGCTTTTGTGCTTTCACGTTATGCAGTATATAGAGCTAATCTTGAAGACTCTAGCTGCAGAGCACGTAGTCTGTCTTTTTATGATTATACTAATGCAATGACCCTTGCAAGTCCAGCGGCAATAAATCTTCATATTTTTATTCCTGTCATCCTTTTTTTTTTTGCCCTTCGGGTCTCTTTCTATTGGCGCCTCCTACCTTTACCTTCCTGTCTCACTCTCTACGTTAAATTAGTGTCGCTTAGGACTTTTACACGACATTGAGTTATGTTAGGTGGTCTTGCATATTGCGACAATACGACTTGAGGATGAAAGCTGTCTGGAAGAGCGAACATAAGGATGAACGTAAGCAAAACCCTTATTTTTCCTGTTATTTTATATGGGTGCGAAAGTTGGTCTCTCACATGGAGGGAAAATATGATGTGACGGTGTTTGGGAAGAGGATGCTATGAAGGATACTTGGACCAAAGAAGGAGGACGTAACAGCAGACTGGATAAAACCTCATGCTCTATACACTTGTAGGAAGGTGTGGACTTGATTCACGCAACTGACAATAGGGATGAAGGGCTGTCGTGAAGATAACAAGAGGTCTTAGGGCTCTAGATATCTGAGGACCGATCAGCTTGTCAAGAAGAACTCTGCTGCACGTAGTCAGCTACAGTAACCACGCCCTGAGTGATCGCAAGCAAACGAACGTAATTTTGGGATTCAGTTCTGCGGCCCTAGGAAGCTGGGAGTATTGGAGTTGCCAAAGAAACCTCCCTGTTGTGGAGAAAACCAAGTGTTCACGGCTTACTCGTAAGAAAACAGAGTAAACGTGTTCTCTGTATGACAATAAGATGGCTATTGGTTGAACTGCAGCGACAAAGACTTCAACGCCCACCAACACTACCCCTTAATCAGTGGTGGAAGCGTTGGCACTGGAGCCCCATATGAGCCTTGGTTTAATCAATTCATACTCAAACGTCGGCGCTACTTGAAGCTGAGCATTTGACATCAGCATCCAACGACTGTGTTTCCGATAGGCCTGCCGTCTTCGTGGTATGGTGCTTAGTTACTGGGCTCTTGTCTCCTAGTAGACGCATACATTTGTAATTATTTTCACGCCTTCTGAAAATAAGCCAGCTGCACCTGTACTTGCGAGGTACCCATTTCAAATTGTGGCTGGGCAGTGTACGGTTCTGAGGTTTATTGTTGGTTGGGTTTCTCTCTCTTTCCAATCAGATGTCGAATGGCTCGTTCAAGTGGGACACTAGCGAATTTTCCATGTTATTATGTACTGTATAGTCACAATTATGTACTGTATAGTCACAATTATGTACTGTATAGTCACAATTACATTATCCATCTCATTCGATGTTACCTGTAGTTGACGCAGCATCCTTAAGTGACCTAAATCAATTACTTGCGTTGAAAACGAAAATTTGTCGTTGACGACATGCCTTGAAATAGAGCCAGGGGTTCAGTCCTGAAGGTTTTACCCTTATTATTCACTCCAGTTTCTCCGTTACATTCTTGCATGCATAATTTTGTGAATGAGGATACAGTAAGAGGAGGTGGTGAATGAGAAGGAAGGATACATTGTTGGTGGATAAGGAAAGGAAAATAAAGGCGAAAAAGAGGAGTAAGAGGAGGAGGAGGAGGAGGAGAAGAGATAGAAGAAGTAAAAAGCAAGAAATTATTCTCCAGTTATGTCATCATAGTTGCTGTAATATTCAAAAGAAACGCGCTTCCTTCTGATAACTTACCTTCTGAAGGCTTGATTGATATATACAATTGCTACAAGGAAATAAACACAATATGGTAACACATTTCTTCCACTGAAACAGGATTTGTCAGGATTGTACGGCTTATTCTCTCTCTCTCTCTCTCTCTCTCTCTATATATATATATATATATATATATATATATATAAGAGAATAAACCGTACAACCCTGACAAATCCTGTTATATATATATATATATATATATACATACATACACACGTGTGTGTGTGTGTGTGTGTGCTTTTTCCGCAATCACGTCATTTTCTTGCATATCGACGGCGAGGGATCTCAGCAGCTGTTAAACAGACTTCAGATGCTCTACAAGGACACGAACGAGTGTAGAGTGTTGACGTAACTCGTGAACTCGAAATGTGCCGCCGTGTAGACTCATGTTTGTATGCTAACCATGACAGCTGTATAGGGCATACGACAAAACCAAGGACCATATGATGGTTCTGGTGATTGTCGCCGCGGCCTCAAACCGGAAGGCCCGTGTTTGATCTTGGGCCTCTACATGCGAAATTTGTGGTGTGAAAATTTGCAGTGTGACAGCTTTTCTCCGAATACTCCTGTTTTCTACTGTTGGGATAATTCCACCAATACTCCACATTTATTTTTGTTTAAACGACTTTACATTATTTAGGCAATTGAAAATGTCATAAGGTAATACACGTTAAGCAATAAGAGCCAATACTGGAAGAATCGGAACCATTTAATGTCGGACCGAGCAACTTGTTATAGTGGTAAGGTGTTCGATTCCCGTTCTGTACTTGTCTTATTCGAATCTCGGGGCGCACAATGGTTGTCATGACCCAATTTTTGGTGTTTCCTTTAGAACACGGATCTCCAGCCCGGGGTCCGCCAGGGTGTATTAAGCGGCCCGAGGCCACATTTGTAAATTATGTATATGCTACACAAAATACACATTAATCTAGGCAGTTCTTCTTCTTCTTCTTCTGGCGCAACAGCCCTCAGTGGGCCAGGGCCTCCTCTTTCCACGAGGTTTCTAGATCACACACAACGACGCACCGCAGTCGTAGGACTACTCTGGACGAGTGATCAGCTCGTCGCAGAGACCTCTACCTGACAACACACATCACTCACAACAGACATACATCCATGCCCCCGGTGGGAATCGAACCTACAATCTCAGCAGAAGAGCGGCCGCAGACCTACGCCTTAGACCGCGCGACGACTGGGACCGGCAATCTAGGCACTTAGGCTCACCACCTAAAAATGTCATTTTTAAGTGCGGCCCACAATAACTGATGTGGCCATTTGCCATAAAAAATTTGGAGCCTATGCTTTAGAACTTTAACCTCACAGCGAAACCGCGTTGTAAAATTTGAGATTCTCATGGCAATGACTATGGCGTAGTAACTGTCGTATTGGGCGTGACGTTTGTAGTCTGATAGAAATTGCTACCAAACGTGACATCCCTGAAGACAACATCTTCAGGTAAGTGTCGTCCGTTTGAAATGATCTTACGCTTTTCATTTGACGGTAAACCATGCCAGGTAAATTACGTCATACAACACGTGATCCATTAGATCTACGGAGTGATTAGAACGGAAACACCGGAGGGCCTAATTCTGGCTGAGCTCTGTGAAGTGCTGGTCGTCATTTGTGTCAAAGGGCTGCGGTGTTTTAAAAATAGTGCATTTAAAATGGTGGTGCGCATACGACGGGTGGTACGCGGATGATCGCATGGTAGTACATGAGGAAATGTAGGAATTATTTGTTCAATAATTGCAATTTATAAACCTAAGTACTATTGAAATTATTTTGTGTTAAAATGTAGGGAAAAACATTTAAAAAGTGTATACCAAGATTCTAGTTCATTGTTCTAGTGTAAATAGAGACTTTCTGCTGTCGTCTAATCGCGTTAAATTAAAAAACCAACAATTGCGAAATTTAAGGTTTCCACAGTGAAACATCCAGAAAGACCAACACCCTGAAAGTAGGCATTAATATTTGCAGTACCTAGTTGTATACGTACACGTTTTGTGTTGTGACAGTGGTACCCGAAAACGAATTTCGAAAAGTCCCGTTTTAAGATGTCCGCAAATAATGTGAGGACGATTCAGTAGCAGGAATAGTAGGGTGGACATGCAACACGCATAGGAGAGGAGAAATGCATAGACTAGAAAAAGGTTCCCTGATTATATGAAAGGAATCTTGGTGTGCAGGGAATGGTGTTGCATTTGATGTTCTAGGGATAGAACTGCATTGATATGTCTCAGGATAAGCTCCATTAGTAGGATTTTGTTAGCGCAATAATGATTTTTTTGTTTCATAAAAATTGATTTTTAGACCAGTCGGACAGCTGTAATTCAAGAAAGAAAGGCTCCGTGACATGAAGTGTAAACACTAAACGATCGCCTGAAAGGGAAAGTTCTGCAAGTCACATTTTTTTCGTTAGGATAACCTAGGCCACTTTGCCAGTCGGTGCAGTGGGTCAATCGTTGACCTATCTTCATACACACTGTGTTCTGAGGGGTACATTAATAAACATCAATTACACCATTTTCTCTTGTTCATATTTTGAAAGACTGATTTTCTCCACTTTGGTTTTCAAAGGCTTGTGTAGTATGATGCTGTCAGAGCGACGTAAAGCAAACCACAGGTAAAAATTAAGAATTGAATGAATATTCAAGTTTTCAGGCTTCAGCCACAGTGTAGTTCAGGCATTCGCGCTTCTGGATGTTACGCGGTCTAGTTTAGTGTTTAGTTAAAGAAGTTCAGGGACGGTCTGTCGGTCCCGTCTTCAAGAGTTAAGGAGGGCTGTTGAGCTATGGAGATGTGACGGATGGAATGAATAATTCTTTCGGAAATGTTTGTTTTTTCAATTATTGTAAAATTTCAAGCGAATGAGTGTTGTGACCAAAATTGTCTGTGTGATCGACATTATGGATATTTATACTTCATACTAACTTCCATCTGTATGCACTTTCTCATGCATTTCAGACCTGACTGTATTTTACTTTCGCCATTTACAGTATTATATGTCGATGTCTCACGAAGACAAAATAATTATTTACATTATCGGAACCTTCACGGTATAATAATCGTTTGTAATAATGAGAGTTTTTAAATCTAGGTTTCAAAATGTTGGATGCATTCGATCGTAGCGAACAGCTGTTGAGCGATACAATTCCATGCGCAGCTCTGGTATGGAACCGGTGCTGTCTCTACCGGGAAAGCTTGGAACTAGGCGCGGAGCTTGAGACCCTGGAAACCGCGCGCTGGGAACGGTCGCCAGGTTCACGGACCCTTCAGGTAAGCGAGCTAACACAGGGTGAATGTCGTGCATAGTTTCGATGTTTTGATGGCAAGTAATGTATGTTGTCAATTTGTTATTCAACAGCAACCTCCGTGTTGTGTTACCCCACATGTTGTACCCTGTTGTCATTCGTGTCAAAATAAGAACACATCTTCCTTGGACAATGTAGTGGAAGCGTGTAGAAAGTCTTCTTGCTGTCGTCGGCCAGACTTCCTGTTCGGCAGGGCACGTTCATGTAACGTTATGCTGCTGTCTCTGAAATTAAAACATGCCACACGTCACTTCGAAATCAGTCCGTACTTAACCTTACGTTTTGCTGAATGTGAAAACCTGTCTATCAGTCTGAAGGTAATGTCAAACAAAGTTCACAAAAACAGACTGAAGACGCTGAACATACTGTGGCAGCTAATGTTAAATATTAATTTTCCTTCAATGCCTGTTGTCATTCAGTTTAGAATTCTTTGTCTTCCACTCTGCTGTTAAGAAAACGTAAAGTTAAGGGCATACTAAACAATGATTTTGCATTTCGTTTTTTAATTGTGTAAAACATGGCTTGTTTGCATTTGTGGAAGGATATAGAACGAGGGCGTTCGAGAATATGGTGCTAAGGAAAATATGTTCACCTAGGTGGGAGGAAATGACGCGAGGATGGAGAGAACTGTGTATTGAGTTTCATGATATACACTCCTCTCCAGATTTAGTGAAGGAGGATGTGGTGGGTGGGGCATGTTGCACGCATGGGAGAGATTTCTGGTGGAAAACCCAAATTAAAGAGACTGTTTGGAAGGCTCAGGCATAGATTTGACGATAATATTAAGAGAGTGTCCTGGAGGTAGGTTATTTATCTGGATCAAGATAGGGACCAGCATTCGGCTATTGTTTACATTGTAAGGAACCTTCTGGTTGAATGTGATGCATGGAATTTAACTAGCTAACCAAGAAGGATTCTATTCCGTGGAATTAGTTAAATAATAATAATAATAATAATGCAGTCTCGTGTAACTCATGCCTTCGGCGTTGATATATCCACAGTACACTTCGTGAAATAAATGGGTCTTTCCCGAATTATACTTACTGAACAGTATCTAAGAATGAATCATTTTCAGGTCGCTAAAAGCTTAAGATTTTCAGAACTGTGATTGAGTGGCGAACCCTGACCCGGAGGCCAGTTTTAGCAGAACAGCACAATGCCGCATTATTCACCCTTCCGCTAGACTTGGCCTACAGTACACGGTTCGCTACTGTTGTGAAAAAAAAAAAAACTAATATGGGGTTTTCGTTGGAAAGTGCGACCCGAGCTGACTGCTCTGTTGTCGGACTCTGTTTGACCATTCCTAGGCAAGGTGACCGCATCGTGTTCGATTACACTGAGTTATCTGAAGACTTAACATATGTGGTATTGTGTGTGTGTGTGTGTGTGGTTCGTGAAAAAATTAGGTCTACAGCGTAAGCCGGGGGTTTTTATTGTGACCCAGTTTGCTGCTTTTGCTTGTGAATCTGCAGTACAAGTAGAGTACAATAGAGAAAATTTTTGTTTTGGTAATATAATCAAAGAAGAAACCCTACAAAAAGTGTTGTAGAAAATTTAGAAACCGGTTTGAAGGCGTTTCAGTCGCTTCCCAATAAAAGGTATATCGCCTGCTGTACAATCTTCGAACAAAAGTGTCGTCGATAAAGAACAAACGGGAACGTAAAGCGACATGCTGCTACAGAGGAAACATTAGACGAGAGTGGAGTGTGTCCAGAAATACCTCTACAAAAATCTTCAGTACTCGTGTCACAGGAAACCGGAATATCAAAGTCATCTTGACGTGCAGTCACAAAAATTGACTTTTTTTGAAACCGTACAAATTTACAGTTGCGAAAAAACTCCGGGCAGAACTGCGTGTTACGTGGGTACAGTGTTTTTCTGTGTGACACCGAACAGGTCACGTCTATACATAGCTACTTTACTTTGCGGATTGACGTCGGATAAATTTTGAAATAACAGATATCGGTAAGTCGGTTGATGTTCTATACCCAGAGGACAAACTTAAGGGGAACGTGAGGCACGCAATGTCGAAAATTTCTGGAAAGGAAATTTAAGTACTTTATAATGATTCATTTACCAGGTGTCAAGGATATACGAGAGTTGAAAGACATCTTCTGCAACCCCTACCCTAGCAAGGGGAATGTTACATTATGTTACATCTTTTGATTTAGAATCTACGAGCGGATTCCCTTTTGAAGACACCCTGTGATTGAAATGTTGTGGCAGTGAGTTCTCTGCTTCAAATTAAAGACAAAGGATTATTATTTTTTTTTTGAAAATATTTGCTGTAAAATTCCCCGCAGTAGTTCAAAATGTTATATGTGAAAACGGAAAACTAGTTATTTGCAAAACATTTAAGGTGAGGTGTTCGGTCAGATATGTTATTGCAGAACAACACCTAGAGGAGAACTTCATTTTTTTTTAATCTTTGCACCGTGCATTTTGAAATCTACGCAGTTCACTCACCAACAAATGCACTATTTATTAACTTGGTTAAAATTTCTAAATTTACATTAAAATGCACAATAATATCGCTCCTACATGTTTCGGTCTTTAATGACCATCATCAGGGAGCTTTATCTGGACCTGACTAAAGTTAGTTATATATATATAAAACGACGAGTGTTTTAACATAAATATAACTTTAGTCAGGTACAGATAAAGCTCCCTCATGATGGTCATTAAAGACCGAAACATGTAGGAGCTATATTATTTTGCATTTTAATGTAAATTTAGAACTTTTAACCAAGTAAATAAATCGTGCATTTGTAAACTTCTTCATTTCTTGTTACTTTATTTGATCCTTATCCGATATCGTTTTATCTCATCCGCCGAGAAGCTGTAATCACGTGTGCTGTTTGTACAATTCGACTGATTCACCGCAAACATCTGAAATGCTTGAATGACTGCAAAAGCATGCTTATACATAGACATGCTGGGGCAACATGTAAACTGTATACTGAAATGCAGCTGCTTGGCTGTGTAAACGTCGTTTGCCTACTGCCGCATATTACGTGCGGTAATAAGTTGTACATCAGTGGCTCTGAATTTGGAGGACAATGTTTTAATATTCATTACTGTTTGTGCGATATCTTACAACGCAGTAATTCTGGCTATGTAGCGTCAAAAGGTAGGATGACTCATGAATTACGAATTGCCTAGGATTTGAAACCAAGCTCTCATGGTTTAATCGATGTAATAATATCCAAGGATTACGTGGTGTGACTGACGAAAATCATGAAAGCTTTCGTTCTGGATGACTGATGATCTGGCCGAGATTCGAAACAGGCATCTTTTTGATATAAATGTAGAGTTCTGTCGCTAGAACAGAACCTTCGATGTAAAAATTTAGTATTGTTTCTGTACTTGCAATGAAGGAATTAAAAGAAATTATTGTGTTTTTTATAACTGGACCCAAATTTCCAGTAAATATTCAAGTGAACATAAATTCGACGTGGCTTATGTAGTAATGGAGAGTGCACGTGGTTGTTCCCAGAACAGATCCATTTTACAGAAAAGTTTAAGTTTTGAAAAATGTTCGAGGCCGGAATGCTGAAGGCCGAGGAAACACAGTCCTACCTAGCTGGTACACAGTCTGACCAGGCGAGGAAACACAGCCCTGCCTACCTTGTACAGTCTGACCAGGCGGAAGAAATAGAACAAGAAGGGCTGCCACACGATGTGCGATCCTGTCCGTTTTGTTTGAAGCATATGTACTTGCAGGTGGCACTGTTGCAACAGATGCGAAAGAGTTGAATTTGGACGTTACAGCTTTACATATCATCGTGTCTTCAGCCTACAGCCTGCTACTGACAAAAAGAAAATATTAGCTGTTTTCAGAAAATGTGTTCCTGAAATGGAATTAGCCATTTATCCTTATAACGGTTATAGGTAGCATAGTCGGTGTGGTAACTAGGTTATGATCTGGACGATCAAGGAATCGTAGCTTGATTTCAAGCAAGGACAAGGTAGTTTGTATTGTGTAAACTTCCACCCCTATTCTGGATCTTGAACGATCTCGCATTCATGAATACCGGGGACCCTCCTCCCTGGGATTAAGTGGCAGGGAAATAAAGCTGACCACTCACCTTCATTTGGTGCCAAGATTAAGAATGAGTGGAGCTGTAGTGACCTTCCTCCATTTGCTTTTATGGTGTGCCTGAAGATGATTTTGTTTCCACCATTACCTTTACATTATAATGCTGTGACAGTTTTACCGCATTTTTACCACACTTCTTTGTGGCAGGGTGTTCATGTATTTCCTACACCGTGTGACAGCAGCAAACAAACAAGCCTAAAGAGGAAATTTTTTCTCTTTCTTATCAAATTTCGGATCTGAAATTACTGACGGGTTTTTATTAAATTAGGTACCAAAAATGTACTCAAAGGATCAGCTGGTTAGGCCACATACGAAGAAGGGACTCTGCAAGGATTGTAGAAAGAACTGGAAACCAATGGGAAGCTGACAGACAGGAAGACCAAGAAATAGCTGGCCGAATGATGGGTGTAACTGTGTGAAGGTTGCGACTGTAAATAATTAGAAAGAAATGACGCTGCGTAGGAAGGCTTGAAGTGACCTGGTTGAGCGAGCCAAAACCCCGACAAGTTTGTCAAGCTAATGGAAAAAGAAGATTGAAAATTAGCATTTCAAATTGTTGGGCAAATTTAAATTGGACCTTGCTGGTTTAGAACAGGAGGCGCCACAGCTGAAGTTGCTCTCTCATCCTGGATCGTAAGGCTCATTTCTGGGCAGTTTCATGTTCGAATCATTCTGAATAAAGTGACACTAGATCAGGTGCTTTACCAACTAGCTTTGGTTCTCTCTTGCTAATCATCCCGTTTATCGTCTCTGTCTAACGCGTGCGGTGGCCCCGGCCAGGCGGCATATGATCATATCCTCAGCCTTCAGTTTGTCTCTGTCGAGGCATACGGCTTGTAGCAGATTAAAGGATCTAAATTTTAAATTTCATCTCTCAGAACAAAACCTGTTCTTTATATGGCTTGAAATGTAGCTGGGTAATTTGTTTATTGTTGACGAGGACTCATATTTTAGTTTTATGGGTGGTATGCCAGGAATAAATTCGTTCCATTTTTACAGGGTATTTCATTTTTCTTATTTTTTTGCTACTGTGTTTCAGTTCATTTCTTATTAAACGATTTAAAAGTAGTTCCATTCGTTAATAGACACATTTGAATTCAAGCATTTTTTCATGAAGCACTCTGAAGAGTATTGCGTTCACACATACTATATTGACTACGGGCTCGATGGCCAGGGATCGAAGCCCGGTGGGCACGAGATTTTCCGCCTGTCCAGACCAGCCCTGGGGCCCACCCAGCCTCCTGTAAAATGGGTACCGGGTCTTTCTCGGGGGTAAAGTGCGGTCGGGGCGTGCTGCTGACCACTCACCCCCTTCTATTGCCGCGGTCATGGAAGAATAGAGCTATACCTTTCCCCACCCTCTGGACCATACCGGGCCTCTAACGGGATCACTTTATCTTTACATACAATATTACGAAAAAATTAGATTACAAAGTGGACCTATTAACCATTAGAAATTTGTTATATGGTTGAAAGAAGAAAGAACTAGAGTTGTCATGTGTAGGTACACGTGGTTAATCTAAGAACGAACTAGGATTCTGGGAGTCACACTTACGTTTATGTGATTAAACTAAAACGGAACTGGAATTTTATGAGTCACACATAAGTTAATGTGATTAAACAAGAAAGAACCGGAGTCACATGTGTGTTTATAAGGTTGAACTAAGAACGGGCTGTAATTATTTGAGTCACATACGTGTTAGTGTGTTTAAACTAAGAAATAAATAGGATTCTGTAACTTACGTACTTGTATATGTGGCTAAAATACAAGCAAAGGAAAATTGTGTGGGTCACGTAAATTGATGCAAAAGGTAAGGTAAAGGTAAGGTGCACCCTTGTACAGGCACTGAGGCTCTATACAGGCCGTACGGCCAATAGGGGGAGTAGAGGTACAGCTCTACTCTTTCTTGACCACGGCACTAGAACGGGGTGAGGTGTCAGCGTCACGCCCCGGCCGCTCTTTGCCCCCGGGAAAGACACGGTGCCCATTGTACAGGTGGCTGGGTGGGCCCCAGGGCCGGTCCGGACAGGTGCGGAAAAAATCGCCCCCACCGGGATTCGATCACCGGACCTTCCAACCCGTAGCCAGTCGCTATACGGACTGAGCTACCCGGCCCACTACGTAAGATGATGTAGTTGAAGTAAATTGTAAGTAGGATTGTTTGAGTGACGTGAACTTTTATGCGGTTGGACTACAAATGAATAACAATTGCACGTCACATATACGTTTAGATACATGTGCATACACACACACACATACACATGAAACTACCACAGTTCTATGAAAATGTTTCGATGCTTGTAAGTTATGCTTTAGACTAGATAACCCATTAATTTACACGCAATAATAACAGGTATAATAATCGGAGGTAACATATTCCGATATAAATACTTGGCTTGCAGCCTCAGGTATCAGAGTCAAAGGCGCGGCAGAATCAACATTTTAGACGAAAAAAATTGATTTTCTGAGGCTATAAGTCTTAAATTGTTGAGCCCAATGAAAGGAGTGTCAATAAATTATTGTGATTTTTTACTTCAGAATTTCCATTAGGGGCGGCCCTTGAGATATTTCGCCCCTGGCGCAAAAAAAGTAGCTAATCCACTGTTGTGAGCAACATCCGCCATTAAAAGACCATAAATAACGTAACTAAACTAACAAAACTAAACTGTCTAACTAATTAAGTAATACCTAACCAAATCCATGGAGCAGAGTCATTCCTAAGTAGCTGACAGGTCCTTAGCTATACAAGAAATTATCCTGTTTCTACGTAACATGAAGGTTTATTACGGCATTCACAACATTCCATCAGCTGTCCCTATCCTGAGCCAGGTAATCAAGTCCATTTTCCTATCTCACTTCTTGAGATCCATTTTAATATTATCGTCCCATTTACGCCTAGGTCTTGCAAGTGGTCTCATTCACTCAGGTCTCCTGTATGCACCTCTAATGTCTCATATAACTGCCACATGCATTGAAAATCTCATTCTTCTTGATTTCATCAGCCGATTGATATTTGGTGTAGAGATGAGAGTCCGCAACTTATATTCCTCATTGGGTTATAACAAGTACGCTGGCATGTTGATGTGTGCAGCTAGGCACACTCCACAAGCTGCGTGTAAGCTCACAATGCAGTCTACGTCGCCTCGATGTTCAGTTGTTTTGTGACTGCTGATAACCTGTAGACACCCAGGAATCGCATGGGATTGTGGAATTACGCATGAATGGAAATCCATATCAGTGTGGTTTTAACACAAGGAGATGTTGCCAGGTTTTCAAAAACAGAACGTATGAACGTTCCGCATTATAAAACAGCTCATGTGGGATGTAACAGAACAGGGATTGCTGAGGGTGCAGTAAGGTGACAAGAGCACTGGAAAAGTTTATCTTGCCTGCACATGGATCCTGGCGGTATTAGGGACTAGACGGTGCATGAACATGTTCGCTAAAGGTATTTCCTACAGAATATTAAACTACTGAAGTGATGTCATTTGACCGCCTCTGTGGTCTAGTGGTCAGAGTTTCTGGCTACAGATACAGAGGTCCCGGGTTCGATCCCCGGCGCTACCAGATTTTCTGAGTAGTAGTGGGTCTGGAACGGGTTCCACTCAGCC
>Ga0123352_10010343_pt1 | contig 14643 bp, 6 predicted proteins | sample TergutLab28metaG_FD_89700 | JGI IMG/M metagenome (GOLD analysis project Ga0123352, IMG submission 89700) | Labiotermes labralis P1 segment gut microbial communities from Petit-Saut dam, French Guiana - Lab288 P1 | ecosystem: Host-associated > Arthropoda: Insects > Digestive system > Gut ... | reverse complement strand
CCCCCCCCCCCCCGAAAATCGTGCCTTTTATGAGATAATGTAGAAAAATATTGCAGAGTTGGACAAGCCACAGATGACAATTTGGGACATGCGTATTGCATGCTGGCTACCGAAAGCTACAAACACACACTCAGACAATATAATACTTATTACTTTTCCACTGCAACAATGGTTGCACAAACGGGCCTCAATGTTACATTACATGTACTTTGTCTGTCTTGCTGTTTACTCTCACTGTCCACAGGAACACAACTAGCACATAAACCAAGGACTGCCTGTGTAGCAATATAAAACGTGAATGAGAAATATATTCTTTCATGTGTTTTGTACTAAGACATACATTATCATACAAGTCCAAGTATTTTTCCATACAAAGTTTGTTGATTCTTTCCACACAGTACAAAATCTTACACATTATTAAATCATACACAATCCCCATACTTTGTGAGAATCGACCTCAACACCAGTTCATATAACAAAGATGTTAATTCTGAATAGTTTTTAAAATGGTATGTGATTTGTACACTTAAGATTGCCGTTGTTTATAGACTTGTCCCTCAACTATTTTTTTTAAATACTTTTTGGGAAGTGGATCTGTTCCCATCCTCATGTAAATGGTTGGGTAGGCACCAACTTATGTGGTCTGACAGACAGAGCTGTATTCAATCAATGGACGTCCAGCTGTTGCACTATTTACAGGCCTGTGCCTCTTAATGTTAGCTGCTTCACGAATAACTGCATTTTCCTAACATCTTGTACATTCTACAAATTATATGCTGTTTTTTCCACCAAATCTTTTACAGAAATCTGTGTTATCCTATTGTGATTTCTGTCAAGAGGGTTTCCATCCTCATGTCTCTTTTATAAAAGACACAGAGGCAATGAAGTTATCCCTGTGCTTAAATAAGCACAATGTCATGAAGACATACAGTTACTAGATGGAGGTGAGTAGCCAGCCATTCGCACAAACCTAGCTGCTTTACTTCTGGGGAAGAGCCTGGACTGACCACTGGATATAAGATTGGGGGGGTCTGAGAGCAGGTCTTGATGCTTTAGAGAGTAGGAAGTTCTCTTATTCCTGCTCAGAATTAACCCACAATTCCTTGGTCATCCAATGCATAGAGTAGTCACTGTACCAGCTGAGCTATACATTGCTTTTTCTTAGGCATCATTATTAAAATGACTGTTTAAAAAGTGTCTTATTCACGTAAATTGGCAAGATGCTTACATCAATTTGGAACGGAAATATTTGTGTGAACTTTTCATACAATGGTACATAAAGGTAATGACCACAGAAGTATTGATTTATGAATTAATTTGTAGTTCCAGAAAAAACGATATATGGCACCGCTTTTCCACTCACTTGTACAATTCAGTACTCTTAATAATCTTAAAATTACTTTCTTTCAGAACTGAAAAACTCAATAGAGTCACAAGTGAGCGAGCTCAAGTCTACAATTGAGAGTAAATGTGTTCTCCAGTGAGATGTTAGTGAAAGATCAATATTTACAGATATAAGCTAGTATGGCAGCAAATAAAAGGTGGAAATGAAAGACATAGCTATGCAAAGCCTGTTTACGATCATTTTTGTAAAAAGAATTATGTTGATTTAACAAGAGACTGCGATATATATAGTAGCGACCAATTACAATAATAAATAATATTAAAACAGGAAGAGTAAATAATTTACATTTACCAGTTTATAATAAATAACCATGCTTGCCATGCTGTTAGTTTTTGTAGCATTGTCAAAGTAAATATAATATGAATGGTACATAAACAAGAATGTATAAGTTTTTACTGTGGGTTGTAGAAATAATACTAACATAATGTAAGATTGTAAGTTAGAGCTGAAGATGAGGATGAAGAAGAAAAATATTAATTTTACTTCTTTGTACAGAATTGTAAATTTCAATGTTGCAAGACGTTTGTATCTTCTTATTTTAGGTCGCAAAAGATGATACAATATTAGTATTAAATAAGAGCTCAAATATGTTTAACAGGTTTGTTGTTAAAAAACGGACATTTTAAAATTTTGAATTTCGTTTGTAAAGTTTTATAAAACAACAAGAATGTGTCAAGAGGACATTACCAACACCTAAATGTAGCAAATCTACACTTTCAAAATATGTAAAATATCCTTTGTGTGAAAGTGTGAAAGGATGGAAGTTTATGTATCACATTTTTGTACCTTCAGTTATAAATATTTGCATGGGAGTTTTATATGATGAAGTTTTGGACAAACATACAACACTAATGAAAGAGAACATGTGAAAATTAATATAATCGTGATCTTAAAAGTTTTATTCTAATAGAATCCTTCTGTTACTTGAGTGAACAGTACTAACCCTGTTGTAAATAAAATTCCCTGTTGGTTATGTTACATTAGTTGTTTTTATTATAAAATGGATAAATAGAATTAACTTTTATAAGTGGAATATACGTAAAATTTTGTAGTCCTCCGTATGAATGCCAACAGAGACCACAACATTTTATAGAGAAAGAATAAAGAATTCTAACCTGCCATGGCCGGTTGTAATCATCCAAATTCCTTTCCGTACTTGTATCTTTGTGATTTTCCCCCCTATCCTCTATGCACAACTCCATTATTTAATCAGCAGTTTTCCAAATAAGACAATTTCATTGTGGCTATTACTATTGTAGTACATTTCTAAAAATTATGTAGGCACATCTTTTCAAGGGATTATTTTCTAATTCACCCATTCAGTGACTGCATTTTGCAATATTATGGCGTGATCTAAATTTCATTACCTGAAGGAGTTCAACACACACACACATGTTGTGTCTGTGTTAAATATTATAACATTACAACTGGACTGTAATTTTGAAATGACATTAACGTAATGACTTCCACATGTGCTCAGTTTGAAATTGTCTCTAACCTAACCTTTCTTGTTGTTGCATATTCTTCCTCTTCTTCCTTGCTCAGCAGCTCCTTCACACAACCAGCAGATTTTTCTGATGTACTAATTGTGATGCTATTGGTGTAATGTGCATTTTGTGTGGGACTTCATTTGTTTCCATGTGCAAGTAAATGCGCATTAATATTTATTATTGGGTCTTGCTCACTTGCATATTGCTTGTCTCTTGTTCTCAGACTTTCTGAGGATTGTGTCATAGTGTGTTTGTTTTGTTATTATTTTATAAATGGTCATTCACTGTGGTGATGTAGTAGCTACTCAACTAAACTGTAACAGAACTGACAATTAAAATTATCAGTGCATTCAAGAATTCCTACTATAATACAGTATGTGTTCCTTTAGTAAAACTATTATCAAAGTTTTATTCAATTTGGACTTCCCCCTTACTTTCATTGTCCATTGGAATTTTAGTAAATAAAATGTAAATTTACCTCTTGATATTAGACTAAAATTAGTATAAAACACAGATGAAGAATTATGGAATGTCTGTTATGTCTAATAAAGGGCACCCTCATACGCCACCATCAGTCAAATTTTCTCCATAGTAGGTTTGGTACCTTAAATTTTAATCTTCCATTAAAAGTTGGTCCTGACCAAAATAATATATATACATATATAGAATTTAAGTGTGGAAAAAAATATGTAAGCCATGTAAAAATGTGGTTCTGAAAAAAACGTATGTGCTGTTTTTATTGTCAATTATATAAAGCATCTTTCCGTGGGTGAATCAATCAACTGATTATGCATTGTGCTACTCTAATATGGTTACCATCCAGCCCTCATCAAAGCAAGGTTGGGATTAACTGTTAAATACAAGAGGTTTAAATCGCATAATGCAACTGATGATTGAGGGGGAAATTTTAAATAAGGTTAAAAAAATGAAAATGAGAAGACATCTTTTTCTTGCCCACATGTCAATAAACTGTACGTATCATATTTATAACAAAAGAACCTTTAGTTATATTCTCAACAGCTATAAAAAATTAAAGTAACCCAACACTCTATAATAATGTTCATTACTAGTTTTGTAATCAACACACATATAAAAATGAACTTCAAGATGAAATAATTGCAAGTTGATTCCCATTTTACTTACAGCATGATTTGCTTTAGTGTTCCACAAAGTGTTTAATATCTAATAATGAAGTATATAATATGAAATATTAACATAGCTTAGTATATTATATATATAATAGTATACATTTTGTTGAAAAGAATTCAGAAGTGTTTTAGTTAAATGTAACATAATAATGGATTTGACAGCAAAGAAAATAAACTTCTGATCATCACTTTCACATTGTGTTAAAACTGTAACTGCTCTTAACCTTCACTAAATGTTGCTAGCAGTGTATGATATATAGAAATGTTTCTAATAGCTTTGTATGTGTAAACTAAAGCTTGGAATTTGGGTGGATCGATATGACCATGGACCAATACCAGAAGGACAGAATATATGTTTTCTGTTTCAAAGAGTTAATTTTCTTAATTCTCTTCAATTTGGAAACGTACTTGTTTTCTGGGCAACTACTTAATGTTAACATGTGAGTTAATGTCTTTATTATAACATATAAGAACAACTTTAACATGTACATGAACATATTGAGATTCTGAAGTAATGATTTCATGAAAAATTTGTTGTACTCTACATACATAGTTTATTTTATGGCATAACACGAACAGTGCATCACATTTATAAGTTATGTTTATTCAAAATTTTTCACAGATATTGCAGTTTCCTGATTACTTTATGTCTATTAAGGATGAGAACTCGTAGATATTCTCTCAAGATTTCATTCCTCATTAGCGATTTTTTTGTAATTCATATCAGGACATTCTGCAATTTCACCAGTAGTTTAATTACATATTGTCATTTGGCATAAGAAATCAAATGATAATGAGGGATTCATGTCAATATTCCATTAATCTCTCTAATCATTAAAAGATACATTAAGTTTCTGCTTCATAACTCATTCTACGTATTACTTGAAGGGTACACATTACATTACTAATGCTTCTTCCTTCAATATTTTAAGTTTAATATCCACCATTCACTTATGGCTGAAAGAACCATAGCAAAAGGCTTAACCCACAAGTAAATTATACATACTTAGCAGTGAATTTCTCTAAAGAAAACTTATTACAAAACTGTACAAAAGCTGTTTTTCTGATGTTTAAAAACTGCTGAGAAAGCCCCTTATGTGTAACTAATCCAAACAAATTGAAATGTTTAACACGCCAGACACACTGACTATCAAAAAAGTGTAATTCAACATAATGTCTTACCTGTCATTGCTAAGTATATACTGCACTGTATGTTTTCAAGTTAAGGGACTTCAGAAAGTACAAATTGTTCCAAATGTGTGAACAGACACACTGTGAACTGCACGTAGAGTAATCCTTGTATTTTAGATTCTATAGACATTGTTATAGTTTTCCGTTAATGTGTCTTTATCCAATATTATGACCACACATGAAATATATGATACAGTGTTTGGTATACTGTAAAATAGATTAAACTATCTATATATTGATTTGTTCCACATAAATTAGTGAACAGAGGAAATGATGAAAATGTTCCACCATGTTTTATATAGACAGGAACCTTGCAATGTAAATTTCACCTGAGACTCAAGCCCATGTGTCATGAGTTCTGAGAATTGTAGGTTATGCCTAAATGTGGTTCTTAGACTGTAGTAGCATCATACAAGGTGCACTTCTAGATTTATTTACATGGAGCCCTAGGTTTAGCTGTTTTATGTGTATTCTCTCTTGATGTATTAGTATTCAATGTTATTTCACACTATGGATTTATGTTTTTGCTGTAGAAGTCCATCTGTAGAACTGACCTTACACTTCTACAGAGTGGCCATGCCATCGAGTTATTATTATTAAGTAATATTATCACTTTCTGCTTATTTGATAATGTATTTCAGTAAAGTCACATAAACAATATATACACACAAGTGTGCTTTTTAAACCGAGTGACTGTTAAATACCCTTCATTCAAGAAGTTATAGTATTTCTGTCAAAATCACAAATTCATATTATACAATAATAACTAATTCGTATCTTCCCAAGTACACAACGAATTTTCTGTGAAACATGCATGTTAAAAGTGACAGCTGTTTGTGCCTGCTTTACCATTTATGTTAAAGTAGTTGAACTAGAATAATTAACATAATACTTTATAGTAAACTGTATGTTCAAAATGCCACAATTACATATTTATGCGTCTAGTATCACCACTGAACAAGTGGATTTATTTATGAGTAAAGAATACCCGCTGCAATGATCTTGTGACAGTTTCTGTACACTGACCCCTTTACCTCCTATATGTACATTTTAATGAAAATTGCTGGATTTATCATATGTCCAATAAAATATGAAAAAGTGATGATATTACTTTGATAGGTAGCATATATACTCCCGGGCTCATGGTGTTTTGTATCAATAAATTCCAGTGGGGAAGACCTGAACTGTATTGTCTTATGTCTGTTGTGTAACCTGTGATGAAGTTTGAATTCACAATTAAACAAACTCCACCACTGGTATAAATCTACTTAAAACAATGTCGGCTAAAATACATGTAAACCTTTTCTTATGATACTTGTCCAGTAACATATTCATACAGCTTTTTAGTTTATAATTCCTTTGTAATACAGTTACCTACAATACACTTAGTGCTTCCCCTGAACTCAGCCTTATCCATTTAATTCTCATGCAGTACGAACAGTATCGTACATGTGTTCCAAAAAGTGTAGACTGAACCACTCCACTGAGGAAGGTAACATTGTGATAGACTCCCCTGTTATGTAACCAGCCCTTTCCAATCCTGTTTTTAAAAATCTTTCCATACACTGACATCCCATGAAAAAATTGTATATACCTGTTAATTTATATTTCAAAATCAACTGTGTTGTTTGATATTGAAAGAAGATTGAAGTAGAATTTTTAAGATAAAAGTTAAACAGTGATGGACTAGGATTATAACTTCAGTAAGAATGAACCAATACACATGTGTTGTTATTTAAGGTAGCCATTTCCTTTTTCAGTATGTGTTTATGTATATATAATTAAGTTGTTACTAAATTGTATTAGCTTACCAAGCAGCATAATACAGAATTGACATGTTTTCTTAGCAAAATATAACAACACTATATGCATCACATCTATTGATTACATTCAAGTATATAATTAATTCTTGTACTTCAATACAAGAAAAATTACAGTGATGTTTTCATACTAGACACACACTAGACAGTAATAAATAATGTCATTAATTTAGTTCATTCCAAACTTTATTCTGAATCATGCGTTAAATAACCCTGTTGAAAATCCTTTTTGCATCTCAGTTATTCAAAAGCTATTGTAACAAGATCTGAATTTAAAGCAGAATATACTGAATGTTTCAAAACTATTTACATTCATGATGAGATTTATGTAGAGTAAATAAACTGTTGATGCACAGATAGTGATATCAGAATGAGAAATGAGAGATTGATATGTATCAATGTAAGCTTATTGAATTACTTTCAACAACATAGTGTTTGGTGAAGAAGGCAGGAGTTTGTAGCTGAGCATTCCAAATTACTCACATATGTTTATTAGTTATTTCTCTGAAGAAGGATTATACAATTTTCCTGGCATGTTTGATGTCTAATCTCAGATTTAAGGAACATTTCAAATGCAGTGTTTGTTGGAGACTGTTCAATGAATCCATCCAATGATGAGTTTGTCTGAGAGACACCATAAATTCTCAATAATTTACAGTCATTTCTTTGTCACAAAATTTTTTCACTTTCTCATCTAATAGTATGTAAAACAAGAATCTTTCTTTCATGGGACACCCACATATATTGTTTTGCAGTACACCGTTCACTAACATGAAATACACAATTAAGTATGTTACATATTAACAGTCGGTGGCTTGGGCCTTCTGCCAACTGCTCATAATTTCCCGGTCCACACAAGTCTAAATGTTGGTACAGTGTTTCAATTAAATATGGATTAATTGTTACAGCATTACTTATGCTTTAATTTTCAGAAAAATTGACAAAAATAAATCTCTTTTTAAATTGTAAAATCCATCTGAAGTTCAGGTGTATGGAATTACAGGAATAGCATATCTCTATCTGTGGGAGTAAAAGGCAACAAGTACATGGAAAAGTACTTATTATTTATTTTTGCAAACCTGTTTTAGCAATAAAATATATCTAGCCTGCCAATTAACTAACCAATCCTGTCAGTGATATTTTTCTTCAAATTCTGAGTTCTGTAAGAAAGGAATAGAGGGGTAGGCCCAGTGCTTCAAAGTTGGCAGCTTTACACTCTCTATTTTCTGTTTTGTGCTAACTGCAGGTTATATATATCATGCTAGTTCTGAAATTAGAGTACTATTCAAAATAATTAATTATGTGAAAAAGTTACACAGTTCTATAAATGTTGTGCTTTTGTTAGTTCAAAGACACTTCAGGATAAATAAAATGTACATGGGTATAATTCTTCAAGTAATTTTTAAATTGCAACATGTAAATTAGCTAACACAGAGCTGAAATTACAAGACAAATAAATTACTATAAACACTGCTTTTTTAATGTATAGAATGAAAATTTAATATGCTGCATGTTGTCATTTCATTCATAAATATAAGAAAAGAGGGCTTTCAAAAGAAGAGTGTTTCTTCGCCAGGAAATTGTCTATACTACATTCATTTATTAGTTGAACGGCATTTGATATTTATGTATTAGGATGCTGAGACGATATGATCTAAGTACTATAATGAGATACACTTTCCAAAATAACTGAATCTTGAATCTGTAAAATTCTGTCAAACAACAGTAAAATTATTAATAAATTTCCACAATTACAGCAACAATTACAAAATGAGAAAACACATAACTGCTTGGTGTGTAACTTCAAATTCTGTGTGAAAAAAATCACATCATTTGAAATATTACAAAATTGTGGTTAGGACAATGGCTTCTTTGAATTTAGTTTCTGAATATTTCATATTTTAAGTACGTACCTGGTAATACACACGATTGTTTGAAACTTAAAATAAATCTATAATTGCTTTAAAAGGCATTATATTAAACGTGTTTTCATTGGGAATCTCCAGTTGTTGTAATAATAAATAAAAACTAAATCTAGTTTCCTACTGCCTCCAACATTTTTTTCAGAGCTTTGTGAATTATCTAATTTCTGCAACCCTTCAATCACTGAGTTCAGACAAATACTACAAAAGGGATTGATTAGGATGAATGGGTAGATGAATGGTTTCAACACAAAATCTAAAACAGATGTAGGAGCGCAACAGAATCGTTAATACAAGAGAATTGTGTTAATTCTAAAAATAAAAGAATTGTATCATAGGGAGCCTGTTTGTTTTAAACAGTTGTTGTTGATATATTGTTGTTAGTTATTACTATAAGCGACCTTGCTGTGAACAACAAACAGTTACTAAGGAATATGAACACTTACTGTTGGTAATACAATTGTAGGCTTAAGCAGCTTTATAAATTTATTTCACCTTAGCACAGTGTTTATATGCCATCTCATTTTTGCTATTGGTGTTCCACGTACAGATATCACAGTATACTGTTTAAAACATCTATAAGAATACTAATCAAAATGGCACGTATGGAATTAAATGCTGCCACTTTATAGCTGTATTACTGACACTTCTGTATTTCATGAAGTTTATGTATGTTTGCTCAGATGGCAACAAAAAACTAAAGTTTCTGCATTTATCACAGAATTCAATTATTAAGATATGTAACAGAGCCCATAATTGTATTGCTAATGGCACGCTGTCCCTTGACTATGCATATCTGTTATTTTCATCCCCAGAGAGTAAATACAAAAGCAGTTTATTAAACCTAGATTTAGATCAGATGCCAAAATTCCCATATGCCTATACAATATACATGGAATTCTATATTCACAAATTTACCATAGTAAAATGTACTTAACACACAAACATGCTGCCATAACAAGTGAAATAATTCCTTTACTATATTGTCCCTTGGAACTGTATTACCATGTTGCTGGAGCATACACTTCCATGGGTCAAAAAGTATTTACGGCAGAAAAATGTAAAAAGACATAAAAATTGTTGCAATAGATACAGCTGAATGAAAGATATGTTGTGAATACCCACAGGAATATACAGTCGCTCTGTTGAAAGATGAATTAACATTGAAAACATTTAAATGAATAAAATAATAAAATAAATGCCTGTTTCATTTTCAATATTCAGCTCACTGTCTCATCCAGCCATCATGGTTTCTACATGTCCTTCACTTCTGTTGCTTTTTCCAAAGTTTGTTATTATTTTACTCTGTATATCACAACACTCAACCATCTTCACAGTCTGAGTGATGTGTGAATCCTTCACATTTTCAGATAAAATTCTGATCAAACTTCACATGGATATTGTATACTTGTAAAAGTAATCTATTTATAAGAGTGGTCAGAAGTAGTGTTCACCATCATTATCATAGCCACTGTTGTTATTATTATTATTATTATTATCGTCTTGTCATCATTTGTTTAGAAAAACGTTGTTTATAATGTGTTTGAAGGCTATTTTACTGGAACAAAAAACATTGTTTTATCGTATCCAAGAAATACCTCAGCTGAGACATGAAGTGTTACATGAATATGGGCCACTTGAACCCACATATGGTTGCCCTAAATAGCATTCCTTCCAGATGTTTGGGGTTGTGGAAATTCATACAAATTTTAAAATGTAAGTTTGATATTTAAAAAAAAAAACTTTTATTAATACTTGTTTACTGGGTGCAGAGCCTGACAAGTAGACATTTGCTTTTTTATTTCAAATTTTGAAATTCCTCCAGATACACTTGTTAAGAAGTGTATGAGATTGCATAACTTTTTTTGCCATTGTGCACACTCCAAATTATTGTGGTTTATTAACTCTGATAGGCAAAAAGCCCATTGAAATACGTATCAAGACGAAACTATTGCAATTTTTTTTAATTAATCTAATCTCAACAATTGGAAAAGTTCTGGGAAGATACCTAAATTTCTACTATGATACCAAACTGGACAGAATAAGAATATGACAGTGGTGCTATTTGGAACAAAGGCAAAATGCAGATGTAATTAAAAAAATGTAACCTTTCTTTGAAACTTTCATCATTTAATCATATTGACAGCTGTCTAGTCCACAAGTAAACACACGTGTAGTATAAATCTCTGTCACTCATCTCAAGCTATTCTGATTTGCACTCACCCCTTTACCTTCATGCCAAATGGTGTCAAAAAACCTTGGAGGGAGACAGAAGTGCAAATTACAAACAGAAACATACACATGAGAGTAAAGTAGAGTTCAGTAAATAATAATTGAAAATGTAAGAGTAGTAATGTTACATAAATGTGACATACAACACATGTTGTCCCAATTGATAGCTTGGTACCCCTTTGTGTGAAGCGAACAAAACCCTTGTTGTGTTGTGGATGAGCTAAAAAAACATACATACTATGCAAGTTGAAGAACTACACAATTTCAATTCGAATATTATGCTCACGACATTAGTTGCCAGACCACTTCTTAACGTAGTAAAATAGCTTTTCTCTTGCTTTTTTAGGAGATCCATGCACCTTTGCACATCACTGTTCTCAAATGACAAACATGCTAGCCATTACTTTCACACTAACCTATTGGTGTCATAATACAGTATATACAACTTCCTCTTTGCAGCCTCTGGCCTAGATCTTCATTCAAAGATTTATTCTCCCACCTACATCTCCAAGCAAGGAAAATTCTTGAGGCACCCCTCACAATTCCACCCTCTGTTCTTTGGATGTGAAAATAAAAACCAGTCAACCTAATCCAGTCAGTTGTCCTTAATTGTATCTGCAATATGTGGCCAGATTGGTTCTAAATTTACCATGCCTGGTATCATACTCTCCAAAACAGTCAAAGCAGTGTCTTAATATCTTGAAACTCTTGTAAGTACAGTTAACATACTTTAGAACCTCTTGATACAGGTATGGCCGAGTGGGAGAAAATAGGTGGTGATGGGAATTGTGATGATATGTAGCACAGTAGATCAGTGAAACATGATTTACTGAGTGCTTGTGACTTTGTGTTCAAATGTATGCCACTTATGTTAAACTTTGTGTTTATTTCTTCACATTACTTGCATTCAAGATTTACTACACACACAAAATCATTCTCAAACCCTGGACTCTCTAAATGTAGTCATGCAGATTTACTATATCCTTCACACTTAACAATTATTCCTAATTCTCCAGTCCTTTTTACAGCTACATCAAGAGGAGTTCTGTCTATGGAAAAAAATCATAGTTTCACTTGCTCGAAAATGAACACAATAATATACTGTGACCTTACAGGATTTTAAAATTTAACAATTCATTCATCTCAACTCAAAAAACCACTTCCTCTGGGTTTCAATACTCACATACGTAGGAGAAAGAGGGGTTGGGTTTGCTCACATACTTGTGCCACTGCATTCAATATTTTACAGGAATCCATTAATTCTTACTCCACCATAAAATATTGTCTTGCTTGGTCAATCTATAAATATTAGCCTACTTACCTTGGTTCAATCCATAGGTCCGAGGGTGGAAATTAAGCTTTATACACGTTAAAATACCCTTTATCGACCAGTGGTAATAGGACTATGTAACACAATATTGTTCTTTATATACGCATGTAAACTTTACACTCTTAATGCCAAGTGACCTGAGTCCTTGCTCAAAGGAAAAGGTTAGGTAATATCTTGCAAAAAGGCAGGTATGCTCGTCATTAGTTCATCCATTAGTACAATGGCAGAAATTACTACACTATCAATACTATACCAAGGTTGCAAGGCGGCATATTCATGACATTATGGGCCCTTAAATTATGGCCTTCTTTGTCAATTTTCATACTGAATAAATTTACTCTTTAATTAGTTTCTGATTTAAAAGAATTCTTATAACTAGTAATTTGCGCGCTGTTGTCGAATACGAAAGCAAGCGACCTAACCACTAAAGCCAGAGACTTCGGGTAGTGAAGTAACAAACAGTGACGTCACAGAATGTTAACGTCGATTCAGCCAGGGATTAACAAAATATATGCTTAATTTCATTTCACTTGTTGTAGCTAAAGACTGCACCAAGAAAAGTATACGGTTGTCAATCAGGACACATGGATATTTAAAAATTACTGTGCCATATGTCACTACCCCTTCACTTGCAAAATCGAAAATTCTCGTTCTTGCAAAATACATTATTTCAGCCACGCAGACAATATATAACATCCCCTTTTTATATAGTTTAAAGAACAAGTAATATGTAACGAGCCATTCTCTCACATACTGCTAAAGATCATAACTCGACAGATGAAAATATGTGCGCTGCAGATGATACATTCAGTGAAAGGTCAGTACCCGAATTGTATCAATACGGCAGAAGGTTAAAATCACTGACGACACATTCCACGACACTTGTAGACAATACACTACGTCCACATTCGTAATAATTTCTGTAACAATGCCAAAAATCACTTTTAATCTTCTCATTCTATTCTGAAAATAGCTACCTTAGGTACAAAACACTAGTGAACCTTGGGAGTTCTGTCTTTTGCGCTTTTGACCACACTTTCATTGAAACTCTTCGGCATTATCGGTTTTACCGGTATTCTTTGGGAAGGACGACACAAATCGGAAAATTTATTTAAAGCACTAAACTTGTGTATAGACTTCTGTATGATTATGCCCTGCATCTTTGAAGTATTACAGCCCACTAAACGTAATGCTACATGGAGTTCTCTACAAGCCGCACTCGCATCCATTATAGAATTAATAGTTAAAATTAATGCCCTGGACGGAGTAGTGTATCCATTGCGAGTGTCGAAAGAAGGCATTTCGAGGTTTTTGAATTGAAACGGTTGAAATTGGGGCCGTCGTCATAGCAAAGGCTTATTAAGAATCAGACCATATTTTGCAGGTAAGACTAAAGTTTGGCTTGGTACCAATTATATTTTGGAATTCAGAAGTGTTTACTTCAGTAGATAGTGTGTATTGTAGTATGCAGCCGGTTCAGGCGAATGGAATGTACCTACTTCGAAAAGAGGTACAGAAGGCGGCGACTGGTTCTTGTGTTCGCCAACTGTGGCGCCGCTGTTCATCCAATGTCATGTACTTTTTTAACTTTGCTCTGGAGTACGCCGTTAGGAGTTTTCAGGTAAACAGGGATGGCTTGAAACTAAATGGTGCACATCAGCTGCTGACTTATATCGATGATGTTATTTTTTTTGGGAGGAAGCATACACACTCTAAAGGAAAATGCAGAAGCTTTAGTAGCTGCTACTAGGGAGATTGGACTGGAAGTAAGTGCAGATAAAACTAAGTACATGGTTATGTCTCGACAACAGAATGCAGGACGAATTCAGAGTGTGAGGATTGATAATAGTACCTTCGAGAGGGTGGAAGAGTTTAAATATTTGGGAACAACTTTAACAAATAAAAATTCGATTGCGAAAAAAATTAAGAGCAGATTGAGGTCAGGAAATGCTTGCTATCATTCGGTGCAGAAACTTTTGTCGTCCAGGTTGCTATCCAAAAATTTAAAGATCAAGATATACAGAACTATAATTTTGCCTGTTGTTTTGTATGGGTGTGAAGCTTGGTCGCTGACATTGCGGGAGGAAAGGAAGCTGAGGGTGTTT
>Ga0123352_10010335_pt1 | contig 14646 bp, 8 predicted proteins | sample TergutLab28metaG_FD_89700 | JGI IMG/M metagenome (GOLD analysis project Ga0123352, IMG submission 89700) | Labiotermes labralis P1 segment gut microbial communities from Petit-Saut dam, French Guiana - Lab288 P1 | ecosystem: Host-associated > Arthropoda: Insects > Digestive system > Gut ... | reverse complement strand
CACAGGTGCGGAACACACGGTGACAGTCAGTGCACTGTAGACAGGCACAGGTGCGGAACACACGGTGACAGTCAGTGCACTGTAGACAGGCACAGGTGCGGAACACACTCTGTACTGCTCAGTTCCTATTAAAGCAGCAACAAAACAGCTAATAAATATATCATGTAAACGTCTATACTCTAAACTTTCGACAACTTCTAAACTACAAAGTAACCAAATCTTAAGCTGCATGTGTCTAGACAACTTCCAGTACGTAGAATAGCAAATCGGTTCGAGCCCTTTCGGTCTCGATGCACGTAGGCATTTCTGACAGGCCCCTTGTGCCCTTCCAGTACGTAGATTACAGATTCCGAGAAGACACTGCACCCTAAAGATGGAGGCAGCAAACTCCCCCAAAACGTGGGAAACTATGCACTAACTACACAGGGTCATTTCCCACAGCACTTGCATCTTTATCTGCACAGCCATAAGAATTTCAAATTTCGCACCATCCGGTAACTTGCCACGACATCGTGAAGGCTCGTGAACCTAACATTAAGTAATGTAATATTAAATAATGTACGTCAGCACAACTACTTTATTACGCACGGTAATTATATAGGCTACATGTTTCGACTATTGATCAGTCATCTTCAGGCTTATTTTGTCAATTGTTTACACGATGGGATCCCAATGTGTGCATAGCGCGTAATTACCTTGTGTAATAAAGTAGTTGCGCTGACGTACATTATTTAATATTATACTACGTTTATGAGCACATCGTGATGCCTCTGTTCAAACTAACATTAAGTACGCTAACGTAACGAGATACACAGTTCGAATCTCGGCAACTGTATTGGCTATCTGTTCTCCGATATTTCTCAAGATTTCCAAATTTAGAGACAAACGCCGTGACAGGAGCTTTAATAACACCACAAAAGTCTCCTTCCCAATTCCCACATCAAACCAATAAAACCTTTTCATTTTATTCGCTACACCGCGATATCTGCAATTGAAAGAGCATTGAGATATTCGCTCTTCTGGGATCTTATACAGCGTTGATTGTATGTAGTTACCGACGGTTCGGAACAACCTATCGATTCCATCTTCAAGGGTCAATCAATTCAAGCACACTGCATGACACATGAAGATGGAACAGACAGCATGTCCCGAAACGTCGGTAACTAACTACCAATCTACGTTGTGTAAAATGTCACAAGAGCGAAAATCTGGTTCACACCGAGGCGGAACCTTCCAACCACGCAATAAAGTAGCGTTGTAACACCAAAATCAATCTCGCAAAACGAAAACACAGTTATCAGTAGGCTATACAGACAAAATGTTACTCGTTTGATCGTTAAAAGCGGAAAGTCCGAAATATCTGCACCTCCTAACCTTGACTTCACTATCTGCAGTGTGCGCAACACCTATCTCCTACCCGCTAGGCGACCTGTTGCTCGAAATACAACAATTCGATCCCGTGTGAAGGAAATGTTCGTTTTCATTAGTAACTAGCGACAATGGGTTCAGGAAGCACAGATGTTCTCGAAGCACTACATAGGCTCTAATTTATTCGATAAATTCAACTTCCATCGAACTCGAAAAGTACATTGCTGGATTCGAAACAGCCCGCCACTGTGGCCTATCCTGAGCCAGACAAATCCAGTCCACACCCTACCACCCCATTTTTTGAAGGGCCATTTTAATATTACCCTCCCACCCACGGCAAGAATTTATCTTTCCTTCAGGTTTCTCCACCAAAACTATGTATGCACCTCTTGTCTTATCGCAGGTTCCGTTAAACAGGCATAAATAAGGTAAAAATTGTTACAGTTCTTGTGAGACCCTCCAATTTTCGACACAGAAAGGATCTTCCATCTCGGATGTCCTCTGTACTCCTTCCGTAGCAGTCAATTTATGTCTAAACGTAGCTGTGATACAGTGTTGGTAAAGTTGCGCCCGTTCATAACATGAGGGTATATGGGGGAATGGAGGTATAGCTCCACTCAGTCTTAACGTCAGCATTAGATGGCGGTAACTGGAAAATACCTCAAGGATAGGATTTATTGGACCGTGCAGTAGATGTAAAAACATCAAATGTAATGCGTGACTGAGTGTTTCTATTTTCATTGGCATTTCCCAGTGGGTATAAATACACGCCACAACTTGAACACAAATGGGAAAAGGGGAACCTGACAATGGCAGAACTGCCACATGTCACACGTCACACCCTGGGGCCAGTTCACAAATCCCTGATGCGTAAAGGGCATCACGTTTTGAAATGCGGAAAGTTACTACAATTATTCAGTTCGGATACATACAAGAATTTTTTTAAATGACTGTAAACCGCATCCGCAAAAAGCTGACGCAAATGATGGTTCTATAAACAGAAGGCGCGGAAGAGACACTTAGAAATGCAGGAGGCCTACAGATATGCCATATATATATATATATATATATATATATAGTGTTTATGGTTAACTTAACGACACTGTCACTACCATAGAATACAAAGAGTCGAATCATACAATGATCAATGAATTGGGAAGGATGTGTAAGGCAGCTATCGTGGTTCAGTCTCAGGTAGGCCCATGTCCCAGCACTTGCCTGAAGGTACAGAGGAAAACGAAGAAAAGCTCTGTTAGAACAGCCGTACAAAGGGTTTGGGATCGGAAAACGCGAATACGAAGCAAGATATGCGTACCCCGCTATGTTCATGCACATTTCCTGCACGTCTGACTCAACTGGCGCAAAATACTGGCCACAAAACAAGCAAATCTCAGGATCGGCCGGCAGACCGTGCGCCGCGTCGCGCAAAAAAATACACAGAGCACAGGAACAAGGATGCAGCGTGTCATTCAGTACAAGTCTCGCATTCTGCTTTCAATGAAACAGATCTGCAGCCCTCTATGCTTCCGTTTCAAGTCATGACGTTAATTCAAAATTAACATGCAGAATATGTCGTATAATTAAGTGCCATATGCTGGTATATGATTTTAAATTTTCTGAATGCACGCTGCATCATACCAACACAGTTTTTTTTTATTTTATTTAGTTCCACGCTTCCAGCGACGTGGATAACTGCCTGCCTCATATTTAACTGCCCAGAACGCGTAGCGTCAAACGGACACAACCACAACGAACCTATATCCTGCTGGCTGGGAGGGTTGCTTTTAAGAAATTACGAAAACCACGAAAATATTCCAGTCAGGGTACCAACCCCCCAGTCCGAAAAGCAAACCCGGGGTCTTCCGATATAAAATGGATTAGTGATCACAAGGCCATGACTTTCGTTTCTCGACAGTTACTGGTAACAGAGTATCTTCTTACATCCGGCCCTGATGGCAGCATCTGTGACCAGCGTACAGGGCACATCGTGATATCACATGACTGACCTCATCTCCGTAGTCAAGATGATGGACCACAAGTAAAGTAATACGATCACTAAGCGTTAATGCTGTTCTCTAAATGGTTCGGCTATGTAACATTTATCAACGTTCAGAAGTTACCACTATTAGGGACATCAATCATGACACAACAGCAGTAGCTAAGATACCAGCAGAAGCCTCGGTATTGCCTAACCAGCTTCACTGATGATCATAAAATCACAGTTCTTTAACAGCAGATATAAAAGACGCTGGGCGCAAGGCATGCATCTGGACTGCAGTAGCGTACTGGATCGTGCCTTATTCATACACCCCACAATGTTTCAGTGAACCGCTCCCAAAGCCCCTTGCATTTACGGCTCCCTCGAAAAAGAAATGTGGTGATGAAAGACACGGCGGTCTTGGGGCCAAACCCCCTTTAAAAGTAACTGCCTCCAAAACCTTACGCAGGTGCTTCATGGAGTTACGGACTCTGTGCGCACTCGAGCCGTCCTGCTGAAAATAGTAGTGAATTTCGCCCTCGTCCAACTGCGCACTGAGCGCAAATAAAATATCGGTAGTGTAGCGTTCTAAGTCGATTACTGGATGGAAAAAAGTCGGATTAATGATTCTCCTCTCCGGGGAAATACAAACCACACACACTGATCTTCTGGTCGTGTAAAGGTGCACGGTAGGTTGCATGCATTTTTATGACCACCAACAGTGCGGATTCTTTGAATTTACGTAGCCCAACACACGAAATCACGCTACGTCAATATAATACGTGTAATCCAGAACATCGTCGCCTCATGCAGTCACTGTTAAATTTGTCACAATATCGTTGTCTTATAATAAAACCAACTAGATGCACTAATTTCTCAAATTTATTTCTGGAATAAAATTCTACACGTTTGGGACAGTTCCTCTGTCCGAAACATGTAGATGCACTAATTTCTCAAATTTATTTCTAGAATAAAATTCCACATGTTTCGGACAGTTCCTCTGTCCGAAACATGTAGATGCACTAATTTCTCAAATTTATTTCTGGAATAAATTAGAGAAATTAGTGCATCTAGTTGGTTTTATTATAAGACTTTATCACGATGTACGGTCACCTGAACGTCTAATACTGTTAACGTCTCGCTCTATCCGTCGGATTCAGTCCACACACGGCAGAATTCCGTACAAATATGTACACGCAGAAGTTTATCGGGCTACTCTCTGCAAGCAGTAGCGATGGCTACACTGGTTCGTTGCGACAAAGTGACGACGGATTTAAAGGGCTGCTAAGCACATTCTACCGATATTTTGTTCAGTCTGCAGTCCATATAACCGTTCTTGCCGAGCAGTACTTCAAATTATGCCATGGCCGCTTCCTAACAAACCCTTTCCAATTCGCTGTTCACTGTTGCCCAATCATTAGATAGTGCAAGGCAACAATCTGAAGTACTAAAACTGTCGTTAAATAAACCACAAATAATAAGTAACTACGTCGTTAATTATAACTTATTAAACGTGAGAGAGAAAGGGAAAGTTATGAACGGGCAACAAAACGAATGCCTAAGTATCAACAGAGGAGGTTGCTTATAGAGATTGGGGTTTCCGCGGCGGCGAACATTTCCACTGTGTATTATGGGTTACGACGACATACAGGTTGATATGTGGGTTACGTTTTGCAGAAGCTTGTTCGTTCCATCTTCCTTGAAGAAAGAAGCAGACTACGTCCACAAGGTATCATAACCAATACCGAAATCTCATAGTGACCCCAAGGGATTTTTAAAGTGTGGTGGGAAATTTACGAACACGAAATAAAAATATTTCTCTCAATTTTGCGCATTGCACGAGCTGCATTAATTCAGTCTATTTCGCGAACAAGCCTCTGAATAATTTAACACTAAATGTCAGTTTTCAAAACAAGTTCGGCCGTCTCGCACTACCGTATCCGCGGACGAGTATAAGAAGCTGCAGTGCGAATGAGTAGTCTTCGTGATAGCAAGTTCAGCACGTGTCACTTATCTCACTGTGAGGAGAGTGCGGAGTGATTGATTGCTCTTTGTCGGTGGGAAGTGAAGGGGGGGGGGGAGGAATCGTTGTTTATGAGAAAAGTTTCCAAGACATGAATCATCTCATCATTATGAACACTTTCGATCCTACAGCTTCCCTTCGTGACAGCTTCCAGAAAACAAAATTTAAGTATGTCAGGTGTTACTTTGCACTTAAAAAGCTCAGCATTATCATAGTGTCAACAGACAAACGCCGACCGATACGACAGGGTTTCGATGAAAAAATAAGTTCCGGTATATCTCCCTGTAAGAAGAGTACGGACGACGATAATACACCCGACTGCTCTGAATCCGAAATGTCTATTTAAAAACCATAATACGAAATATCTATCTACAAACCACAATCAGAAATGTCTATTTACAAACCACAATACGAAATATCTATTTACAAACCATAATCAGAATGTCTACTTACAAACCATAGTCCGAAATGTCTATTTACAAACCACAGTCCGAAATAACCATTTACAAACCATAATATGAAATGTCTATTTACAAACCATAATCAGAAATGTCTATTTACAAACCACAGTCCGAAACGTCTATTTACAAACCACAGTCCGAAACGTCTATTTACAAACCATAATCCGTAATGTCTATTTACAAACCATAGTCCGAAATAACCATTTACAAACCATAATCCGAAATGTCTATTTACAAACCATAATCCGAAATGTCTATTTACAAACCACAATCCGAAATGTCTATTTACAAACCATAATCCGAAATGTCTATTTACAAACCATAGTCCGAAATAAGCATTTACAAACCATAATCCGAAATGTCTATTTACAAACCATAGTCCGAAATAACCATTTACAAACCATAATCCGAAATGTCTATTTACAAACCATAATCCGAAATGTCTATTTACAAACCATACTGCCAAATGATTTCAACACTGCAATATCAGATATTGCATACACCGTGTACAGGAACAACTGCGTCGCGCAGAAACGGATAGGGAAGTTCGCAAAAGAACATCAATGAAACATAAAATTATCCCTGTAGTCTCGAAAAGTTGTCCCAAAATTACCGCGAACAGAAAACTAGGCATAAATATAACGCAACGATAAATACGTACTACAATTCAACAGTGTTTTCCGTCACACAAATATTATTTCGCACTTCCGAAAATATACACTTCGAAGAATAATAATACGTCCGGTCGCTGACAAAATACCTGCACAACACGCAAACGGTAAACCAATAATTCTTTGTGTTTCACAGAATTCAGTGCGGCCTACTGCCTTGTCATTCAACCGTACTTTTAGCGGAACTTGCTGTTTGTAAATAACGACCTTATAGTTAATTCAAATATCCCCCCCCCCCTTTTCGACGTATGTATAATACATACGTGCGGCCCTGAGGCAAGTCCTTAACGAATTATGTGGCCCTCCTGTGGGTCGCAGTTGGCCAGCCGTGCAATACGGTGCAATATTTATTTAACTGCAAAAAACACCCACTGAACCTGTCTCAGGAAGAATCATTACAAGCCACGTAAACTTCCGACGGTTTAAATCCTACGAATTTGTTGCATTTTGATTTGCATGACAACGGTTTGACGTGACTCTCCTGCTTAAAGGCACGTTTACAAACAACCGCTGTAGATTTAACCTGTACCTTGCAGGACCTGAAGTGGGTACCCCCCCCCCCACACACACACACACACACACAGTTCCCACTACTCAAATACCAGTAAAGTTAAAGTTGGACCGGTGGGCATCATGAAGATATAGGGGGGAGGGATGGCGGTATAGCTCCACGTATGCTTAAACCGGACACTAGATGGAAGTGAGTGATTAGGTTCACCCCTCGGCCTTTTTTAGTCTCTGGGAACAAGAGCCCAGTTTCAATTCCATGGGAGGTTGGGTGAGCCCCACAGCCGGTCTCGAAGTTTTGGAAAAGCAAGAAACTCCCTTCCCATGCCGGTAGACCAGGCACTGAGACGGTGCATTGAGTATGGTGACAGGCTAAGACTTGGAGGATCGAGCAACCCTGGTTCGACTCCCGGTGTGGGAAAGAGAATTCTTAATTCTCCAAACGTCCGATTCGGTCCGGAACCCATACGGCTTCTTATTCAATTGGTACCAGCGAATACCTTCTCGTAAAGTTGTTGGGGCCTGAAACTGAACAATCCCACCTATTACACAGGCCATTCTCATAGAGTCCACAGACAAATCTCTACCTTTACCATACCTAAGGGCAACCCAGTCCACAGCCTAATCACTGCAGTAACTACATTATCGCGGCTATTGCTCAAATAGTCGAGTTATACAACGTAACTCGCATACGTTCCATGTTGCCCTGTGCAGCTTGCTCCTTTGCAACTGCAAATATTCAACCATGTTACCGTCCCGAATACAATGGCATGCCTACATATCTGTTCGCCTCAGAAAACAGTCCTCCTAAGAGGTCTTCACTTTATACTACAAAAACACGTGTCCATGACGTAACGATACTTTTTCGTTGTGCTAACAACAAAGAATTGCAAAAATGTACAAACAACTTCGCCACATCCGTCCGTCATAGAATAACCATGGGACCGACGAACGGTACGTCACTGACATGCCGCACTCAGTTGTGCTGAACTTTTTTCGACACGCATAAATTCTGGTAAAAAATCGGGCCTTTATAAAGGCCAACCTTACGTGGAAAACTACATGCGTTTCTGACCGCATATGGGGCATAACTGGCCAAAATCGACCCGTGTATCGGAATTATAAATGTTGCTGTCATACGGTGTAGAGGGAAACGAAACAAATTTTGTGGTCAGTCAGTACGTCCCGTACGTCTTGAGACTTTCGAGATAATGAAACGCGAGCGACCATGCCCCATTTCTTACGCTATTCACAATCTTTTTAACTAGCACCACTGCAAATGAGTTTTCTTTTCTTCGAAGTTCCGCTGAGTCGGACGCTCCTCCGTTAAGTCGCACCAGCCAACGACGATTAGTACCTCCACGGCCGTGTTGTCCACAAAACTCGTCACACAACACAACGCATCTCCTGACGTCTAGAGTTGCAACTGTCCGTATTCCGCCCCCATTCTTACAACTATGGATATATTGGCCTACGGCATTTGGCAGCGATTCCTGAAAACAATATGTCGTTATGAAACAGTCGAGATGTATCTATACTACGTTCGGCATTGCAGTCTCGTAACTTGCCGAAAGAAAGTTATCTCTAGTTAGTATCACCGTTAATTTGATCAAACCGTCTGTCAAGAATTTTCCGACATTATGTCCTGCACTGTCAGAAATACTGAACTTCCTCGGCGTTCCTCAAGAGTTACCATGTAAACGAATAAACCAATGAAAGGGTTAACTTAAGAATAAAAAACCAACTAGATGCCACTTATTATTTTATTGTGCTTCTTATAGGCTCAACATGTTTCGGGTATTACTAAGCCCATCATCAGGAGCTCGCGACTATGATGTTGATTACCACTTTGGTCGTTTCGTTTTGTAAAGATGGAAGGGTTAGCGTTAGTGTAAAATTGTAGTTCTTAGTGGTGTATGTTCGGTGTGAAGTTCTTTGTCGCTGGTAACGTGTATCTATTAATATTAACAGTTGTGATCTTTTATGCGTGGTGATCGTAGTGTTCTCTTGTGTGTAGTGTGTTTCATTTCATAGAGCTCCTGATGATGGGCATAGTAAGGCCCGAAACATGTTGAGCCTATAAGCAGCACAATACAATAATAAGTGGCATCTAGTTGGTTTTTATTCTTCAGTTATCACAATGATGCACGGTCCAATAAACATCAGATTCAATGAAAGGGTTATCTGTGGAAAACCAATCTACAGACCGGATTCATCAATTTATCCCGCTGAAATTGCAACGGTCTTTATAACAATAACTGCTAAAGTAACACCACTCGACAGACAGTGAAAGTCACTCACGTTTATGTTACTGTATTCTCAGTTAGTGAAGGGCAGCAGTACAAGCCTCGTGCAGGCTCTCCTCGTGATGCCTTCCGTCGCCGTCTCTGCTGCTGTTGCCGTTGTCTTGGCAAGACGAAGTGAAACACTTGGAGTCGTAGCAGTGACCACACAACGGACAGTTCGTGTATCTACACTCCCTGCAAGTAAAGCGTACCAGTAAAACATTGATGGGCCATCAAAAATATACAGAAAACAAAACAAATGGAATACTTGGTTACAAGACAAACTTTTTTTTATCTAGCTTTACATTCTCTGAACCGTACATCGTGATACATATACGTGACACAGACCAACCAGATGCACACATTTTTTCGTTAGTTTATTCCAGTTAAACTATCTTCTACATGTTTCGAACCAATAATTGTTCCAATCACAACGTGTTAGCGGCTAGACACCCCATCGATGCGTGGTAAAATACTGTATGCTGCGTGGACAGAAATAAACTCATGATGATGAACGATTATTTATTCGGAACATATAGAGGATAGTTTAATTGGAATAAATTAATTTAAAAATGTGTGCATCTTGTTGGCCTCTCACACGTATATCCTTTTGTGTAGTTACATTAGGAGAACAAGAATAATCCATCTAGAGTCCTGAACGTGAAACAGACTTTATACAAGTGTCTTCCTTATACGGTACCCACAAAACTCACAATTAAAGTCTATTTCTAACAGTCACACAAACGTAGGCATTACGTTTGTGTTTCTGGTGAGTTTAGGTGTTTTAGACACCAACACCGGTATTTCTACTTCCAAAGCGCGGAAGCAGCAAATGAAGTTACGAAACACTTACGTCAAGCAGCTCTCTGAAGACATGATTGTGTGTGCCAGAGACAAACCCGTGAAAATGAGATGTAGATCCACTGACACTCATAATTAGAATGTCGTACTTTGGAAGGAAAATATGCGGTAGGGAACGTACGCACAACGTTAACATTGGGGCCCGTTCGTGTAACCACTGTTGCCGTGCACAATCGGTTGAGCACTCAATATTATTAGTGTGTGTCTACTCGTGCCTTACGTGTCTCGTATACATCCGGCACGCAAATCGCACATTTCCTGCGCCACATTACAACGTCACCTGCGGCTTGTCTGGCTCTAATATATTTCTTCCACATTAATTCACAAACGCCACCATTTTCGCGAAAGGCAACTGAACATAAAAGGTATGTACTGATTCTCTCTATAACTGTTGTCTGAAACATTTCTCATTCTTAGAAGAGTTCAGCGAGACATTATCATAAATGTACATACCTCTTCGTCCCAAGTACCTGTTAGAGTACTTGTCAGATTTTAAAAAAACATGAATTTTCTCGACTGATTTCAAGAAATATTCTCAAATACCAAATTTCATGGAAATCCGTCCAGTGGGAGACGGGTTGTTCAGTGCGGATGGACAGACACAACAAGTTTAATAGCTTCTGGGTAAATGACCAACTTGATGCACAATTATGTTATATAATACGTTTATTATTATAGTTCTCTACATGTTTCGAGCACCTATGTGCTCATCATCAGGAGGTCAAACTGTATCAATACAGCATCTCGTATAGTACTCTCTGTAAGTGACCGTCCGGTGTGCGCAGATTGACACCTGCGCACACCGGACGGTCACTTACAGAGAGTACTATACGAGATGCTGTACAGTTTGACCTCCTGATGATGAGCACAGAGGTGCTCGAAACATGTAGAGGACTATAATAATAAACGTATTATATAACATAATTGTGCATCAAGTTGGTCTTTTACCCAGAGTCGTACCAGGATGCACGGTCTGCAAAACATAAAAGTTTAACAGCCGTTTTTCGCAATTTCACGAAAGTGGCTTAAAACTTGAATAAGGAAGCTCTATTAGAAATTACACGGTACAAATGTCAATTCCATTTCTCCTTAACAGAGCAATCAACAGAACATTAAGCCACACGCCCCATGCACGTGACCTCCATCTTAAATAGGTCGTTAAAATGTAAATTGGACTGTATGGGGTCCAGCAGAGAGGTTTCGTGATGACGGTGATGAACCTTTGGATTCCATTAGGCGAGGGAATTTCTGGAACCGCTTTATAACCATTCAAGGAAAATCCTGTGCAATGAAGTCCATCAATTAGGGTAACTAATAAGCTCCTTAAAACCAGCTGTTGCACAAAATCTGCTGACAGAGACGAGGCGGCCGCCATGGGTCCTGCGCATGGAAATCACCATACACGATATTTATTCATCTCGTGCACACCGTCACCTAACGCACTATATCCATCATAAACATGAAAGTGGAACAGAAATAAAGCAAGAATGGTAATGCGATAACGTGACGTTACGCTACCACGTTCCTGCGCGTGAACGCCAGCGCTGCCTTGCAGCGTTGTCGTCTGTATCAGTGGGCCATGGAAACAGCGTCACAGGTCCCCGTGACGTCAGATACTTGTTGCAGCAATTCTACTTTATATTCATTGTGGCCTACACCGGCCGCACAGGGTAGTCAGTATTGCCACTAGCTGCTGGCTGGACCGTTTGGGGTCACAGCCCCGGTGAGTGCAGAACGGCCCAAGGAACCACACAGTGATGGATATCGGGTGTTTCCCGGGGGTAAAGCGGCCAGGGTGTGGCGTTGACCGCCTACTCCTACAGTGGGTCGAAATTAAGAATGGGTAGAGCTATCTACTCGCCCCACGTGCCACCAGTGACAGGTTACGAAGAGACAGTACCTTCACAGACATTTACAGATCAAAGCAAGTGTGATGACTGCGGATTGCACTCATCTGCAGCGTGAATTCTGAAGTGGGCCAATGTGTTCTCGTAAACAAAGTATGTGAACACTTTTAGTATGTTGTCTTTCCGACCGCATGACAACAACGGACACAAAAGAGAGGCGGAGCAAGTACACCTCGGGTGCTGAAAGGAGACAAAAAAGGGGAGGGGGGGGGTCAAATTTTGTTCAAAACGCAGAATATTTTACAAAGCTCTGAAACAAGGTGGCTTCCAGAAAATTAAGTAACTGAAAACTATAAATAATTTTTAAAATTATTTAAGGACATGGTGGCTGAGGAGAAGCTGGGTGAAATGGCCGTTCTGTCCATCGAGAAAGAATTAGCATCCGTCTTTGACTTAAATGCTCTCATACCGAAGTACCCAGAAAAGAGTCGAGCAAGGCGGGCGTCTTGCAAGGGGCGTGATCATGAGAGTGAGCTGCATGTTCAGGTGCTGCGGTAGCAAACCAGTCAAGAATGCATTTACACTCTCTGAAATACACACACAAACTCGGCTCCGTTCTTCTTCTTCTTCCATTGGCACTACAGCCCACTGTGGGCTTTGGCCTGTCGAACAATATACTTCTATTTTTTTCTATCTGCCACCAACTCTCTCCATCTTCTCACTCCCAGCACAGGAAGATCTCTTTCTACTTCCTCTTTCCATCTTTTCCTGGGTCTACCTCTTCTTCTCGCCCCTTCCAGTTCTTGAGTGAAGATCTTTTTGGGCATCCTATCCTCCTCCATTCTCTCTAGGTGACCTAACCAACTTATCCTTTGAACTTGGCTCCATTAATATTACTTAATTAAGGGTAGATACAGAGGATGTGTCCAATTGAACAAATTAGAGAAGGAACTGTCACTCCGGGGCTCGCATCCTTCTAGTATCGGCCGTGACTGATTACTTGCAAATAAAATTAAAATGAAAAATAATTTAACAAACACTCCACACACACAAACTTGGTGCAGTTATTACTATTACCTCCATTTACAAAGAAGTGACGTCCCAGGCCCACTGGCAAGTTGTCAATTACAAGCAGAAAATTTGATCTTACCTTCATCAGGCAAAGGAGATATTTCAGTGCCACCACTAGAAGCTATTATCACAACCGACACAATACAACACTTTCTAACCGATACCATAGTATACTCACCGTGGAACAGATAGAAATTTTCTGCAAATTAATTACTTATCTCAATTCCTGTCTCCCACCTAAACAGTGACACCCCCATGGAGCAACAGCCCCTAGTGGACTAGAGCCTCTTTGTTGTCGAGGCTTCACGATCACACTGAGACACACCACAGTCGGTAGGACTCCTCTCTGGACGAGTGATCAGCCCGTCGTAAAGACATCTACTCGACAACAGATATTCACAGGAGACAAGACGTCTATCCTCCAGGCGATATTGGAATCCGCAAACCCTGCAAGCGAGCGGCCGCAGACCCACGCCTTAGAACGCGAGGCTATTTGGATCGGCCAAAAACGTGATTGAAATATACTTTATTTTTACAGTAAACCGCATGCGGTTGCATTACTGAGCACTTTAAACAATTAACCATAAAAGATATAAACGTTATTATTATTATTATTATTATTATTATTATAATATACACACTAGTCTGAAATGTTTCCATATTAGCTACATTTTCAAGGGCTCCTCAAACATCAAATATTTATTAGTCTAAGTAAAAATTCGTCTAACGCACCATACATTTTAACACCACTTTATTCATAATGTTACACGGCTACATGTTTCAGCCCTCAAGGGGCCATCCTCAGGGAGTACTGATACATTTTGTGAGCAGGGTCAACAAAATACGTGTCCAGATGTAAATATCTGGAAGCCAAAACATTGTACATGTAAGTTATACTGACTATAAAACACACAACACAAGATTAAATTACAATAATTAAATATAAAAATGTACAAATATAAAAGAGACAACTATGATTATAAAATCAACATGAACTGATGGTACGACGAAACTTGGTAATACATACCGCATTACGCAGCAGCGCGCTATATGTTATGTGGCAGGTATCAGGTGCATCTTAATGCATGTGTTCAACGAACGGTTTTCGGTAAAATACGCACGCAATTACATTTAGTACCGTTTAGTTGTACAGGGTGAGCATAAAGTCTTTCCTTGATTACAAGCATTTATTACAAGAAAACTACGTGGAATAAAAACCTATTTTTTAACATTATTTAAGTTAGTTTCTAAAATTTTATGTCATGTGTTTATTGTAACATTTGGTTTTTGGATGCAACATTTCCAAACAAGTGGATTGGGAGAGGTGGTCAGACACCCTGGCCACCACGATCGCCAGATATCACCCCCCCTTGATTTCTTTTTATGAGGGTATGTTAAGGACAAAGGGTTTTCGACACCAGTTCCAGATATTATAAATTTGAAGGCACGTATAACAGACGCTTTTGCTACAATAACTGAAGACATGTTGGAGAACACGTGGAGAGAAACTGATTATCGATTAGACGTTCTCCGTGCAACAAAAGGAGCACATGTTGAAGTGTACTAATGTGTTG
>Ga0123352_10010333_pt1 | contig 14648 bp, 10 predicted proteins | sample TergutLab28metaG_FD_89700 | JGI IMG/M metagenome (GOLD analysis project Ga0123352, IMG submission 89700) | Labiotermes labralis P1 segment gut microbial communities from Petit-Saut dam, French Guiana - Lab288 P1 | ecosystem: Host-associated > Arthropoda: Insects > Digestive system > Gut ... | reverse complement strand
CCGCAATCGAGAACAGCGGCTATTTTGTACGGGGCAGTGTGGTACCGGCAAACGCACAGATATTGATAAACGCCCAGGCATATGATGAGAGTTTAATCGAGCGCGGTGCTGGGGGCAGCTTTGAAGTATTCATCCCTGTAAGCTCAGAAACAGGCACCACTGTAGTAGAAAACAACACAGTCGAATCAATTACCCTCGTCCACGGCGAGGAAAGCGAACATATCTTCCTCTCCGATAACAATGCAAGACTCCGTTTTAACTTGTACGTTGGCAGAGTACTCTTAGCAGAAGATGATTTGGTTATTGTTGTACCGCCTAATCTATTCGATATGCGCTTCAATAACCCGCCAAACGCGCTGGTTCAGCATTTGATATCTTTCATAACAGCAACAGTACCTCATGACGTTTCAAGTTTAACAATTGACCTTGAAACCCACGAGGACTCCGAATGGGCATTGTACCGTGACAGAGCAGGAACTATGCCTGTACCGTCAGGTGAAACAAGTCTTGAAGAGGGTGCGAATACAGTATTCATCCGTGTAACAGTCCCGACAGGCCAATCACGGATGTATACATTCGTAATTACCCGCGAATCAGCACGGCCTCGCACTGTAACGGGCTTGTGGACATTATCGCGCCATAATGAAATACAACTGTTTTGGGATATGGCTCATGAAGCATCTGTAACCCATTACAATATCTATCGCTCACTCTCCCGCGGCAGCGGCTTTGTGCGAATTGCCACGGTAAACGGGCGTACTAACCTTACTTTTACCGACAGCAATGTAAACAGAGGTGTATATAATTATTATAGAATAACCGCAGTAAACAATTCCGGCATAGCCAGCATCCAATCCCCAACAGTTATGGGCTTAACCTTAACAGAGGACAGTATCCCTCTGATTACGGGGATAACACCTCTTTCCGGTACGCTTATGGGCAGGCGTTCGGCGATTACTGTCCGCGCCAGCGATGTTACGGGAGTTTCGGCGATCTCTTTGCAATATTTAAACAGCAGCAACGAATGGACAACCTTTGAAACCCGAAATGTAAGAGGCACGAGCGCATCAGCTATATTTAATTTAGACCGATTAGCCGCCACTTTAACAGGGGATCAGGAAGTCACTATTCGCGCTATAGCACGGAATATGGGAGGCATAGAAAACCAAGCCCATGTACAGCGTACATACAACCTGCGTTTGCAAGGTCCCGCCCCTGTTTGGGATTTGAGAGCGACTCCGGCATCAGCAAGCATACTGCTCCGCTGGCAGTTTGAGCCTTGCGATTATTTCGCCTATTTCGGCGTTGAGCGCATGGATTCCGAGGACGGTACTTTCAGGCGTATAGCCACCGAGCGGCGGAATTTAGGCTTTAATATAACCAACCTTGAGCCTAATACCACCTACTGGTTCAGAATCCGCTCATACGACATCTTCGACAATCCGGGTGAGTATTCAGAGGTAATAGCGGTAACAACCACCTCAGACACCATCCCGCCAAGCGTAACCTCTATCCGTCCCGCGCCGGGCTTCTTCGCCAGCACTATTCCGGTGAGCGTAAACGCCACGGATAACGTGGCTGTAGCTGAAATACGGATAGAAACATCCACAGACGGCAACCGTTGGACACTGAGGGATACTTTCGAGATACCATCCCCAAGAGCATCCGTAAGCGCGACCCGTAATATTGACTTAACCGCCATCCCTGAAGGTCCGGTATTCATCCGCGCTTTTGCGGTTGACACGGCAGGGAATGTTAGCTTCTCGTCAGCGGTTGTGGAGCATAGGGTGCTTCGTACACCACCTAACCCGCCGCCTAACGTAACTATAACCGAGGCCTCCAACGCCCTTACCATCCGTTGGGAGCGGTGTGAATCCCCTAATTTGCGCCACTTTAACGTATACCGCGCTGTAGGTCAAGGTCAGTTTACCCGCCTTGCCTCTAACGTAATGTCGTTAGGGCATATGGACAGGAGCGTAGTATACGGCGAGGTTTACAGATACAGAGTAGTAGCCATTGACCAAGCCGGGAACGCCTCATCCTACTCACAAGTAGTAAGCGGCGGGCTTCACACGGACACTGAACCGCCGATAATACACAGTATCGCGCCATTATCAGGCTCCGCTATAGGCGGCACGCCTCAGCTGCGTATTTTGGCACAGGATTTGGTAGGCCTTGCCTCCATCACCGCCCAATATCAGGCGGATAACGGTGACTGGGTGACCATAGGCACTGTAAACGCCACCGGGGACAGCTTTATAGGCATATTTAACTGGAACAACCGCCATTTGGAGGCGGGCAGCCGCAATATGCGCTTCTTTGCCGTTGACCGGGCGGGGAATATAAGCGATTATTTCCACGCCACCTACGATATCCGCAACCAGTTCCTCCAAAGGCCAACCTTAACCGCAACCCCCGGCGATTGGGCAATAACCCTTGAGTGGGAGCCGGTATTAGGCAACCCTGATTTGATAGGCTACCAGCTTTTCAGGCTGGAGGATAATGATACAAGGCGCAATTTGGGTACCTTTAACCCTAACCCGCCTTTGAGATTTACCGACCGTAATTTGAACCCCAACCGGTATTTTAACTATGTTTTGGAGGCCATTGACCGCTTCGGCAACATAGCCCTTAGCGACCCTGTAACCGCCAGACCGGGAGAGCATAACCCTCATCCGCCGATAGCCCATGCCGGGTTTGATTTCAACATCCCAATAGGTGTTGAAGCGGCTTTCGACGCCAGCGGCTCCACCTCAAACGAGGGGATTGTGAGCTATCATTGGGATTTCGGTGACGGGAACTACTCCGAGGACATGATAGCCGTACATATTTTCGATTCCATCGGCGAATATGACGTTACCTTAACCGTAACCGACCGTTCGGGGAACGAAGATTCGGAAACCATAACTGTAAGGGCGATATCCCCTCGCGGGATGGGGGCGTTGACCCTTCGCGTCCTAGACCGTGACACGGGCTTACCGCTACCCAACGCCACTGTTTACGCGGCTTTGCCAAACGGCTCGACAATTCTGCGTACTAATCATCAGGGTGAGGTTACTATCACCGCCAGCCCCGGTGAGCATAGGATAGCGGCTTATATACAGGATTATCTGCCGGATGACGCTTACTTTACCTTCTTGCCGAACACTACGGAAACCGCTACAATCCACTTAGAGCGGGGCGAGATTATTGTAGGCAGAATCGAGCATAGAAGGCTGACTTTACAAGAGATTGTAGACGCGGGGATAGATATTCACCACCCTGAGAACCAATTTGTTTATACATTCAGAGTACAATTAGTGTTCCGCGAGGTACCTTTACCGGAATTCGAGTTCACCACAAACGGCACAGGGCAAGTAGTCAGCGCGCCGCCTATACGCATACCGATACATAATGACGACGGCAGCGAGTCAGACAGGCAGATAGTGGTACGCCCAAGGCCGATACCGAAGCCAAACAGACCGGACATCCCGCCAACCATTGCATTCCTTACTATGAGCGGCTCCACAAGCTTTTTGAAGGAGTTCTTCGAGGTATCGGTTATTATGGAGAATATGGCGCAGCCTCAGTTCGCGCTGGTGGATAATACTGTGACGTTGAATCTGCCGAGGGGATTGTCATTGGCTCCTACGTTCATCAGGCAGGATAGTACTCAGCATATAGCCTCGATTGCCGGGGGCGAGGTTGCATCAGTATCGTGGATAGTCCGTGGGGATGAAATGGGCGAGTATGACCTATCTGCTGACTTTGAAGGGACGTTAATGCCTTTCAGGGAGACGGTTACAGCTAGGTTTGAGACGGATGAGCCTTTGATTGTGAATGGCAGTCAGGGACTAATTTTGTACCTCCAACCCTCCAGCTTAGCCCGTGACGGACAAGATTACCGAATAGATTTTCGCCTGGCAAACGAGTCAAATGTGACTTTTAACATGGCTCGTGTAACCTTTGACAATGAAAACAACCCGAACAACCGTTCGCCGAGGCATATTGAAATCAATAATATCAATGATGCTCGTGGTATGCCCCCTCTCCGTGACGGCGACAGCTTAACTGTCCGGGAATTACACCCCGGAGAGACCCTCCGAGGTACCTATATCACCGTTTTCGACCGTGACATGACCGAGGACGAACTTATTTTCCTCCTCACGGATATGTTTATGACCATAAACGGCATACCGGTGGTGGTTGTGCCCGGCGAGCCTAGGGAGCCATTTGTGCTTGGGGATGATGTGGAATGGTACATACACCTGGACGAAGAAACAAATATTGAGATGTATGTGACTAAAGAGATTGTCGAATCCTTCATATCTGAGCTAAAAGAGCAGTTGAAACTTATAATTGAAAACTTTAAGGAGTAAATTGCTAAACTAAAGAGGTCATTATGCTTAATAAACTTCTGTGCTATGCTCTAGTTCTGAGCATAGCACTACCCCTAGTGTATCAGCCACTATCGACCGAGCAGGGAATTGTGGCGGCAAGCAACCCAGTAACGGCGGGTGGTCTTGCCTTTTTTCTTTTGAAATCCGGTATGGTCTATATATGCCAATTTCCTCGAGAGGTCTAAGTTTCAATAATTTATATGTATAGTCATTGTATCACATGTTACTTTGTGATAATATTATGCCATAATTATACATCATTCATCGTTAGCTAAAATTATCAGACCAAAGATAGGAGATGCAATGGATAGAACTAAACTATTGATTCTCGGCAAAGGGAAAGATATTACAGATAGTGTTAAGTTTTATAAATACAACCCATCTACACAAAAATATGATATCACTTTTCAGGAAGGGGGCACTTATTCTTACAATCGTGATTCCATTGAACTGGTGGAGAATCCGGAGATATTAAATCCTGCTACTGTGCGTATTATGCATTCATGTCGGGAATTGTTTAATGTCCAAGCCATATTTGTGTTTCACGCAAAAGCAGCAGACTATTGGCATATTCGATTTTCTAGAGGTGAGGATAAAACGTATAATTCTAATGATTTAAAAATTTTGTATTCCGGCATTAGTAAAAATAAAGCCAAAGATTGTATGAGTTATCTAAAACAATTGGCATCTGTAAATGAATTGAAGAATGACAATGGTGAAGTACTTCTAAAAAAACAGTACGACAAACTTGAATTTGTCGGAACTGACACAGTAATGGCTTCCTATATAAATCCAGATGATTATAAATTACGTACATATCAAAGCGGTAATCTAATTTTTCCGTTTGGTGGAAATGCAAGTCAATTTAAGGCAGTTGATAATGCTCTGTCAAATCAGGTTAGCATCATTCAGGGACCTCCCGGAACCGGCAAGACACAGACAATTCTTAATATTATTGCGAATCTGTTGATTTTGGGGAAAACCGTACAAATTGCATCAAATAATGATTCAGCAACTTTAAATGTTTTGGAGAAACTATCGAGTCCACAATATGGGCTGGGGTTTCTTGTTGCACACTTAGGTAAGTCTGACAATAAGAAGGCTTTTGTTATAAATCAAAAAAAGACCTACCCGGAACTAATAAGTTGGCAATTACAATCCCAACAACAATCTGATTTAAAAGTGAAAATTCAAAATCATGTTCAGAGTCTTTCTTTAGTATTCTATGCACAAGAGCGTCTTGCAAAAGCACGTATAGAATTAGACTCACTAAATCTTGAAATAAAATACTTTGAGCAATATCTTAGTGAAGCTAATTTGAGTTACCCAAAGATAAAGATAAGACGAAATTTAAATGCTGAACAGATTATGCAGCTGTGGCAGGAATGTCGTGATTTTTCTGAAAAAGAGCGGGCGTTGTCGCTTTGGTTTAAGATAAAAAGCACTTTTGTATACGGCATTTCTGATTGGAGCTTATATAATGAGGATATCTCAACTATTATTACATTCACTCAAAGTCTGTTCTATCGTTCAAAGCAGTTAGAATTAAATAATGAAATTGCAGGGCTGGAGAATCAGCTTACGTCGATGGATGCTAAAAAGAAAATGGCTGAACTTACCGAATGGTCAATGGGCTATTTACGTGCAAAATTATTTGAGCGATACGGTGACAAGAAAGAACGCCCAGTATTTTCAGAAGACGATTTGTGGAAATCTCCAAGTAAGGTTATCGGAGAATATCCTATTATTTTGAGTACTACATTTTCATCATGTAGTAGCTTAAGAGGCGTAGTTTATGATTATCTTATCATGGACGAGGCATCACAAGTAGATATTACGACTGGTGCACTTGCCCTTTCTTGTGCTAGGAATGCCGTTATCGTCGGTGATTTAAAACAGCTGCCAAATGTGGTTACAAAAGACTTGAAAAAACGCTGTGATGAGATTTTTGACTCCTATAAACTGTCTCAAGGCTATTCTTTTTCTGAAAATAGCTTCTTAAAATCTATCTGTAGCATACTTTATGATGCTCCGCAAACATTGTTGAAAGAACATTACCGTTGCCATCCAAAGATTATTGGCTTTTGCAATCAGAAATTCTATAATGATGAGCTGGTTATCATGACTGAGGATAATGGCGAGCCAGATGTCTTGACTGTTTTCAAAACAGTACTTGGCGATCATAAACGTGAGCGTACAAACCAGCGTCAAATAGATGTTACCATTCGTGAGACTCTCCCTATGTTTAGTAATATAAATCCTCAAGATATAGGGATTATTGCTCCTTATAATGATCAAGTGAGTGCTATTACACAACAGTTAGGCTCAAACCTTATTGAAGTAGCTACTGTACATAAGTTTCAAGGTCGAGAGAAAGAGACTATACTTCTTACGACAGTTGACGATGTAGTCACAGATTTTTCTGATGATCCATATCTTTTAAATGTAGCAATATCTCGTGCTAAAAAACAGTTAAGCCTTGTGGTATCGAGCAATGAGCAGCCTGAAGATAGTAATATTGGTGACTTGATTTCATATATCGAATACAATAATTTTAAAATTATCCAAAGTGAAATCCGCTCTATTTTCGATTTGCTATACCGCCAATATACAGACGCTAGGATTGCCTTTCTAAAAAGATATCCCCGAATATCTGCTTATGTTTCAGAAAATTTGATGTATGGTGAAATTGTAGATATATTGAAACGTTACCCGGTTTTATCCCTCAACGTCATTTGCCATCAGCCACTTAATATGCTTATCCGAGACTCCAAATCTATGAGTGATGAAGAATATAAATATGCAATGAATCCAGCTACACATTTAGATTTTTTACTCTATAGCAGGATCAGTAAAAAGCCTGTTCTTGCTATAGAAGTTGATGGTTTTAATTACCATAAACCAGGGACAAAGCAATATGAACGAGATGAGTTGAAAAATCGCATCCTAAAGTCATACGGTGTTCCTTTACTTCGCTTCCCGACCAATGGGAGTGAAGAGTGTATAAAAATTGAACAGTTTTTGGATGAGTATGCTAATAAAGGATATAGTTTAGTTTAATAAGATAAGAGCAGTTTAATTTCACTGTATTTTGTATTTAAGGTAATATGGATGTATTTTATGTCACTTTGAACACTATAAGTGCATATTATAATATGATCAATTTATAATCGGTGAAATTTAGCAAAAAAGCATTGACATATAGAAAATTTAATGTTAACATAAGTACATATAGTAACAAGATATGACTTTAAGTGACAATTATAGTTCTTTTAATCGGCAGTTATGTAATTAAATTATTAATACAAAGCAGGGATATGGAGAAAAGTCTTGAAGACAGTAATAATAATTGATGATGATTTGGTATATAACGCAAAGTTGGTTGAAGATGTTAACAAACACTCTGATTTTAATGTGGTAGCTGAAGCAATTAGCGGTCGGGATGGAAAGCTCTTAATCGAACATTATAAGCCTGATGTTATTATTATGGATATAATAATGCCTGATGATGACGGTTTAAATGTTATTAAACACATTTATGGAAATTATGAGAACTATAATCCGTATCTTTTTGTAATAACAGCAATAAACACTTCATCAATGAAAGCCATGCTCCAAGAGCTTGAAGTAGACTTTATAGAGTTTAAGCCTTTAAATGAGGATAGTTTAGTTAGTATTCTTGATAAAATTTCATCTGATACGGAAAGACCTAAGAAAAACTATGCCAGACGTATAAACAAAAGAGACCTTTCTGACGTAATGGAAGATGTACTGCTTGAAATCGGAATGTCGCCTGAACTGTTCGGTTATGTCTGTGTAAAGACAGCACTCTTTTTTATACTGGATAATCCTGATGAACGCCCTAAAATCTATGAAAAGATGCCTATTATCTTAAACGTATCTAAACATAGTGTAGATAAGAATATTCGCAGGGCTGCCAGTACATGTATCGGCTCAGACTTATATCTCAAATTATTTGGTAAACATTCGGTTAACAACTTAAAATTTCTGTATGGGTTAGCTATTTACATAGAGAAGCGTATGCGTGGAAGTGAGAGCAGATGATTCAGGCAATAGCCAACGCTTTAGCAAAGTTTATTGTTAAAAACGATGATACGGCAGATTATGAGGTACTGGCGTATGGCTATGGGCTGATTGTAAACGGTGTAGTTACTAATGTGATAATAATTGTTTCTGCGCTGATATTTGGTGTTATTGTTGAAATGCTTATTGCTTTAGGCGTTTTTATGACGATGCGGCTAATAATAGGAGGCGTTCATGCTAATAGTAGGACTCTTTGTTTTATTACAAACGCAGGTGTCTTGTATTTTAGCATAATATTTGCCTCAGTTCTTAATTTAAATGAAATAACAACAATAGGGGCGTTATATCTTGCTAATTTAATTTTGTTAGTTTTATATGCCCCAAGTGATACTGTTGATCAGCCAATAGTAAAGCGGCGGATGAGGAGAAAAATTTTAGGTATCATATTTTTATCATTGTTTTTTTCTGTATCATTGTTTTTTGATAATATTCAGATTGAAACAAATATAATGATTTTGGTATCTACTATTACATGTATATTATTGCACCCACTTGTCTATCAGGCATATAAGTGCAAAAAATCAATATAAAATTTAAGGAGGTACATATGAAAAAGGCAGTTGTGGCTTTTATGAAAAAATCTGGTGAGAAAGCGGCTATGGTTCCGGCTACTGTAAGAAGTTGGCCTTTAGGTGCAAATCAACCTAAAATGCCATCCTCCCTTAGAGAAAAGATGGAAAAACAAGACAGTAAATAAGCCTTAATAGCCCTTTTTAAAGGGCTTTTTTTCTTTATCAGCCCAAATAAATGCTTTCAGTGCGTTAGCGACGCGCAATAGAGTTGTAGCGAAATTAGATTTTTTGCTCGTCATTTCGAGGGCGAAGCCTGAAGCAATCTATGTCGTATTACGTGTGAGATTGCCGCGTCGATGCTTTGCATCTGACTCGCAATGACAAGCAAAAATTTAATTTCGCTGCAACCCTAATGACGAGCAAAAATCTACTCACTATACAAGCAAATCGGCAGTAAATGTATTATCAGTACAGCTAACATTAAACTCTACATACCATCCTTCTTCTCTCCGGTTCTTAATAATTGTTTGTATCTCATAAAGCCCAAATCCGGTATGTCCTATCTTTCCGCTAAATCCCTTTTTAAATATCTTAGATGTATCAACTTTTTCGTTTACCGAATTTTTTATAACAATTCTTATCTTTTCTCTGATATGATTGGATATTTCCATATCCACGCGTTTTTCGGCTGAGAATTTGGCATGTTCCATAGCGTTATCAAGTAAATTGCCAACTATCCTGCTAAGCTGTACCTCATTAAGGGTTTTTAGCTGAAATATCTTTGCATTTACTCTAACCCTAAAATCTATTTCATTTTGCACTGCAAAGGAGGCTTTGGACAGCACAATGCCGTATATATAGGGCATATTGTTTTTTATACTATGGTTTATCTCAAGAATACTGTTTTCAATACTAAGATCATTAACAATGGTGTCAATATGTGTATACAAACCATTAAGGTCATCTGCTTTACGAAAGCCGTATAAGGTGTTAATTAAATTCCTAAACCCATGTTTATAACCTTCCCAATCATTAAGGGATTTTTCCAGGGTTTCTGTATATTTCTTTTGTAATTCGGCATTTTCAATCTCTGATGTAAATTTATTGAGTACGAAAATCACATAAACTATTGTAGTTTGTATAACTAATGTCCCCAAAACATTTAATACCATTTCTTCTGTGACAATTTCCGCATAAAACATAAAATACTCACTCATCATGGAGCTTAAAGCAACAAACGACAACGTAAATGATAATGTAAATATTATTTTGCTGCGTGTAAGATTAATAGCTGTTAGCTGAGTTCTTTTTATTAATATATAAATGATTATGTATACCACTACAACAGTACTTCTTATATGGTAATGGTTTGCCCCGGGTATGAGCAAACGGAAGAATACAGTGTTAATACTGCCAATATATAATGATAAAAAAAGCTGAAATGATATAGCCAGGATTGTATGCTTTAAACGCATGCTTACCAGCAGATTGTAATAAATAAAGGTGCTTGCAAAAAATACTCCCATCATTAAAAATAGGCTTTCAAAGTACAAAACAGATATTATCATACTACTCACAAGTGTAATAAGCCAATGTGCTTTGCTTTTAAATAATGCAGTTATAATACTAAGCTGCAAAAATATTTGCGTCAGATTGATAATAACCATAAAGATATTGCCTAAATCAAACATATATTACCTTCATCTCCTCTCCCTGCTTAAGTCTGATAAGCCATTCGCCTTGTTTCGTCCAAATTTTCCTTTATTCGACGTTGACCGTTAGTTTTCCGCAAAGATATACTTTAGTAAATAACAAATGATAATACAGATAGTTATTGATAAAATGATTTATATTTATAAATTTTATCACAAAAATACATGGGGTGCATCAAGGATTGACCAATTATCACGATGATGCTTGCCATATTTTTAATAACATATATCGAGGAGGAGTCATAATGCAAAAGAATTTAAAGGTCAATTTTAATGATAACGGAGAGTTTATACTGGAAAAGAAGCTTCTGGAATTAGCCGACTGGCAGACCGGTGAATACATAAGCATCCAATATGACGAGGAGAAGGACAGGCTTTTGCTTAAAAACGTTACGGATGTATTTGTTTTAAGGAAAAAAGGTTCTATAGCAGTTTCAAATGAATTAATCGAAGAAGTATCGCTGCCAATTAACAGTGAATTTACTGCCGTTTATGACAAAAGCAGTGATAATGTTATAGTGCATTTAACCCCTCAAGCCCTCAATGACAATGAACACGAGGTTATTGAATCGGCAAATCAAGCTATATGCAATAGCAATTTGATACTGTTTAGAAAGGATAGATATTGTAATTCTTGATTGTAAAATCGAACATCGAATAGGCTGCAATGCTTAGCCACAATAATGTTAGTGGGGTCTTACAAGGCGGAAACGTTGAGTTGCTGTTTTGTAAGGCTCCGTTTTTATTTGCAATAAAGGCATCTCAATTTTCATTTTTTCACATAGGACAATTCATCAATTTCATAGATTAATAGATAACAATGGCGCATAACCTTGTGTTGAAATAATTTACTTATTTGAGGATGATGGATTTGAGAAATATGCTTGCAATTAAAAACCTTAAAATTGGAATTATTAAAGACTTGCACAAAAATGGCTTTATCACACAAAAGCAAATGGAGTTAGCAATAGTGCGTATGAACCAAAGCCAAATAATAGATGCCAATAGTTCGGAGTGCTGTAAAAAACAGAAGTATAATTAGGCAGCAAACCTCTTGACAAAACCTCCCAAGGACGCTAAAATGCAGCATCACTGCGATGTGCATGAAAGTGTTTGTCTTGAAAAAAAGAGTATCTATTATCGAAAGCGGGTGGCGCATGAAGAAGAGAGTGACTGCATATTGCAGGGTTTCCACAGACAAAGATGATCAGCTAAATTCGCTGGAAAACCAAGAGAGATATTTTAAAGAGTATATAAATGCCAATCCTGATTGGGAATATATACCTTTATATGTCGATGAAGGGCTTTCAGGAACTTCCACAAAAAAACGTAAAGCATTTAATAAGATGATTGCAGATGCTAAATCTGGTATGTTTGACATGATTTTGACTAAAGATGTAAGTCGCTTTGCCAGAAACCTTGAAGATACTTTAAGATATGCTCGTGAACTCCGGGAAGTTAGAGTAGGGATATATTTTATTACAAATAATATTAACACACTAGATCGCAGTAATTCTTTTTTACTTGGGTTTCTTGGCGGTATAGCCGAAAATGAGAGCGAAAGGATATCCCAACGAGTTAAATGGGGCCAAAGGCGCAGCATGGAAAAGGGTGTTGTGTTTGGCAACAAATGTTTTGGATATATCCTAAAAAATGGCAAATTGGAAATAGATCCGGAAAAAGCCGGTGTTATTAAAAGGATTTTTCACGCTTACCTGCATGAAGGCAAAGGTCTTGCTATGATAGCTAAAGAGCTTGAGGCAATGGGGATATTAACAGGGCAGGGCGGCAAGCGCTGGGATGCTACTTCCGTAAAACGAATATTGGCAAATGAAAAATACTGTGGGGATTTAAAACAGATGAAGTCTTATACGGAAGACTTTTTAACCCAAAAATCTAAGATTAACAAAGGTGAGGTTGATTTTGTGGTAATTGAAAACAACCACGAGGCCATTATTGACCGTGAAACATTCGATAGGGTTCAAATTCAAATTGAGAGCAGGGCGGCTAAAGAAGGTAAGCGATATTCAAACCGATATGCCTTTTCGGGCAAGCTCTTGTGTGGGTATTGCAACGCCGGTCTTATTACCCGCACACGGTTATCAAATGATAAAACACGCACTATCCATCGTTGGCAATGTTCACGCTATCGTAAATATGGCGCAAAGCATAACGATGAAAAAGGATGCGAAAACGAAATGGTACGCAATGAGATATTGGAGGGTGTATTTCAGCTTGCTCTTTCAGATATTGCAAAAAATGAGGAAGAAATCGTTGACGAATGCACAAAGCTGGTTCTTGGCGTTTTAGAGCCGTATAATATAGAGTATGAGTACAATGAAATCCAGAAAGAAGTTAGTGATATTAATAATCAGTTAGAAAAAGCGATTAATCTTTGCATCAAGGGGCTAATAAGCGAGGAAGAATTAGAAGGGCAGAGGAATACTCTGGACAGGCAAAAAGCTGCACTTGAAAACAAACTATCAATACTAAATAAAAATACAGCTGTTATTAGTGAGCGTGAAATATTTATCACCAGAGTTAAAGAACGTATTAAAAAAATCATTCGTGCTGAATCATTCAGTGAAGATATAGCTAAAGAGATGCTTGATAAAATAGTAGTCTATGGCAAAAACCAATTTGATGTGCATATCAAAGGAATTGCTGAAAATTTTCTTATGGGTCTAGGGTGCAAACTTAAACTATATTCTAAACCTACGGAAGTTTAAATTTGCACTCGGTGTGTGTAATTCATGTCATGAATCCCAACCAGCGCAATCGCTTGCTTTACCCACAACGCAATTTAATTTAGTTTCAGTCCTTTAAAAGACTGAAACATCAATTCCCATAGTAAAATTAATTATTACTTACCCCGCTTAAAGAATCAATTTTAAAAAAACCTCGTTTTGCGAGGCAGAGATAAGACAATTTTTGGAAGAAACGGTGCAGTGTGATACTACGCCGTTTCTGTTTGTTTTTTCTTAGTATTGCACTGTCCGATTACTGTTCCAAAATCAAATGCACCGATAAAGTTATAGACGATATGTATTTTACGTTCCTTATTTTTTCTATCCAAGGCAGAAATATTAATCCTGTTAATGAACTCACGTAAGACAGTTGCGTCTAATGCTTGTAAATCGGTATACTTCTTTGTCGCAGCGATAAAACTTTTGGTGCTGCTCTTTTTCTTCTCTTGCCGGTTTAAGTCATAGCGCATAACTTCGGCGGTAGCTTTTAGATTATCCTGTTCAAGCTCATAATCACGGGAGAGCCTTATAAACCACTCGTCGGTCAGCTTCCCGGTAACATTGTCCTCCGACAATGTTTGTCAAGGAGGTTTGTCTAATTTCTCGAAAAAATCTAATATGAGTAAAAAGCTACCTCATCTGAAGCTGCGGCATCATTTGTATAATTTTCCCATCAAGTGCTTTGCCATTAGCTTTTTTGTTTCTTTTTATACCATCAGATACGCGTTGAAGCCAGTGACAACATACTTATTGACAGGCTTGAACTTATAATAAACGGCGAATTAATTCATTCCCGGTCTATATCTTTGGATGAAGCGGCTAATGCATCTCATTTTTACTTGCTTTCAGCCGAAAGCAATTTCGACCGGAGACTAAACGCAGTTCAGGTAAGGGCTTTTGATTATGCGGGGGAATATTACATAGGTTTCACGCCCCAAATTAATCTTAACAATAATTCCACCACCAACGTCAACCTCTCCGACCTAAACACACCGGGTATAGCCAACCCTAACCATATAATCCAAGAAATTCTAGGGGGCTTAGCCCTATCCCGCCGCCCCGCCTACGGCACAAACACCGTAACGGTATACACGGAGGGCGAACCAACAGGCAGCGGGATAGGCGTAACAAGCCCGCAGGCACCTGAGTGGTGGTCTCCTGAGTGGGGTGCGTGGCATATTAACATAACATGGG
>Ga0123352_10010332_pt1 | contig 14648 bp, 8 predicted proteins | sample TergutLab28metaG_FD_89700 | JGI IMG/M metagenome (GOLD analysis project Ga0123352, IMG submission 89700) | Labiotermes labralis P1 segment gut microbial communities from Petit-Saut dam, French Guiana - Lab288 P1 | ecosystem: Host-associated > Arthropoda: Insects > Digestive system > Gut ... | reverse complement strand
TATGAGGGGGGTGTGTTTTTGTGGGTGGGTGTGGGGATAGGGGGGAAGTGTGTGGGGCGAATAGTTGCAATTCACACGCGACGCCACACACACACACACACACACACACACACACACACACACACACACACACACACACACACATACATCTCGTTTACACCTTCTGCAATTGACAGCTTTGTTGTGTAGCTTGTTTTATGCGCTTTTATGAGACACGTAATATCTGCCCCTTGCCTCATGTAAGTTTCGTACTATGAACGATTTCATCCTAAAAATTGCCTCTATTTCTTTACTCACTTCTCAGCTTTTTATTCTAGGGTAACAGCGGAGCAGATTTTGTATTGGATGCGTCACTTTGTATAAATTTGTATGATATGGAGTCATATAACTGTAGCTAATATCAAATGTTTTATGGGCCCTACTATTATTAATTCTGATTTAATTAGAAAAATTATAAAGAACCTAGAAGAGTATCCGGTCTCAAAGTTTCGAAACTTTAGCTTTTCGGGTGTAGTAGTGTGTTACCAGATTAATTTGACTGTTGCCAGCCCGTTGTGTTTAACTGTTACACCTACAGGCTTGCACTTTCTTTAGGCACTCGTGACTCCCCAGGCTTAACTCTGCCCAGAGGCCAGCACCGCCGTTTGTCGTTAATAGGCCAGCAGTGCTGTTTGTCGTTATTTAGACAGCAGTGCTGTTTGTCGTTAATAGGCCAGCAGTACTGTTTGTCGTTAACCTTTTGACGCCTAATGTCAACTATAGTGGTCGTACCGCACCGCTAACCTCTAAACGTTGCATTTTATATATTTATTCAACAAATATAGGTACTGAATTTTTTAAACATGGTATATACTCTCTTTTTTTCTCTTAAAAATGCAGTTTGTTTCGTAATTCTAACGTATTTGGTTCCTGTATTATTCACATTTTATATACAGGGTGTGCTAAAATTAAAAAAATAATTCCGGCACCAAAAGGTTAATAGGCCAGCAGTGCTGTTTGTCGTTTATAGGCCAGCAGTGCTGTTTGTCCTTATTTGGACAGCAGTGCTGTTTGTCTTTTCATTGCAGTCTTTGACTGCCATGAAACATTAAGCTGTTTTTGCTAAATTTGCACTTCTCACTGTGCTGCGCCTGATATTTAAGGTTATCTGAGATAAGGAGCCGCGTAGTCTGATAGGTACGAACTTTTCAGTTGAAATTGTGGCTTCATATTCGGGATAGAGAAATGGTCATGGAAACAGCAATTTCCTTCGAAAATTTTGGGCCTATCTACCAAACTGCACGACGTCTTATTCCAGAAAAGGTCAATACAGAATGCTGGCAATCCTTCGTCTGCGAAAATGAAACACGTGTACACGTTAATAGTAAGGCGTACCGGGGGTTTTTCTCGGTACCTCCTCTTCCCCGAAAGGAAATTTTCATTAATAACATTCCATATTCTTTACATGTTCTTATTATACGGTAGCCTACATGGCGCAAACTGGCTACGTCACTTCCTGTAACTGTCGCCACACCCAATCTTGTGGTGTTCGGCTTTTAATAAACTATGATTCAACTAGGAACATGATAAATTGCATATTGCCCGTAACCTGTTTGTGGCCTTAAAACAACCGAAATAAAAGGACTAATCGCGATTTAAACTCTGAGACACGAATCATGGCGGCTTATTCACGATAGGGAGTTGAAGAACCTGGGTTCTAGTATTGGAAGATTACTGCAGTCCCTTGTCCCCCACTTCTTCCACACGTGTGGGGGGTTTTTTTTGTGGCGATTTTGTTGTAACTTAAAGTCTTAAGAAAGTTGTAAAGACGACCGAAGAGTGAAAGACTTTCCTCTACAAGATCTGAATCTTAAAAAATTTTCCCAGGCGACCAAAAGCGTCAGTTTGGAGATAAGGTTTGAAGTCTGGGAACTCTGATATTGTCTTTATTATTAGTAAAAAATATGCCACGTCATTCCCTGATGATGAAGAACGAGTAGGTCTCCGAGGCTTTTGACTTCTATTACGAGTATCTTTACCACCATTTAGTAGAGATATGATTGACTTCCTAGGTATTTCGGCCGTTCGCAGACAGCGAAGATAAGCAACCCGAAATTTCATTTTAGGTAGCACAAAACTATGTTATTCTGGACCATCTTACGAAAGAGTTCAATTAATGAATGAATTAATTAATTAACCTTTTGACGCCTAATGTCAACTATAGTTGTCTTACCGCACTGCTAACCTCTAAAGTTGCATTTTATATATTTATTCAACAAATATAGGTACTGAATAATTTAAACATGGTGTATACTCTCCGTTTTTTTCTCTTCAAAATGCAGTTTGTTTCATAATTCTAACATATTTGGTTCCTGTATTATTCACATTTTATATACAGGTGTGCTAAAATTAAAAGAAAAATAATTCCGGCGCCAAAAGGTTAATTAATGAGTAATCTTCCATCTTCGAATTTATTCCAAAAAATATTTCCTTGACCATGTTTTTTGTAGGTTTGGTTTGTCACATATTTGTCTTGGTTACACATTTCTGGCTCATCCAGATCTACACGATGAACTTTAAAATCGATAGAATTATTATCCCTCTAAAGTTCTGTAATTCTTTTTGGGTTCAGTCTTTCGTAATTTGAATATACCTTCATAGCATGACGTGAATAACGCATATCCAACCAGTGCAAGTATTTGGAGTGAACGTCCTCGCTTTGAAAGCAGATAAGAATTTATCCTTACGTAATTCCTAAGGCCTGCCATTGTGTCGTTACTCTGTAGTTACGTAACAGTCAGAGTTGTTGATAGTTACGAGCAGGACCACTAGGTATCAGAAATAGACCTAAGAGCCGGGATATTTTTGTGAGTCTTATCGATATGCAACTACAATTTAAAGTAACACGTATTTACTGAAACCGCGATTCCAATTGTCCCAGCAAGATCTATAACACATAACAGTGGATCAGTGGAAATGTGGTCTGTGGAAGCCGTAGCCAGAGTTGCAGAAATGGTAAAATCTGGCGATGAAATTTTAAATGGTTTTTTATATTAGGCTGGTGCAAAATAACGAAGTTTCTCTTGTGCTTAATTAAGTACGGTACCATCTAAACATATGGAATAGTTACGGCCTTCTAAACTTCGTTAATAGATGAAAATGCATGGTACCTTCATGCTCCGGCCGCTTGTACGCAATGGAAAGAGCTGGATGGGCCCCAGTGCCGGTCTGATCGCCCGAGAATCGAACCCCAATTTGTGCAGCCCATAGACTAATGGCTCTAATTACTGCCCGAAGTAACCGGGCCGTCTCCTTGTTATCCACATTAGGTCTACTTGGTGACGTTGCCAACAGCGACAGCTCTGGATGTGCTATATCTGGCAGGTGGTGACTTTGCCTTTACAGATAGACCTTCAAGAAGGGACAAAAAAATTGAACCGAGGGGAAGGAAGCAGATCTTGCAACGGCTTTTGACAGACCCTCCTTCCTGACGCAACGGTACGTCTTGAGACGATGCGGGCTTGTTGCAGTTTATCTACTGCAGAAATACTACAGCTGTGTTGCGGCTGTGAAAAAGTGCTGTGCAGTTTAACGTTTGCCCTTTTACGGTACCCAGATTTGGTCCTTAATTTCACCCAATGTATGTGCATTCATTTTAATTGTGTCTCTCAAGTACTTTGAAATTGTATTTACTTCTTTATCTCAGTATTTAACCAACTTGATGCACAAAATTTGTTTCACAATAAGTTTTATTTCATGCCGCTACATGTTTCGAGCACTTGTGCTCATCATCAGGAGGTCAAAATTGCATTACACAGCCTCTGGTATCATCACACCTATAGGTGATACCAGAGGCTGTGTAATGCAATTTTGACCTCCTGATGATGAGCATATGTGCTCGAAACATGTAGCGGCATGAAATAAAACTTACTGTGAAATAAATTTTGTGCATCAAGTTGGTTAAATACTGAGATAAATATACTGAGATGCACGGTCAAAAAAACGTGAAAATTGTATTTATTTGTTTGACGACACCGTAGGTTATTGATATTACATGTTGTTAAATGACAGGCGAATTAATGAAGAGTGGATAGGAAATGCTACGAAAGGAAGCGGTCAATTTCTAGTTTGATATACTAACCTGAAATTCCCCTGGAAGGACTGAGGAAGACTATGAAAGGCGAAACTCACATCGCTCTATCGAACACAAGTGCGGAGCGAAACTGCTTGAGCCAGCTTAATCTCTATGATAGCTGTTTTGATTGGACATGTTATGCTCGGTAGGTTTAATTACAGACTTCTCTGAGAATTGAAAAATGTGAAGAACAGAAGGTATCAGAGGCGGATGTACGGACGTGAGAAGTCATAGTGCCGCTGGTAACAAGGAAAATGCCCCAGCTAACCTTGGAAAGTGGAGGGCATCGCGACAAACGTTCAGCCCGAATACTTCCTGAACTGCTACGATATGACCATAGTCTGTATAGTGACTAGTCTATTAGCTGGGCGATCCAGGGTTTCGAATCTGGGCAGGGGAAAAAAATCTTTTCTCCAAAACTTCCAGACCGACTGTGCGGCCTAGCCAGCCATATATTCAACTGATACCGGGTTTCTTTTCTGGGGATAGAGCGGCCGCAGCGTGAAACTGACTACTCATCTACATTTAGTGCCGAGGTTAAGAATGGGTGGAGCTATACCATTTTTTTTCCTGCATGCTTTCATGGAATGGACAGAGAATCATTACCTTTACTTTTAAAAAAAATCGATAGAAATAACATTTATTGCTGTTAGTGGAGGTAGGATTGAATCACTCGTCTGCCCTAATGACGGAGGCAACACATTCGTCCAAAACGTTAGTACCTCTCTGAAGATTTACACTGCGTCACATCTCACAAGACATACATCTTCAAAGCCTTCACTGTGAGATTCTGAAATGTTATCCATTAAGTATTCGTCAGTATGAAAATACTGCGGTGGGGGTCCTTGTGTGAAGTACTGTAGGAGCATTGTAGACTCAAGGTAGACAAGAAGGAGAGTACAGAACCGGAAGGAAGGAAACCCCTACCTGTGACACCCTTCGAAGGGGGATCTTTGATATCCCAAGAAAAGAGCCGTAACGGACTTTTCTGCATAAGGCACAGTGATTACAGCTCCTCACACCACACCTGAGCACAGCATGAACTCACCAAGTCCACGACAACTTGAAAGAAGAAGAGAAACCGGTCGGTAGGAAGACGAACAAATAGGGTAGCAATTCAAAACACCGTTTCCCCTTACTATTATTATTATTATATGAATTCCAAGACGGTAGGTACCCACCTCTAAGATGTCTTTTAAAAAATCTTACAGTCAACTAAAGGAGGCTGGAACCAGTATGAAGCCAATTCAAAAGTTTGAAAGACGGTAACCGCTGCCAAACTAAAGGGCACAACCCCAAGTCCGTAAGCCACTGGCGTCGATTCTGATGCGATGTGTTGTCTCGTCTTTCAAGATCCCGCCCCTTGTCTCGCGTTTCGATTTTCCAAGATAAGATACGTACATGCTGGGCTTTGTTACATTCATGCCTGCTGCGAACGTCTTTGTCTGGCAGATATTTGCATGGAGCACTTCCGAGTATCTGTAATTTTATTCTACAGCGATTGGTTGTGTTTGAGAACAGAGAGTTGGGGAAAATATTCGAATTGTGATCGGAAAAACCTGAGGGAAAACAATTCACTTGGAAGGCTTCAGATTGTGAATCTTCGAATAATAAAGTTAGATTTTAAATTGTGAGGAATGTTTTGGGGCTGGATAAATTTATTTCACGCTAATGCCTGTGAATATTTGGGTGCTATAAAATTTTGGAAAATTATATATTAGCTACACCATTACATGGGGGACCGCGGTAGCACAGTGGTTAAGGTGCTGTCCTACAAATCTGAAGGTCGCTGGTTCGATCCCAGCTGGTGTCAGCGGATTTTTCATTGACAAAAAATCCTTCCGATCGCACTATGGTTCTGGGATCGACTCAGCCTCTAAGAGAAATGAGTACCAGGAATATTTCCTGGGGGTAAAGTTGGCCGGTGCGTAAGGCTGACAACCTAACACCATCCTGTGCCATTGTCACGAAATATAGGAACTTCCTGGAACCTTCTGTGCCTGTCCAGGACTGTAATGGGAATGCTTTACCTTTACCTTTTTAGACCATTAAATATTTTACACACGCATTCAGCTCAGTCACTGGCAACCACAACCCTCACTAAGCCTATGCAACACTGTGCAATCCTGATCCAATTTAGAAACTTCTCTCTGTCCACGCCATGAAGGCGTTTAGCATTAGGGGTGCAGCTACACACATTACTAACCTCGGCAGTTGATGGCAATTGCCAGCTTCAAAGGCCGGCAGGTTTATTCCCCCAAAAGAACACCGGTACTCATTTAATAGTAGGATGGCTTGACTCCTGAAGAGAAGAGAAAATCTCTTTCCTCCTGCCACGGTTCGAAACCCGGACTGTCCAGCCCGTAGCCAGTCGATATACCTACTGCGTCTTCCCGGCTTCCCCTGAACCCCTTCAGAGCTCTTCAAATTTTTGAGATATAATTTGTGTGTGTTAAAGAGTCAGATGGGTTCAGTGGACAAAGGGACTAGACCATGGGTTGGAAGACCCTTGTTTCACGGAAGGGGTGGTTGGTTTTTCTTCTACGGAACATCCAGACCGACTATGGAAACCACACAGACTCGTGCATGATGGGTACTGGAACTCTTTAGTCGGACAGAAATCAAACGAGGCCCGAAGCTGACCATCTCCATCTAGCGCGTAGGTAAGAATGAGTCGCCGAGTACCTAAATTCCCAAATATGTCTTCATTATTCATAAGTCCCTCCGGAAATTCCGAAATCGGCTGCGCAACAACCAAGACAGACACAGCAGAAAGGACATATTGAGAACCTGTAAGGTAGGGCAGAAATTTGGAGTGTGTCTTCCTCTGTTGACATGCTCCCCTTCGGCGTGACTATCCCGGCTACTGTATCGCAGAGGTCGGAAATCCCGGAGGAACTTATGAATTACCCTGTATTATGAAGGACAATCGGTAGAGTGTAGGCCTATTCTCCAACAGAGACTGTATGTTGGGTGGGGCATGTAGCACGTATGGGAGATAGGAGAGGTGCAAGCAGGGATTTGGTGCGGAAACCTGAGGGAAGAACCCTTTGGAAGACTAACGGGTAGATGGGAGGAGAGTATTAAAATGGATCTTAAGGAAGTGGGATGGGGAGGCATGGATTGGATTAATGTGGCTGAGGATAGGGACAGGTGGCGGGCGCTTGTGACGAGCTTTCAGGTTCCAACAAAATGCAGGGGATTTCTTGACTGGCCGAGGACCTCTTAGCTTCTCAAGAAGGATTCTGCTCCGTGGAGTTAGTTGTTTGGTTAGTGTTAGTTAGTTACTTGCTTACTTAAAGACCTATAGACGTAACTCAGGAAACCGATTAGTCGTTGTTGAACAGAATAAACTGTTAAGAAACCATTTTTCAGTATTGTCTACAATCGTAGATAATGTAGATACGGACCTGCAGGTATTAACAGATTCGCATATCCGCTGCCATTAACTCCACAGTAAATGGAAGTGCGACGTTCGTTGGTATTCATGTGGCTCGCAGTTCCCTGTGTTGAACACGCGGCAATTAGCTTGTTGTCTCAATAAAATCTGTCTTCCTACGCCTCCTCCTTCTGAACGCTCTGATTTACAGCAGCGGGAAGGTTGCCCGCCTGATGCACAGCAGATAACGCTCACAGCTCCCAACCTGACTGTACTTTGTTCGTAACGAAACTCAATAGCGTCTTGACAGTGCCTAATGTTTCGACTTAAGAAGTCTTTAGAATATAGGTGTCAACAGTTCATGAACCACTACTGGCTTGAAACCACTACAACCTTGTTTTGGTTATTATGTAGCGTTATAAGTCTTAACTGCTTCTTTAATCCATTATCGGATTTTACATTTTCATATTGTGGTATGCTACTTTAGTGTCACGTGACTGAAGCCAGTTTTTGAAATGTTTAGATTTTTAATTAATCGCCAGAGTCAATATAAAAATGAAGCAGCCGTGGATTAAAAATACACCCCAAATTTTCCATAGAAGATTAATTATTTTACGATTTTCATCTAAATTTTGCATTTTTTTTGGGAAAATATTAACAACGAGTCACTCATTTCTTACATTTTTAAACTCCACCTCAATATCACCCTTTTGCCTTGCAGAGAACTTGTTATTTCTTCATCTGCCTGAGATGTTCAGCACCTTTATTAAGACCGGAAGTTACATTATCATTCTGTGTACACCAAGACCCCCAACAGACATACAGCTGAACCAGCTGAATCCACGACACTCTCTTTACGCCAGTTTTCTTATAGATCCATTTTAATATCATTATCCTATATGCTCAAGTGTTCTTTCTCGAGTAAAAATCTTGTATAAACTCTCCATCTTACCCATATGTGCTAAATGTCTTACTATCATCGTTGATTTGAGGAATGTAATATATTGGGAATAACATAAACTATAGACGTCCTTATTTCTTAGCTATACTCAGTCTTATTAGTTCTTCTTCTTCGATCCCTTACGTTCTCCGTAGCATCTTGTTCGTAAACAGCTTAATCTGTGTTTGCCCCTAAGAGAAAAATTCACTCCTATATGACGCGATATGTAACATAATTTTGTACATCTGTTCACCTTTAACTTTTCAGACAGATAGATGATCACAGTTGCCCTCGATATGTACGGCCTCTAATTTAGGTCTCATCATCTCGTTGTGTTTATCAAATCAATGTAGATTATAGTGTCTGGATAACAACACTATGAATATTATATACATATTTATTATACTTTGCTACATGTTTCGGCCATCTGTTGCGGCTATCATCAGCTAGTCTTACAAATGCATAAAAGGTATTTTACCCCTCCAAATCTGGAATTTTATTTCGAATCCCATCCTGGACGTGGTGTATAAGGTTTTCTCTCTTTGTGTCGCCTGCGCATGTAGAGGGTTTGCGATTTACTCGTTCCGTATTTCAAAGGGTCGTACCATATTTCTACGTAACGTGTACATAAACCTAGGAAACCCAAGATCCCTGGCCCTTCAAGAGTATGCGGATGGCAATGCAACTTGTTGACGTGGGATAGGCCTACTGATTTGAACGATGAAACGAATTCATAGTAATCTTAAATCCCTGAATTGTTATTTCCACTTCCATAATTTTTTCCCCAATTATTTTACCCCATACGTATATAATTTCTGTTCAGCGTCCTCCCTAACTATTGTGCCACTTGCGGGTGTACTTATGTTTGTCTTCCCCATTTACTGTTCTACGTGTAGATATCAGCTTCTTCAGTGTCATTCCCAAATATGTGCCAGGCAGACCCTACAGATACAATTTTTGCTCCATGCCCTTCCCAATTATTGTGCTACGTTCAGATGTAATTCTTGATCTGTGCCTTTTCCCACGCTGCTGTCCCGGCCCGCAGGTAAATTTTCTGATAATGGCGAGAGGGCCAACTAGTCTGCCGAGGAGCGAGCAGGAGTGGCTGGGGGGAGCCTGTAGGCCGGAGAAGGAAGCCGGGTAATGAGGAAACGGGAGTGCCGCTCGCTTGGGGTCGAAATGATCCACGAGAAGACTAGGTGAAGAAATCCGGACAGACCTAATTTATTGTATTAATTTAATAGGGCTAAATTAAAGAGGGTCTGTACAGAGATAACTCACCCTTCAAGTGCTTCTTCCTCTCAAAGTGACACGACAGTATTACGAATTAAAAGGTAGCCTTGTGTCTTGCGTCTCCAGCTTTCAACGCCAACACGCGAGTGGATTGTACAAATGACAACTTTAGCTTCAGATTGCCCGAAGCTCTCCTAAGGGTCTGAGTTTGTATATTTATTATTTAATTACTTTCTTATCCGGATTACATCGGTGGCTTAAAGTAAATAATACTTTATGCCTAGCAGACCTATGCACAGTTTTCGACAGATGCAGTGTCCTGGCAAGGCTTACAGTATTTATTAATTTTTGTCTCCCAGCAACGTTACTGTTTCTGGACTTAGAAATATTTGTGTAGCATAAAGACAGCATGTTTAACCTTTTGGGGCCAGAATTATTTTTTTAAATTTTAGCACATCCTGTATATAAAATGTGAATAATACAGGAACCAAATAAGTTAGAATTATGAAACAAACTGCATTTTGAAGATAAAAAAAACGGAGAGTATACACCATGTTTAAAATATTCAGTGCCTATATTTGTTGAATAAATATATAAAATGCAACTTTAGAGGTTAGCGGTGCGGTACGACCACTATAGATGACATTAGGCGTCAAAAGGTTAATAACGAAGGGCACACAATAACGAAACATTATTCAAAAGTATAGTGACAAGAAGTGTGCATTATACTCACAAACTATATGCTATAAACGAATTTCATGAATCTTGGTATTCTGTGACAGTACGAGAGGCGAAGTTGCAGAGTGGCTTAATTAAGTTCACCGCAATGAAGGCGTATGGGGGACTGGCGGCATAGCTCCAAGAATTCTTAAACTTGGAATCATGTGTAGGTGAGTGGTCAGATTTACACCATGGAAGCTTTAATCTCTTGTGAAATATCGGCCGATAGGCTATGAATAGGAAGCTGGGTGGGCTTCACGGCTGGTCGGACAGCTTTCGAAAGAAGAGAAATCTATTGCCTCTGCCGGAACACGAACCCCCATTCTTTGATCATCCAGCCCTAGCATAGTCATTGTATGGTCTGAGCTATACTAACTTTTCGCACAGCAGAGCTGGTAAAAAAATTTTGTTGTTTATAAAAAAAAAGTAAACTTTATTGCTTTTGGCATAAATACACATTTTAAACAATACAGCCTACTGTGCCAGTTTATTCCATTCCACTCACATCCTTTTTCTCAAAGTATATTTTCCACGATCTGTCAACGCCAAATATTATATGTTGAACGCGGGTAATTTGGAAAGAATGAATTTCGGCTTCGAAAATCCCTTAAATACTGCAAACTTTAAAACGAATTTCATGAAAATTCTTGTAAAGCCGCGTGAACTAATATGGGTCAAGAAACAGGAAGATGGTCTGGAACACGTTGTTACTGCACACTTTCGGAGCTGATAGCGTGTTCAGTTACTTATTGGTTTATAAATCCCTATGCGATATTTGTCGTCATAAAATAGCGGAGTTGCTACTGGCAAGCGGTGCTTCTCGTCCGTGGGAACCGGCTGAGTAGTGGAGTAGGATGTAGCTCATCACTGCGACATGAGTAGCATGCTGGGGGACACTTCCTCAAGAAGACTTCCCTCAACAAGACGACCTACCGACCTACTAATTCTATCCTGCACAACCCATGTTGAGATGCCAACATTTTCGTAGCTAGTAACGAAATTATGCGACCTTTCTTTGAAACCAACAGCTCATTACCAATTCCTGAAGACCATGGCACTGATCTCAATCCTGAGCTGGGAGAATCTAGTCTATAGCTCACACCCTGTTTCTTAGTATAAATTTTAATATTATCCTACCATCTATGCCAAGATCTGCCAGGTGTTTTAATCCCTTTTGCTTATTCGATAAATCACTTTCTATGTACTTCTTGTCTCTCCGATGCCTCAGACAGTAAAATTGTTCCATGATATGCTAAATATCCGTATTGTCTAAAAGCTAGTAACTTGCCTCACTAAGGCATGTATTAGAATGGCTATTGTCAGGTATTTGCTTGATGTGTTTTGCAATTAATTTCCACTATTTGGAAAGACGGAGCATTATACGGAGCAAGAGTTAGAGGTGTTGACGGGGTTTCGCGCACGTAAAGATATCCAGACCTTCCAGACTGTTCGGTAGCCTAACGTATTAAGTTGGTGTGTCAGAATGTGTAAGGAAGGTACTGTAAAAGTACATAATTATTTTGGTACAGACTGTAGCATCATCTTTAAACTTTTTGTGGCGCAGCAGTTCATCTTGAGCCTAGGTTTCTAGATCACACACGATTAGTCATACATTTCAACTAGGACTTTTCTGAACTAGTGACTAGCTTTTTGACGTTTTGTTGACCGTGCATCGCAGTATATATATATATATATATCAGTATTTAACCAACTTGATGCACAAAATTTGTTTCACAATAAGTTTTATTTCATGCCTCTACATGTTTCGAGCACATGTGCTCATCACCAGGAGGTCAAAATTGCATTGCACAGCCTCTGGTATCATCACACCTATAGGAATGGGGTACAATAATAGGGAAAAAATTATGGAAGTGGAAGTAACAATTCAGGAATTTAAGATTACTATGAATTCGTTTCATCATTCAAATCAGTAGGCCTATCCCACGTCAACAAGTTGCATTGCCGTCCGCATACTCTTGAAGGGCCAGGGATTTTGGGTTTCCTAGGTTTATGTACACATCATCTGGGATCATCACACCTATAGGTGTGATGATACCAGATGATGTGTAATGCAATTTTCACCTCCTGATTATAAGCACATGTGCTCGAAACATGTAGAGGCATGAAATAAAACTTATTGTGAAAAAGTTTTGTGCATCAAGTTGGTTAAATACTGAGATAGTGACTAGCTTGTAGCAGAGACCGCTACTGCACGCCACACAGACATGTCCATGCCCTCAGCGGATTCGAAAACGCGGTCTTAGCGATCGAGAGGTCGCAAGCTACAGCATAGGACACACAGCCAACGGAATCGACTGTTGTTAGGCGCGTTCGCAAAATTGCGGAAAGCGACTATTAGCTTCGTAATGTCTGTCCGTCTGTCCGTCTATCCCCATGAAACAACTCGGCTACCGCGGGACGTATTTTCATGAAATATGATGTTTGTATAATTTTCGAAAAATCTGTCCAAAATATTAAAGTTTCGTTAAAGTCGGCCAGGAATAACGGGTACTTTATATGAAGACCAGTGCACATTTTTGATCATATCTCCCTGAAAATTGTGCCGTTTAAGAGAAAATGTGGAAGACCTAGTACAGCCGGACCGGCCACAGACAACAATAAAGCTCAATCGTGTTTCACGCGGGGTACCGAACAAACACTCAGAATATGTAACACTTAGTGCTTTTCCACTACAACAATGGTTACACGAACGCACCTCATTGTTACGTTATGCGTGCATTGCCTATCTTGTTAAACATAATCACTCCTTATTTTGAACGCACTTAGTCCACGGAGCTGCACGTTTCTATATGCACATATGCACAATGAACGTTATGGCCAACACAACAAAACTAAAAAACAAAAAAATTTCCCTATGCTTTCTGACTCATCTACATACGTATAATTACATAATGCGGCGAGAATTGGTGTGCGGGCTGGTTGGCCGAATTGGATAGTGGAAAGCGATAAAAATTTCTCTTTAGGTTTCTGCGACCGTTCATCGTGAGCAAATTGTCTTGTTGGTTTTCTCTCTCTTCACAAAAATTTCTCTATTGAACGTGACATTAAGACCGAGTCTAAAACCCATACAGCCAGCATCCTACAGCAAAATGTTTCTACTTTGCTGAAATGGGTGTATCGTGAAGCCGATCTTCATGAAATGCTGAATTTGTCACGTTCTTTCACAGGCCTGTGTATTTGTGCTAAGTAGTGTGTAATGACGCAGAAGGTCAAGTTTACCTGTACTCTTAATGGGGTTTTCTTTCCTTTGTTCAAATTACCGTCTAGCCGACAGTGATAAGCGAAATTATTTACTGATTTATTACATAAATGGAATATTTTATTGGACCGTCGTTACACAACAATATGGTGCAATGTTTTTATTATGCAACTAACAACTTAGCTACATGTTTCGACCCTCCAGGGCCATCAACAGGCTATAAAATAATAGTAATATGGTACGTTGAAATACTGAACATCTGCTTGTTATAATTTCAGCTACCAAAAACATGAAAAATGTTCCCAGAGTTGCTGGGAAAAATGTTAAGAGTAATAAAATCGCCATTAAAGAAATTTCAGTGATTTTAAGATCTTCAAATATCCAAAGCGTAACCTAAGCCATTAAAATACATTTTCAATGTTGAAGGGGTTTAATCACATGTTCGTTACAGAAAGAAGTTTGATATTATTTTCAACCTAGTTCTTTTATTAGTATAACTTTGTTTTTAAATACGACTGGGGAATTGAAACTAGACAAAGCCATTTACTAATGCAAGATGTGCATTATTTATGGCCGATGATCGAAGAAATTATAAGGAGCTACGCTGAGAGTTTGAAAGTTTGAAGCGGTGTTGACTTTGTGAATATGTAATTAGTTTAGGAACAAGTGAAGTGTCACGTCCGTGACCTGAATTTGCAGTGCTTGCTTATGTTCTTAAACAAAATTTTGTTATAGTACCAGTAGTGTCTTAGAATTTGATTTAATCATGGATTTTGATAAATCGGATAACAGAAGCTACACTTACTTACTTACTTACTCCATGGTGCAGAGTCCTTCTTGAGAAGCTAAACTGGTTTGCAGCTAGTCAAGAAATTCCCCGCATTTCACGGAACCCGAAAGTTCATTACCGCACTCACAAGCCTCTGCCACCCGTCCCTGTCCTGGGCCAGCCCAATCCAGTCCATATACCCACATCCTACCTCCTGGAGATCCATCCTAATATTATCCACCCATCTACGCCTAGGTCTCCCCAGTGGTCTCT
>Ga0123352_10010331_pt1 | contig 14649 bp, 7 predicted proteins | sample TergutLab28metaG_FD_89700 | JGI IMG/M metagenome (GOLD analysis project Ga0123352, IMG submission 89700) | Labiotermes labralis P1 segment gut microbial communities from Petit-Saut dam, French Guiana - Lab288 P1 | ecosystem: Host-associated > Arthropoda: Insects > Digestive system > Gut ... | reverse complement strand
TTTACACCTTGTGGTATAATGCACGTATTGAAAACTGTACATACTCGATTATGTTGCCGGCCGGCCGGCAACATAATCGAGTATGTACAGTTTTCAATACGTGCATTATACCACAAGGTGTAAACACAGTCTAGTGATCCTGAGGATGGGCGAAATTATCGTCCGAAACATGTTGAGCTGAATGAAATTATTAATAAACTGTTATTGTTGCATCTAGTTGGTTGTTTATATTATTGTTGAAGTAATTAAATTATTATGTGTTTGACGAGTAAAATATCAAGTAATTATACGACGCATGAAGAAATACAGTACATTATAAAATAGAAGCGCATTACTTTGCGTTTCATTAGGCTAAGATGTATTTGTTTTTAATATTATCACTAATATCCATATTGCGGGTTTTAAATACTCTATGTAATTATTTATAATATTTTTCTTGGGCTTTGTTTTACCTTTGACCTTCATTACGTTTAATTGTAGTACCTTTGTTATGTTATTTATAGGGCTTTAATCTTTTCTTAATTTTTTGTTGTCTTATTTTACTTTTGCACTCTCGCTAATTGCTCATTACTTTGTAAATTCAGCGCTTAAATAAGTGCAGAATTAAAAACTTAAATTTAATTAAAATTTTCCTAGTAACAAAAAATCAATTATACACCATTAACCCTTATCCTGCTAACTTGCAGAATATGGTGAATTCCTAATAATGTCAGCAAATGGCAGATGGAATTTAACTCGGCGTTTAAAGGGTTCAAGTTAACTACAATAAACGAAGTGTACAAACAAACTCTTTGTACAGATGTGAGGTGCGCTTTTGTTGATTTTCATTAATATATTAACACTTAAAAATAAACGAGTTTTTGTAGTCATAAATCTCGCTCTTCAACATAGCCCTCATGACCATGTACCTCAAGCACCGAACTGGAAATATTATGCAGGAAGGAAATTATCAAGGAATAGTAGAATAAATATTGAGTATATTTTTTGAATGTAGACTTGGTCAGGGGCATCGCAACGGACTGTAACGCGGGGAGGTTGTTGGCATAGAAAAAGGACATCCTAGAAGAAATTCAGAGGATTCTGTCTGAGTCTTCTTAACAAACGGTGAATACGGCCAACATATTGATGTGGCTAAAAAAAAAGTATGTAAGGAATATTAGGCCCTTACGTCCTGTGGAGCGTAAAATTAACGAATGTGCGTGAAACTTATACGTGATTATGCAAGTTTTATAGGAGGGCATTGCTGTTAAAAAGTAATAAAATTCTCCTATACCTTTCGAAATGTTAAACAAATCTGGAAGGGAGCAAATAAAATTTCGTGTGATTAACGAAAATTAAATTATCTTCGCCAGATTTCACGTAATTGTTCCACAGTCCCTTTTATCTGCATTGTTTCGTATTTTCGAGTGTATTACCGGAGAAGATGTCGACATTGCCCTGCTTAAACTAACGCTGGTTCTCATTTACATTTGTCGAAATTAATGTAAGTAGGGTTTCTTTTGATATGTGCGTTTATATGAAGCTATAATGTAATGTGCCGGGCTTAATCGGTCGCATGAGCGTAGGATTTGTAACACGTGTAAACCACACTTGGGAAAACAAAGGGTGGTGTTGAGATACTTTTAATATTATGACCATTGGAAAAGTAAAGAGATTACTAAGCGAGAGGTTTTAAACTCGTCTAAAAATTTCGTGTCCTTAAATTCATGTGCGCTAAAAGGTCAAAATGTGTAAGAGGAAAACCTGTAAGTGATCATTTCTAAAAAAAAAAAAAAAAATTATGTTTTTCCTTCGTAGTAATTCGTGACGCCTAAGAGACAGCTGTTTTCAAGTGATTCCTGTACCATCATTACTTGGTGTAACTACGGGTAACGTAAAAAATTAGACAGTTCACTTAAACTGATGTAGGATTAAAACACACTCATAAATAAAGATTTTTAAGTAAATTCAAGATTCATTATTTATCACGTACATGTCATATGTAATTTCGAAATTAGAACTGCAGACGCTGTTAAGAAGACGGCTCAATTTCTCTAATATTATGGCGTCATTCTAATGCTTATTGTGGTATTTTGTGTTGTATTCCGTGGACAATATTTGTATCTTGATAGCCTCCCCGCTCTGCCACTGACCCTCCAAGACTTCTATATATATGAAAGTGCAGATGTGTCTTCTCCAGGCTCGTATTTATGCAGCACAACGCAGTATTTTACGTCAGCGACTTTAACAGGCCAGTTTGGTGTAGCAGAAGGCAACGTCCCTTAGCTTCTGTACCTGAATTTGCAATTAAATTGCCGAAAATAAATTGCTGTTAATGGCAACGTAATATCACCTCTGATTTGTGCACGTAACACGTAACCGTGACATCGCACACAAGTTTCCTCGTTGCTTCGTCTAAAATAAAACGATTCGCAGCCCCAAGCCACAAAAGTAAACTGCGAACATTTTCGTGAATACTTATAAACTCATTTACAGCCTGCTCTAGAATCTTTAATCGCTGATTTTAATGCACTTTTTATCCTTATATAATTGCGTCAGGTATTCGTTGGTAGGTTCATTTGAAACACATTATTAATCGGTAACTAATGGATGTTAGGTACGTAAGGAAAGTAGGCGAAACTGTACTGTTTAACTTACCGCAATCCTGGTATCCGCTGGTGGATATAATTAAAATAATTTCACATTTACTTAACATAAACAGAACCGTCCCCTACAGGTGCGGTTATGCGTAGTTTGCTCGTTAATGCCAAGGTACGACCATTTCAAGGTTTTTCATATATGAAATAGAGTGAATTATGCACACGAAGAAGAGGCTTATTGTGTCTTTTTAGTTGTGTTTTACTAGCCAGGACAAGGTAAAACGATTGATGGTTTCTATGTAACAGAGAATTTATGTGTTTGATGTTTGTGTGACCGTGCATCTCTGATACAATAGTATAAACAACCAACTAGACGCAACAATAACAATTTATTGTTGGTTGTTTATACTAATTTATGTGTGTTTTGAAATTAAATCATAAAGTGTTAATATTATGTGATGGTATACGGACATCCTCTCTCCAGATATTGGTCATTTTCTTTTATACCACTACCCGCACCGGTCTTTGCATAACACAGCATAAAGCAGACAGCCCGATACTTCACTCTTACGTCCATATTCAAGATCATAAACACGCTGACAAAAATGGAAATATACCTTATCTAATCTCCACAAAGTTAAGTAAAATCGTAGAATCGTCAGTGCAACAGTTAATGTATAAAACAGTTTTAATAACTACTTCCTTTATGCAAACAGAACATACATCAATCAACTACGCTCCAGGAACACACATCACTCGACAGATGCGCCATCAAATTAACGAAGATCTTACACCCACATTCTGAATGAGAATTTCTACATACGCACAAAAAGTCTCACTATAGTACCCTGTTCTAGTAGGACAAAAAAAAACATATACCGACTTCAAACGCCCAAAAACATGCAAATACCAAAATCAACAACCTCTGAAGGAAAGTTTCACTATTGATACCAGTATAAAAACACTAACGCATCCTTGACCCAGCACTACATCTTCAATTGCAATATACGTTACCGCTGTATAATAGGAATTGCTACCATGTACAAACATATACAGAAAATACGCCAATCCACTGCATTAAGCTAACATCCTTAATTTTAACAATATACAGAGTCCGGCAGAAAAACCTGACGATTTTTAAGTTACAATAAAATGAAAAGTATACTATCTGTAACGTGAATTTATTACTAAAATTATCTTTATCTTAAAGCATTTTAATTACAATATTCACTTCCTGAATATGGTGTCTGTGAGGTGACGTCCTTTGTTGTCAGCACATTCCCGCAAGCGGAGGACTTCTGACAAAAGCCTGACGCAATCGTTCGATGATCTCAGGAGTTCTAAGTGAAGGCTGTCTTCTTGGGCGTTTTCTTTTTTGCGGCAGACGCTGTTTCTCTGCAGTTTCTCACCCACAACAGTACAGTATTGCGACTAGGGACACTGTCGTTCCGATGAATATTGAAGTGCCGACAGAATATCCGATGGGTCACAACACCAGAATCGTTGTTTCAGACATACGTCTCCACAGCGAAAGCCCGATGCTCAACAGACCAGCACACCATAGCAACTGAAATGTTTTGAGTCTCGTTAGAAGGGCGCTCAAGGACAAATTTCCCACGTCCATGGTTCCTCTCACAGTTGTGTTGCAAAATCGTCAGGTATTTCTGCCGGACCCTGTATGTCTTAATAATATATTGAATCATTCTTATCTCAAATTTATTTTATTTCACATATTACTTTACTGCGTATTATTTTAGTTACAATATTTTAAATATGAATGCGAGATCTCGCAATTGACAACATTATTATCAAATTTATATATTACCTTCGTAAGAAAATAATAATTCAGCCTGAAGATGGCTCCAATAAAGACAGCCGAAACGTGTAGCTGGGAGTAATAATATAAAATATACTATTAATCCTAATAATAACAACAATTAATTGAGTTGTGTTACACTACATATTTTGCAATTTATATACCTACATTACCAAATCTTCGATCTCCATCCCTATTAATCGAAAATGAAATATTAAAACAATCTAACTTTCTTCCTGTCCTTCTGGGTTCTTAACAAGAATGGAAGTAATTACCTTTTTCATTTATTATACAGCTCTTTCGAACAAAACTCCATTCGACGGAAGAAGATTAAAAATCCCAAATTGTGTCATTTTGCTGCAGGCTATAATTTGTATCTGTCACTTTTCCCCTATTTACCGCCTTGTCTCCACACAGTGATTTGTTTACGTTTTCGACGGTTGTCAATCAACGAAACACTGTTGATGTATTGTGCTACAAAACCCTGCACAATCAAAACGGTAGATGTACTGCGAAGTGCTTAACATTAGGACTGCTGGCAAAATCACATCGAGTGACGGGCTTCGGTTTTAATAGTGTCACATCGTCGGATCCTGCCAACATAGTATTGCGTATTTATCAAAGTGGAAATCTGGCTTATGGAACAACACGGAAAATCAGTCACCATTCCCACCAATAAAGCTGTCTATGATTATTAAATTTATGTTTTTAATTTCCTTTTCTCTACATCTAACCCTTCTTTCAGTCGACAGAACTGTTTCGAATGGCAGTTTCCCTTAATTATCAACACACACTAGCCTGTGGAGGTTACAGTTAATTATGATTTAGTGAGCGTGTGAGTATTTCAAATTGGAAACCAATAGGGAACCGACGGACAGGAAAACCAAGAATAAGATGGCTGGATGATGAGTGTAATGACATGAAGGTGAAGAATGTGAAGATCTGGAAAGAACTGGCGCTGATTAGGGAAACTTGGAATTACCTGGCTGAGACAGCCAAACCTCACAATTTTTTGGAAAGTTAATAGACGTAGAAGAAGAAGAAGAAGAAGAAGATGATGATGATGACGAGTACTTCCAATGATTTATAGGGTATACTGAGGTCTTATATTGGTTTACTGAGCAGCTCGAGTGTTGACTTTGTTTCACTAAACGCCATGAAGATACCTATTATTATGTTAAATGACTTTAGGCCCCCAATATCTTAATTTTGTTCAATTTGCCCTGATTTGCCCTGATCTGTGATTACGGACCATAACAATGTGTCTTATCCTGGTTTATTTCTACATGCATTCCACATCTTACGCAATACTTCCGCTCCAGACGGTCCAACGGAAGTCGAATTTTGCACGAATTGGTTTTCTATTTACGTAAAGCCAAATTCCTACATATAACTAAGGCATTCCGTTTGTAATCAAAATCCCGCACGCGGGAACCTGATTGGCCTCAGGGTGACCTCCTCGCCCATTACATTATCGTCCAGCGGCATTCTTCCACATAATTCATCTCACTGTGCTTTTATCCCCCCTCCACAATGGGAAAATTCGGCACGCGTTTTGAAAATGCTATTTTTGGTTCTTTTTAAAACATTTCAAATATTGTGTTAGTCTGAAATTTGGTAACTTGGAATTGCGTAGTAGTCGGGGATAGCCTGTACTTCTTTTTATACTAACTTCTTAACTACTTCCTGTCATGGTTTCTATGTTTTCCCTTGTGGTTTGTACGTAGTATAAACCACAAGGGAAAATACTATCCTGTCAACAAACATCGTCAGCATAACCCTACATATGATGCACTTAATTCGATTATAAGGCACCTCCTTTTATCGTGATACTACTTACACATTCTAAAACAAAGATGGGAAGTAATGAAAACAGCTGTTTCGTTAGTTCAAATTATTCTCTATAGGACACTGACTAGCAAAATGTTTAACCCTACCAAACAGATGGGAAGAGAAACTAACGAGTTCAGTGAGCGATGAAACTGTGGTGAGAGTTATAACTATATCAACGGAATGTCCAGTGTCACAGCAACATAAAAGACAAAACATCCAGCAACCTTGAAACAAGTCGATCAGTCGATCCGTGACGTCAAAGTGAAAGAAACTTGAGACCCAGGCCCTGTTTTCCAACAGTTGTTGGTCTTGCAGTTTCTCTGTCTCTGTTTTATGGAAATAAAGAAATATTAGATGCTGTCGGGCACGTTGTAGTCCAATGTGTGAGTAAAGAAGTCGCATGTCTGTTGTGGCAATGTGACTTCGTGTATGTCAGAGATAATATCTCCATAATTTCAGTGACAGACCTACAGGCCTAAGGCAAGGGAGGCGAAACTCTGTGATGCGGGGATCCCTGTAATGAAACGAGCAGTGATGGTATTGGAAGCGGGTCGATTCTGTACACTGAACTGGCTCTTGGGACACTCCATTTACATTGTTAATACGTTGTCTTTCTAATATTCTTGTACTTGTAAATTGTTCTGGTTTGACTAATAGTGACAATTTTGAGGTTAGACTCACCATTGTGTTATCATGTAATTATTATCTAAGTAGCCAACATAACAAAATAAACAGCCAACACGACTAAGAATACTTAGTTGCGTTGACTGTTTATTTGAACAATAATTCTGTGACAGTACAACGGGACGCCTAACCTCAAAATTTCCCTTCTTTTATTTTCAAACTGGTCCCTACTACTGCAACTGTTCCTCTTCTATTCTTTTAATCTTATAAGCTAATAAGTGCGCTTAGAGTGGTGTGCGTTTGACGTTCATAGGACCGTGCATTGTAATATATTTCTATAGTAAAAAAAACCAGATGCATCAATGTCTCAAATTTATTTTATTGGAGTAACACACTATATGTTTCGGACGGCCTTTCTGTCCATCATCAGGAGTTCAAGACTGTATATACAGATACTGATGATGGACGGAAAGACCGTCCGAAACATATACAGCGTTACTCCAATAAAATAAAATTGAGACATTCATGTATCTGAATGCTTTTACTATAGAAATATAGTAGTGTGCGTGTTTTGTACAGGGTGGGTAACATGATTTACTCTTGTATTAGCTTTAAGTTTGTTTTCTTCGTTGAGCGGGAATATTGCGAATTCCGGCGGCGGAAAAAAAAAGTTGCCCTTCTCTAAAACGTTCAGTCGTAATCTGGGGCCCACCAAGCCACCTATTCAATGGGCACCGTGCTTCTTTCTATTGAATAAAGTGATAGGGGACTGAATTTGAACATTCATCTCCGACTAGCGAGGTTAAGAACGAGTGGGGCTAAGATATATTCCCGCTCTGAGTCTTAATGGCATCGAAAGATACAACTTTCACCTTTCTTTCTTACTTAAAATTACCACGGACACTGCCACAAATTCTGTTCTTATAATTTCTATTCTCTGTTTCTGAAATAACCTGATTTTACATTACAAAATTGAACTATTTTAATTGGCATAAACTATCTAGATTTTACGAGAAACTCTAAAGGTACCATCCGAGTGGGCGGATCTCCATATATTTTCTCGAAGAAGAAAACAGAAAACAAATTTAATAATTGTCCAAAAAGATGTGACAGTATTCAGTTTATTATATTTCTGTAGGCAGCTCTACATATTTGGGGTGTCGACACCCGAAATATGTAGAGCTGCCCACAGAAATGTAATAAACTGAATACAGTCGCATCTTGTTGGATAATTATTAAATTTGATTCAGGATGCACGGACCCATGAATACAAAAAAACAGAAAGCTTTGAAAAAAATTGTTTTCGTATTTTGTGTTTATGACCACAAAACAAATGAATACATACGCCGCGAACTACGGATTACAGGCATACTAGACAAGATAGATGAATACAGACGGAACTGGCTTTCACACTTGCAAAGAATGTCACAAAACCGAATCCATTTGAAATCATACAACTACAGACCACAAGGAAAGAGAACAATTGGAAGACCGAAAAAGCGTTCGCGCGAACAGCTGTAACTCTGGAGACGGAACGGATCAAAGGGTCCAATCCTTGATGTTTACGATGATGATGATGCTGGTGTTTTTTGAAACGCAGGACAATAAGTGACCGCCAAAAGATTAATATCACTAAATGCGGAGTACAATTAACACAATAATGTAAAACCTTTTTTTGCCGTTTTACTGACCGTGCATCTCAGTATATTTATCTCAGTATTTAACCAACTTGATTCACAAAATTTGTTTCACAATAAGTTTTATTTCATGCCTCTACATGTTTCGAGCACATGTACTCATCATCAGGAGGTTAAAATTACATTACACAGCCGCTGGTATCCGCTGGTATCATCACACCTATAGGTGTGATGATACCAGCGGCTGTGTAATGTAATTTTGACCTCCTGATGATGAGTACATGTGCTCGAAACATGTAGAGGCATGAAATAAAACTTATTGTGAAACAAATTTTGTGAATCAAGTTGGTTAAATACTGAGATAAATGTAAAACATGTAGCATGCAGTATTTTAATACACTCATGGAAATCTCGGATTACTTCTTTGTGCATGTGGATACTGTAGAATGAATAAGAACGGCAGTATAAAATGTACTGTGGGTCTTCATGAGTCAGTTATGGTGAGGCCATTCACCTGCCTAATTTTCGTCAAGCTGTGATCTAGAGGAGGGAGAAACAGAAGACAATTTGGCCGTTGCGAATTGTTCCATTCTACTTCAAATATAGTCAATGTGCAAATTCATGATTAGTCATTGTAGTGGCGCCAGTAATTAAGTATTCAACAGCTTAATGAATGCGTTCCTTTAAACGCTAGGTCATTTCGTAGCCGAATACTGTTAATTGCATTCAATCATAAACATTTCTTGAATAAAAATGAGTGCTGTCTATGAATAAAAAAGAAATTGCTTGAAATATTTGTATTCCCAAAATGTAAGTGGTTTAAGCTTATATCTGATGTCACAAATAGTCATACGTAATTTCCTTGTATTTGTGTGTATGTGGTTTTTATGCACTTTCAATTAATTATGATTATTCTTAAAATATATCTGTCAAACAAAAACAAAATTATATCTGCTAAATGTGAAGACGATACTTGAATTAATTTTATAATTAATTTTCCGAGAATTGTAACTGTTGTTTATTGGACCTGCATCATTTTGATAACTCCAGCCTGCAGCCCGGACACTACTCCAGCATACCCGCACCTAACCTAACCTAACCTAACCTAACCTAACCTCCAACATACAGCAAACCAAGAACTAAACGACCAATGTGGTAATCAACATTATAGTCGCGAGCTCCTGATGATGGGCATAGTAGTGTCCGAAGCATGTTGAGCCTATAAGTAGTACAATAAAATAATAAGTGGCATCTAGTTGGTTTTTATTCTTCAGTTTCAAAAGTTACTTATGCTGTTCTCACAAGGTTGTCAGAGAAGCGGAGTCCATATTTCTGTTTCTTTCCACTTTACTTTGTTTATCGCCATTCTGATATAAAGGCTAACTGTGGCGGGCTTTGACAAATAAATAATAAATTTTCTACTCAGTTTAGTAAATAGAATTAAATCATTTTGTTGTCATAAATATTAGAGATGTATTAGTCTGAAGAGCAATTTATTATTTCAAAATAAACGGAAAGGAAGTGGAACTGTTAATTCAACTCCCTAAAGTTTTAAGCAGACATGTTTATTGGCCAAATCAAACTTCCACGGCTTAACAGAAATAAGAGGCATGTGGACTGGAATGTAGGTGTGCGTGGTAAAGGGCAGCGATCCGTAAGGCACTAAGTGAATAGGCACGTCAAATCCATAAAACAGAATCGCTTCGGATTGTTCAATTATGCAGCAGGTTTCAACGTCCCGCTTTTCTAGATGTCAAGGGTTAATTACCACCTCCAAAAAAGACCAAATTCTAATATAATATTTGCCAGTGTAATAACTTTCACATTGTCAAATTAAATTATTTACCGAAAATTCGCTTTATTATTTTCCTCTCATCTACGTCTCGGTCTTTCAAGTTGTTTTCCAGGTTTTCAGACTAAATGTTCCATTCATTTCGTTAAAAGATGGTCTTTTTTTTCGGCTGGGATTGTGGACTTCACCGAATTATAAAGTTCAAGGAATACTCCTTGTCAGGTTTCTCCAACTTCATACACAAAACAGTCACAGTGATTTTAATATATGGTTACTGTCTTTATTTTTCGTAACCCAAGCAGAAGACCTGCAGTTTTTACAAGAAATCTGCTGAGATATGGGGATAAGTTAACTCGGTCGTGTTTCTCTGGGGATATGTGGCAAAAAGAATGTAAAAAAATTTCATTAAAAAAAGGTGCAGCAATTCCATTACAGGCCTGGACAGGCCCAGAGGGTTCCAGGAGGTTGAGGCTCCCAGATTTCATGACAATCGGCACGTGAAGGTGGTAAGATTGTCAGCCCTAAGCACCAGCCGCCTTTACCCCCAGGAAATATTCCTGGTACTCATTTCTGTTAGAGGCTGAGTCAACCCCAGAGCCATAGTGCGGCCGGAAGGATTATGGCAAAGAAAATTCCAATGATACCATAGCGAATCGAACCCGCGACCTTCCAGTTTATAGCGTTGTAGCGCAGTGAGAAAATTTTCATAGTTTCTTAATACAATACGGTATTAAATGTAAACGTGAATAAAGAATACCATTAATCAGAACGATATGTAGACCGAGGAGAATTTAATTAATGAAATAAGATCAATACTTGAACCGACATAATTTATATCAGAGCGTGACATTCATTGTGATTAAATTGATTTGTTTGGTTTAACATACGCAAAATTGCTGGGTTTCGTGAACCAGGTTGAAGTAGTCGATATAGTGACTTGACTAAGACTACCTTCCTCCACCGTGGCCAAGGTAGCTTCCCCACGTTGAAGGGAGGTAGTTGCACAAAAAATATGAAGAGTACCGGAGGCTGTAGTTACAGTTTTGTGTATCCTAATGATGGGTGTGGTTGACACACGAAACATGTAGAGTGAACTTGCAGAATAATAAATAGACTGCTTTGTGTTCCAACTGTTTGGACAATTATTAATATAGATCAGCTATGCACGGAATAATAAACATAAAACTAATGAAAAAATTTTTATTAAAAAAAACACCACCCCATATAGTCGTGATTTTACTCAAATCAATATTTACGTGTGGACTGATAACGCCTGTCAAATTTTGTACACAACAAGAAAGTCACAAGTCACCCCGGTTGATAATTTATCATAATTAGTCACGTAGCTCTAGCCAGTGCAGTTACATTACTTAGTAGCTTGAATGTAAACTCAAAGATGGAAAGATACTTGCAAAACATTTATCATCAGTGACTAGGAAGAAACCACAAACGATTTAAAAATTACGGTAGCCATGTACCTCACCACAGTATTAACCGCTCGGTTCAAAACAGCTTCAGACTCTTTGTGCAAAAAACACCGTTATCATTGGTCACAGCACTTACGAGTATATTACTGAAAGCATAGCTAACCAGCTAATTAACTCTCTAACTCACTTACTTACCTACTTACTTATTTACTTACTTACTTACCTACTTATTTATTTACTTATTTACTAATTAAATGCAACATATCTTCTTGAGATACTAACGGTTGCTTGGAACTTAAAAGTACATTGCTGCGTTCACAGATTTCTCTTTCGACCAAGGTGGACCCAATCCACGCCCTTTCACCCCATTTGCACGAAACCCTTTTTTTCAGTGTTATACTCCCATCTAAGCTTCAGGCTTCAAAGTTGATTCTTTCCATCAGGAATGGCGACGAAAATTGTATATACATTGGTCTTCACTCCCATAGCTAGTACGTGATACTTCGATATCATTATCCTCGATTAAGCTTATAAACAATATGTAAAGACGAATAAAACTTCCGAATCTTCTCGCTATATAATTTATTTCAACTATCTGCTATATTTTTTTTACAGTTTGCCGTGCGTCTTGATATTACCACGTCCTTATTCATCCAACTGAATGCACAACTAGATTATTCTAGAAATGTTAAAACTTACACTAACATTTACATTAAAATGCTCCTACATGTTTCGGTTTAACAAATCTTCATCAGGGAGCTTATTGTTGTGTTTTGCTGAAGTTATAATTATTAAAATAGTTAGTTAAGAACGTCATTATAAATCACTTCGATCGTGTGGCTGCATATTTATCCAGTCCTTATTGGTGTGTGTACAGTGCACGGTGCAGAGTGAGACTGTACGCACACTAACAAGGACTGGATTTATATATGTAGCCGCACGACCGAACTGATTCATAACGACATTTTTAACTAATTATTTTGATATTTGTAACTTTAGCAATGCACGACAATAAGTTCCGTGATAATGATTTGTTAAACCGAAACATGTAGGAGCATTTTTATGTAAATTTTAGTGTAAGTTTTAACATTTCTAGAATAATCTAGTTTGCATTCAGTTGGATAAATAAAGACGTGATATCTAATGTATCTTCCTGTCTTTTCTTCCTCAGCAGCAAGCTCGCGAAGAACTTCAAAGTGCGTTCCTCTTGTCTAGTGAGCTTTCGAAGACATATCAAAGATACGGTGAGAGATTTCTTACTGAAATGCTTTATATATGCATTACTGCACTGTATTAAACGATACTCTTTAGCACGAAGCACAGATTTTAAGCTCTACTTTAATTAGATCCGGGTCTATGTGATAAATTATGGTACTTAACAACCTTCTGGCCGCTGCGTATATGCACTCTACTGAAAGTTCACCACCACCCCCCTCTATTGCTAACGAGGTGGTTCGGAATCATCAAGTAAGTTTAAGGCCTGAAGGGTAATCAGAGTTGCTGAACTGGACCTTGTAAGTTCAGTATCGTAAAGAGATTGCACTCTTGATACTGCTGTAACCTGGGTGAGACGAGTTGCAAATCATCGCAGGGTTAATTAGAGTTTAATTGTTTAAAACACAGAGCTTTGCTACGCAGTTGTTAATGACAGCAGTAGATGGTGATATGTAAAATATATATATATATATATCTGAAAAATAAATAACACAAGACTAATTTGCCTGAGATTAATTTAAAGTACTATTCCGAATAATAGGATGTCGTAAAATTTGGTGGCACAAGCGTAGAAGGTGGACTCATTTTCCAGTTCCTATGACGGTAGTTGGAAGCACATCAAATATGATTTAAGGTTATCTGTGCGCAATATAGATCATAAACGTACACAAGACCGATTTGTGTAATTTATTTATGCTGCAGTGAAATTACTTAACCACGTGATTGTCTTGTTTACGTGATTGTAATCGCTCTAATTGATCTATTTTTCACACTGTGTGTAAGTCAGTAAGTTCCAATAAAGTGAAATACATTACGTCGCCTCCGGTGACCATGCGATCTAAGGCGTGGATCTGCGGTCGCTTGCTTGCTGGGATTGCGGGTTCGAATACCTTCGGTAGTACGGCTGTCTGTCTCTAGTGAACGTTGTGTGTTATCAGGTAGAGACCTCTGCGTCGGACCGATCCCTCTTCTAGAGGAGATCTACCATGTGTGTGTGTGTGTGTGTGTTATCGTGTGTGATCAAGCCAACAGTAACCCTCTACACCTACAATGATTAAGTAGAAGAGGTCGGACTAAGACATAAAGAAACGCGTTACAATTATTAAATAATAATGTTCGAGAGAATTAATTGAGTTAATTATATGTATTAACATGTTACAGAGATCTGTGCTGTTCTAGGATATTGCGCAGCGTATGGTGGTTAATTCCTTACCAACGTTGCGAGGAAACCTATCTGTGCCATCTTGAAGGGTCAATAAAATTCAAGGAAAAACCCAGAAGAAAGCCATTCACGCATACTAACAGACTAGTTAATATTTATTATTGGCCTCTAGAGGACTGACATAAAGTGCAAGAAGGAATACTGTTGCTGAAACATGTGACGTCACAATTAGATGGCGAATACTGCATAATGAAAGATTTCGCAAAATGCCTTTTTCGTAGAAAGTTTTATTCGGATTTAACATTCATAGGTCCGTGCATCGCTAATATATTCGCAGAGTACAACAAACAAGATGCAACATTTCACAATTTCTTTATTTCTGTAAGACGCTCTACATGTTTCAGACGGTTTTTCCGTCCATCATCAGGAGCTCAAAACTGCACATACAGCGTCAGGTATTTGTCAGACCAACACTGCTACCTGCTGCTAGCCTGGCCAGGCTAGCAGCAGGTAGCAGTGTTGGTCTGACGCTGTATGTGCAGTTTTGAGCTCCTGATGATGGAC
>Ga0123352_10010328_pt1 | contig 14651 bp, 8 predicted proteins | sample TergutLab28metaG_FD_89700 | JGI IMG/M metagenome (GOLD analysis project Ga0123352, IMG submission 89700) | Labiotermes labralis P1 segment gut microbial communities from Petit-Saut dam, French Guiana - Lab288 P1 | ecosystem: Host-associated > Arthropoda: Insects > Digestive system > Gut ... | reverse complement strand
TCTGCCTTCCCCCCCCCCTTCCTCTTCCTTTTTTTCTCACACCCTTTCTCCCCTTTTTCTCTCTTTTTTTTTTTTCTCCCCCTCCTCTCTCCCCCCCCCCCCCCCCTTCTCCTCAGCTTCATGACACACGCACTTTTCTTTCAGGACCTGAAGTGACAAATCGTGTCTTTTCCCCACTCTAGAATTTTATGCTGAAGAGAAATCCATTCCGAAGATAAAGGCCGTCTCTGTATCTAAGAACCGTGTCATGATGAAGCGGATGACGCAGCATTGCAGTTCCCTGGACTGTTTACCTCAGGACGCACTGGCAAAAAGAAGACTTGGCTGTCCGTTCCGTATGCTCTTCTGCACTAACACTGATTTGAGTAACCATTCTAAAGAAGATTGGGGAGGTGTATTCGGACACATTCATTGCTAGCAGACCGTCGAGCTGGGCTACATGACGCATTGTTTAAAATGGCGTGGATACAGATGGACAATGTTCGTCGATGTCTGAATGACCCTTTGTTGCAGAAACAGTTTGTATTGCTGATGGAACTAATCAACAGAAGAGTATGTGCTCGCCGTTGTCCTTTCGTGTATAAAATTTGGATTTTGTGATGAGTTACGTGCACGCGTGTTGTCATAGCAGCGTAAACTAAAGTAGATCACTCCATATAAACTTTCTTCGAAATCAGATAACGACTTCGGAAGAGAGGCGTGCCTTCATCACGCGTCCACTTTATGCACAGAGTGCAAAAACGCGGAAAGTGATCACGAAGTGGCAGTAACATACTGGATTTCGTTTTAGGAACGAGAGTAATAAATGTTTGCTTGGGCCACGTGACCCTTGTGGACGGGGCCGAAAGGCTGTCGCGAATCCTCTTTAAACAACTACAGACCAATGCGAGATTTCAGGCTTCCGCCGCAAAGCAGACGAGAACCGCTCACCTCTGGGTTATTACGCAGCGAGGAGTGATAATTTCTTACCGACGTTTCGGGACATCTTCAGGGGTGAACATTCTTGACCCCTGAAGAAGGAACCATCTACCAGCCTACGCTTCGTAAAAATACGGAAGAGGGAAGACCTTAAAAATCATTTTAAAACGACGTTGTGTTAGATGGATGAGCAAATCAGCTGGGCCTGCTACCTTGAGGCGAACGGTTTTCACTAAATAAGGTTTCAGCTCTTTGTCACAGAAACTTTTTTATGCCAATCAGACGTTTTATTTCATCGTCGGATCACGCCGCTGTTTACCGTCGCCCTGATATTAGGTCCCTGCGTAAATCTTTTTTGCTCACAGATGTCAGGTTTAACCCAGCGATATTTCAGCCTATGCACTCTAAATTAACGCCCTGCAATATTGAGATACCAGCGATATTTTTTTCCATCTTTATACAGGTCAGGTCTAAACAAGCAACTGGATTTGTAATCATTCAGGTCCATGACTTAAGGATGATATTAGGGAATGTAACGTCATCAAGGAATGAAACAACGCTTCGACGACCACAGCCTGTCTACGTAAGCTCGAGCGTAAATGAGTAAATTAATACCGAAACTTTAACTCTATATAAATCGCACTTGCGTTTTTTCTTTAATTGTTTGGCATTTGTGAAAAACTCCGTAAGTATTGCCGAATATATGACATAGGGGTGCACAAACTCCAAGCGCCAGGTCGTCCGGCCTGCTAGATTTTGTACGGTGAGGCCTAATGTTGTGGGTCCTCAGTATGGAACCGTGTTTCTTGCTCACATATTTTTGGAAAATTTGTACTCTGGTTCAGCGTGTAATGTCAAGATGACTGATGGGTGTCGAATTGGAAAGGATTTGGAAAATGTCAATAGCAGCTACCACCAGTGTCACTGGGAACCGTGTTCAAATTCTTCTCAGATTAAGAAAGATGGAACAGTTAAATAAGATAAAGTAAAATAAAATGCCGGAACAGGTCACACGACTTAATCCATGGAGGATACTGATGATGATGATGAAAATGAAGATGGACACGACTTCCTCGGATGCTCGGCCTAGTGCGTCGCCACCCACGCAAGGGAGTCGTTGACGTCACTGACCGAACAGTCCGGTGAAATCCTACAAAGATGCTCATAACATGTGATAGTGTTTCACCTCACAGGGTTCCGCAAGCTTCTGCTGATTTAGGGCAGTCTGCGACCGGCAGGAGCGGAAATGCAAGCATGCTGCTCACGGAAGTTCTTTTTCATGGTCCGAGGAAGCGAATTTTAAAAAAGCCGTGGCACCCCTGTTAGGGAAAACAGAACTACAGCCACTGAACTAGAAGCCTTTCCTCACTCCTCTTCACTTGTAGAGTCAAAACGAGATGTCATTATTCCTGATGTCTTGGCTGAAGCAACTGCAGTTGGACACGCCCACTTGCCATTTTCATAAAACTTCCTTTCGTGTTTTGGAAAAAGAGAATGACTTTAGTTAATAACATAGAGGTGTGGTCAGGTGGCTGTCATGGCCATTATTAGTAAATTATTATCCGAATTTACGCAACACTTCTGCGGCAACTATATTCAGCGTTATGTACACAAAATTCGCATTGGGGCAGAAGATGGGTCATAAAGTCTCGAATAAGGAGCATGGGAACAAACCGGTGAATGATTCAGTGTATAAGTGGCCCGACGGTAAGTCAGTAGCGATTTGGGTCGTATAAAATAAGAACCCAATAGATCCGACGTAAAGTTGTTTTAAATTCTGCCGGTCAGCGAAGAGTCAGTGATGATTTGATTCAAACTCTGAGCCCGAGAAGGTATGTGACGCATACACAAAAATTCAGTTTATACCTCACAGTAAACACACAGACTCTTCATTACGAATACCAACCGGTTGATGCTGTTTATGGAAATAATTATAACCTGGTGGTAAGTAAAATAGCCCCTGAACTCTAAAGGGCAAATTATTAATGTATACTCATAATATGACCATATACGCCCCAGTGAGTTATCATTTAAGTGGTATGGTATAATCAGCAGTTTAACAAAACATAACATTACTGTGCACACAAAACTTGACCACTACAAGCAGTTAACAGTGGTGAACGGTAGCAAAAATGACCGCTTTTATAAAACCTGACTTCTCTGTCACTAATAGTTGTTCTTGATGCGTTATAATTTGAACTCTTCAAGAGGTACAAGCAAATTTAAATTGCTGTTTGTAACACTGGCAGGGTGCAACGTGGGAACTGAGGACCGTACAATCCTGTAATAGTTGCTATCATCTGCTATTTTGTGGAACGTTGCAACATGCTGTTTCTCCCATAAATAAATATTTATGTGTAGCATATATTGAAGAATTGTTTCCCATGCAGACGATGAAATGTGTATGATTGCAGCCAGTGAGAGAACCCACATCAAGTGGACAGGATACGAGCCAATACCGACGGTCTCCAGGGCTGTCCAAGTCAGTCCGGCACACCAAAGTTTCCAACACACCTCTCGATGACGAAATCACCAGCAGATCTGACTGGGACATTAGAAGGTGGGGCAGCCTAGGGTTATATCAGTGGCACATGAACACACGGACCGAAGACTACTACCACAATACCACAGCTAAAGTCTATTGCTCTGCACGTCACCTTCAGAATTAATCCAAACAAATTTGGCTCACTAGATGTTAGCTATATAACTCCACAGACGGTTCATTCAGCTGTTAAAACATGGAATATTAGAATATTTATTCCAGATTGCAAACATTTCATGAAAATCAGTGTTGTTTTTTTGTGTGTGTAGAAATTTTTTAATGTTTGGATTGTTCTCTGAGATGTTGATATGGGTTGGATTCCCGAACGTAGTCCTACTGACATATTTATTATCCCTGTCATCATATGACTCATGATTGGAGGCTATTCCGATTCTCCAGTCACAAAGGTGGGTACGCTGAGAATGCTGCATTTGATTCAGTAGCAAATTAGTGTTTGGACGTAGTAGTTGCAGAATTATTCCCCATCACATGGCAAATAAAAGTTGAAACCTCCTGTGGCACCACAGCTTTGAATGGTGTCATGTTAAAAACTCGGAATTTTGTCGGTGATGTTACACTTTCAGATGATGTGTACTAAATGTTTGCCTGTTCCAAAATCACATTTTCACAATTGCCTAGATCTGCTTTCAGTAATATTTTATGTTGTTGATCATATCTGACAAATTTTCGTTAAATGAATTGTTCTTTACTAACTTGAAGAAAGTGGCGAAACATCGGAAACAACCCACATTAACACACCAGAACAAACCTAACACTCGACACTGCCTCATTCAAGGGCTACTCAACCACATTATAACCACATAATATGGGCAAACATTAACGCATGGATTTAACTGTGGAAGTTATGGAAATTCATATTTCAAGTAAATGACGAGTGTCCTATTTAACTCTAATTTTGCACATGGTAAGTTACCAGTGTAGCAGCTTGGAGTGTTTTAAATAGGATAATGAATGTAAAAGGAATATGAAGATTGGAAATTTATACGAAGCAATACTGAACATATTTATTCAGTGTTATGTATATGTATGTATGTGTGTATGTATGTATGTATGTGGGTGAGTGCTGGCATGAATGCATTTATGTATGTGGGCATGGATTGTGCATACATATGTTCCACTGTACAAAACTATTCAGGACCACATTAAATGTGTAATGCATCATTTTATTCATGTTCTTACAAAATTGTTATTTCATTTGAAGGAATTGTATAGTCCAAGTTCATGAAGTGCAATAAATATGAACTTATTGTTGTGTATTTGGATCCCAGAGGCCAGTTTCATATGCACTACATTATTTTCACAAAATTATGCTGGTGGTTGGTTAATCTTGCAGCATGCCTTGTTATATTAATTTCCTCCTTTTTCTTTCCAATCATTCCTCTTCATACTGCATGGAGCAAGCAATTTGTTGTGGCAATGGAGAGATGACTGTAAGTGAAATGTAGATTAGGACGTACTTGAGGGACACTTATCTGAACATGTTCTTCTTGAACACACACCTTCACAAAACATTGGTTCCCAAGCTAGCTATTCTTAAAATATATAAAATATATTAAAAATAAACAGTTTCTTTTGTAATTTTTAACATGTAACAGTTCTAAAACCTAATAAAAGCTTGGTGACTGTGACTGTACTGTTTGTAAATGACTGGTGATAAATTCCTACCTTGTGACTAATACCCAGGAATATTAAGGGTTGTTTGACCGTGCATCTTCCTCATGAAATAAAGTGAAATGCCAACTTGATGCAACTAAGTAATTTTATTGACGTATTCTTAGCTCGACATGTTTTGGGCGTATACGCCCATCATCAGGAGCATTAGATGTTAAGTTACAGCATGTGGTTTTCTGCACCGAGATTTTGGATAGGTGGTGGTCTGGAGAGGCACTGCATAGGTGTGTGTACGGTGCGGATGGTGCCATCGCACGGCACCATCCGCACCATACACACACCTACGCAGCGGCTCTCAAGACCATCACCCATCCAAAAACTGTGCAGAAAACCATATGCTGCGACTCAACATCTAATGCTCCTGATGATGGGCGCATGCACCCGAAACATTTCGAGCTAAGAATACGTCAATAAAATTACCTAGTTGCATCAAGTTGGCATTTCACTTCATATCACCCAGGAATATGTATGTATATCCCTAATTAAGTATCCCTGAACATGGGTGCTATCTTCAAAAGTTATGAGAGCAATGCTGTGTAAATAGCAATGTTCAGATATCACTTTAAATAGTACAGAAATGAGCCTGAATTCTGTGAACAAACGTCGTATTTCACGTGACATAAATCATTACTTAAGATTGTGTTAAAAAACACAAGTTTAGATGATTGTAGTACCCAGTTTCATAAAATTTAACTTCAAAGAAATGGTGAAGTTTCAGGCACAGGAGATTATAACACCTTACAGTCAGTTGTGTAAGTTCTGTGTCTCCTGTCAGAGTATTTTACGTGTTTCAAAATGTTTGCCACTTAGCAAGCTGGGTGATTCTACAAAACAGCCTATGCTTTCCCTCTCTGTGCAGACTTTCTAAATCATGATGTTAAAAATATAGTAATAACTCCCAAAAAACTTTTATTTTCATGTAGTTTCATAAACTTTCATTAATGTCTTTCATACATTTGGTAAACAGAGTGATTTATAAATTTAATCTAGAAAGCAATTGACATTTCCGGTGTTGGGCACATTCACATTCCACATCACACCAACTACCCACGCTCTGGACAGGACCTGAACCCAGGACCACAACCATGCTGCATCGTCAGTCAAGGATGTAATTTTATAATGGTAACAGTAAAGATAGTTTAGAATAATCGTCTATACTAGCAATGTGTATGGCTGGAGGTCATTTTCTTTGGGAGTAGGCTATTTGCAAAGGACTGTGCATGCAGGGATTTTCATTACAGACGGTGGGCTGTAACTGTGTATCTTAAAGCCCCTTTATGTCATGCTGTATATTGTGAGAAAATATGCTGAGAATATGCCATTTGTGTGTCTTAAAAGCTTTATAGTCCACAAGGAACATATAGCAATAGTGTATATTGTAGACAAATGGAAAGTGGTTTTGGATCTTGCGGATGTTGTTGCTTATTACTGGTTGTAACTGTGAAGTTTGTTACACACAAAAGCTGAACCAAACTACTAACATGAAGATGGATAATTTTATTTTTAAGTGCATGAGGTATCAGCTTTGATTTGCCATGCAGCTAGAATTATTCCCGTGTATCACTGCAGTAGGTAGCTGCTGAATTTTGACACATTGTGAACTGACAGTAGTACTCGTAGTATTAATTTGGTTATGTCGGTATTTTAATTATTTTATTAGGCCATGGCCACATTCTGGCTCTGACAAGGGACCGACAGGATCATCCAGCTACCTGCCATCACAAGCAGCACTACCTTTCCTCACTCATCCAAGGCTTGCTGATAACAAGGACTTGTCACAGTCACAACGCAATATCTCAGGTGAAGCAACAGTATTGATATATGTGAATATTGCTACTGCAATGGAATTTTTATATTGGGGTGTAAGTCACCAGGCTGTCTTTCTTGATTTTGTACTGTTTGATGAGACTGAGAAGCATTCTGAGGTTCATTTCTCGCTGCATTGTTCATGTGTGTCCTCTGAACCTATGCTTCACTCTCACAGCTGGCTGCTGGCTTTGTGTTAACAATCATGCCTGGCTGTGAGAGGGATATAGAATAACAAGTTGCATGCTTTACATCTCCCTTAAAGTTTTTTACAGTTTATGAACAACCAGTGTACATTTTCAGAAATAAATTTAATTGATCTGTGTAGTTGGAAAGAGGAATATATCAGAGTGTTAAGTGCAGAACAATCATGTAGCCATCAGGGTAAAGTAAGAAACACATTTTGGGTGGCAATGGGGGGATTGGGGTGGGGAGGGGGAGAGCACAGAGTTTGAAGTGAGCTACTGCAAAAAATCACTTTCAGGTCTACTGATGGCTTTATATGAAATGATGGTGTTTCTTTTTACCTCATATTAGTGTAATGTCAGGGACTTTTATTTCAAACGCAGGTTACCATATGTCTCAGTTTTACTGGAAGACAGCTGTGGTTTCTTGGAGATATCTTTTTTAGTTTTCTACCAATTTTTCACATTGTCTTGTATTTTCATAAAATTATATACATGCACAGACATTGTGAACACAAAGTGAGCTATCAGGACTTGTTCTTAGGTGATGGCCCAGAATTTGCCAGAGGGCCAAGGAAATGCACATAAATCCTATTCTGGATGGCCAGTCTGCAATCGGGATTTGGACAATCTACTTCCTGAATACACTAAGAATATTGGTCTAGCAGTAATCCTCTGGACTCTTTACGTGTATGCAGGAGATACCTCATTTTAATCATAGCCAGTAATGTCCTAACAATATTTTATTGGCATGTCTTGCAGTTACTCCACACAAGTAACAGATAGTAGCTTACCTCCACCTTCCAAATCCTTGCATACTCCCCATTCATGAACACCTTTCCAGCTGATCCACTGTCATAATATAACATCTTTCGTGTCGTAGTAATTCCTTTTCATTGAGAAAAGTGTTGTCAGTTGATCCAAGAATCAATCATGCAGCCTCTAACAATGGTGTTATTCTCCTCCACAGGGAGTGCATCAGAAAGTATTCTTCAGAAGTTCCGGAAGAGTTTTGCTCTAAAGTTCCACAAAAAGGGTGGAAGCAAAGAAGGTAGTGAGGGTGGAGAAGATGTGATGGATGATCAGCCTGTCGGTGAGAAGGAGCCAACACAGCTGCAGGACTCTGAGTCAGCTCCTCCTCCACCACCTCCTCCACCACTTCCACCACCACCACTACCTGGAAAGGAAGATGGAACCCCAGATTCTAAATTTAAGTGAGTTGTTAACAGTACCTGGAGTGGTTCCGAAATATGTTGCCACATTATATTACCCCTGTTTCTTTATTTTCTTGTTCTTAGGTTTGGTCCTCTAGTTTGGCGATCCAGCAAAGAGCGTAAGAAGGCAAAGAAAGCTGCAAGAAATGCAAAATGTAATAGTGGTGATAGTGGCATACAGATAGAGGTAAATTTTATATTTTTCACTACAGTGTCTTTTTCTCTGTATAGAACAAATTAACTAATTGCATTTGCATCAGAATCACAATATTGTGAATGTGATTAAATCTGGAAGGATACATTTGTTACCAGTTGTGTTTTTCCATTTTATTTACTTATTAGTGTTGGAGTACACTATAGGAAACCAACATTTGAGAAGCATACTCATGTTTCCACAACTAACAGTAAATTACTAACATGTGTATATATTGTATATATATATATATATATATGACCTTGTCTTGTAGTGGACTGGGATGAGAGTACTTTTCTTCGCAAAAGTAATGAGACTGAACAAAATGTTATGTTTCCATACATTCCAGATGGCTTCAGGATCAACTCATGTTGCGGGAGGTGACAGTTCTGAATCTCATGACACAGATCATCAGGTGGATGATGAGCCACTGGATGAAATGGACAGTCCTCCTGCTGTAAGTATAACACTATGCTGCCATTCATATTTGCAGAGAACTAACTACCAGCTGATAACATATATGAAATATTCAGGTGCATACTTGGTCTCAGAAACGATCATTTCATTATTATTGTGTTTCATATATTGAATAGATTATTTCAAGTAACTTTTCTCTGATCTCTTCTACAAATTTATTTCTGATAGAGCCAATGATGATATTTACCCAAATCAAGATGATTGTAGCTGAACACAACTGCTTAGTAAAAGATGCCTACTAAGGAAGATATAACAATGATGACAGTGGTGGTGGTAGTGGTGGTGGCGATGGTGATGATGATGGTTATTCAGCATGAATGTCCAGCTTGCATCACACCTTTGTGTGATCCCATTTGGAATACAGCTTATACTTGTTAGCCTCTTCTTTATGTGACCCGTCATTTTTATTATGTTACTGAACCAGTAATATAAATTGTAGCACTGCAGGATGCTGTGTTCACTCTTCTCCCTACATTCATGGTGGTGTGGTTATACACACCTGGGTTTGGCCCAGTACTGTTCAGTTTGGCACTTTGAACTCGGAATTCAAGATGATCCCGAGTGTTCAAACACTGAATTTAAGGGTAGTAACCTAGTCTTGTATCTGTGTAAATGTGGCATTTTTCATTCATTTACGTGATCGGTTGTGTGACGTAGGTGAGGAGGCGAGTCACAGCAGAGAAATCGTCACGACCACAGTCAGAAGTCATAAACCAAATTTTGATTGAGAAGTTTAAGGTAAGGAATATATTAGAGTATATTAGTAGGGACACCGCAGTGACCCTTGGAACTGACCGTTTCCAGTCTCTTGTGCAATATATGCTGCATTCATTAAGCTTTATGTTTGAAAGATCTTAAGTACTGCCTACCCAGATCTGCAACATTTTCAAGCTCTATAAATATTGGTTCTGTCTAGATTTTTTTCATTGCAGTGAAAAAACAAAATACTTTCCAAAAGACAGGAAGTACAGATACATATAATTAGATATGTCGTTCACAGTGCCCTAACCACCCCCTTTGTCAAAAATGGTGCATTATTGACAAATGTTTTATACGAACAGATTTCCTTATGGAGGGACACCTTGAGAAATTGATTTTTTTTGTGTTTAAAAAATTAGTCACATAATGCCAAAAAGGTATCTTTGGCCCCTATTAGCAACTTCAGTCATGCTTGGTGAAAATTTTTGCACTGGGAAATCTCAAACCATTTGCCATTGCTGGGATGTGGAGAAAATATGTACAGGCAGTTGCAATCACATTTTGAAGAAGTGTACTGATGAGGAACCACCACCCAGACCTGTGCTGTTGCTAGTATAAGGTAATTTTGAAACATGGAACTCAGTATGTGTCCAGTTCATGAAGAAATTGTTGTGAAGGACCTGGTGAAAAAACTGTAAAGTTTACACTAGATTATTTTAAGATATATATTATTTGTTTCTTTCAAAATAATGTAGTTATGTTTTTGAGAAGTTATAAATAATGTAATGTGGTTTTATGTGTGTGAAATCCCAGAGATAGACAGGCTGCTTTAGTGCAGCAGTGCATTATTTTGATTTGTATTTAATTCTGTTACATTGTCCTTGACTGGTTGATTGATGGTACCTACATTAAATTATATACATACTGCATAGTACAAAATGAATAACCTAAATAAAAGAATACTGAAGTAATGTGTCTGTTGGGGACAAAATATTTGACACAGTAAAGTTGAAGGATGTATTTAAAATAGTTGTGGATTTTGCATGGAATCTTGGTGGGCATTGCTAGTAACAAATAACTTGTTAATAGTTTAACTATTTATGTCTCCCTTCTTAGCAGGATGGCTTACTGCTGACATGCCTCCCCGATGTTTGTAAGGTAGCATTGAATTATAGCTTTTAGCATTGACTGTGCTGACTAAAGATTTTTATTATCTTTTGTAAAGTATTTCCAAACTATAGCTGGAGTAGCAACCTGAAATAGGCCATTATTACATCCTTTTTCATTCTTTCAATTTCATCATATAAAAATGCTGAAATTCCTGTGCACATGATATAACTAACCTCACTATAACATTCCTTTAATGTATCCCACTTCAGTGGCCATCAGTCATACCAAAACATGTGCCTGGATACTGCCTTTTTTTTCTTCTTCTTCTTCTTCTTCTTCTTCCCATTCATGTATATTATTGTGAACAGTAATACAATGTATAAGGATTTCCAGAGAGAGAACTCATAATGCCTGCTTTCCTAATGGAAGAAATATACAAAATTTATTTTGTTTATAATTCCTGCTATAAAATTCCATCATGCAGGCATAGGTATTAATATATGCAGTGAGTCAACTTTTTTTTGTGCATGAGAAATGGTTAAGAAGTATGATTTGAAGTATTACGAATGTGCTCACATGAAGATTTCATATCTGAAGTACCAGACTTTTATTCTTGTTTGATTCTTAAAGCATTCGTATTAGCCTGAGTTGTACTGTACCAAATTTCCATGTATGTCCCATTTCTCTAAAAACTGATGCCATATTTTTCTGTCACAAATGCTAAGTAACATTAATGATTGACGCATTATCACCATTTCTTGCCCAGTTTTATTGGAACACTTCCCATCTTTATTGATTTGAAATATCAGCTATGAAGTGAGGGTATTAAACTGCAGAATTATTGTGATTTAATTATCTAGGAAGCGTGAATTTGATGCTGAAGCTTGAACTTTTTAGGTATAGCAAACAAGTAATAAGTATCAGGTAGACACTGTTGATGCTGTAAGAGAAAAACAGCGCAGGGATCATATATATACCAGAGTTTGAACTGACAAACACTTGATTATAAGCTTCCGTGATAAGGAAACTGGAGTGGGAAGGAAATGTTCTTACAGGAAATGATGTCATGTTGCCAGTAGTTTGTTTCTTCGACTGCATTGTGATGTTTCTGTGTAATGATAATTAGGAACTTGGCTTTCAACAGTGATTTTTCTTGCACCAAAGTGTTATTTTAATATAAAGTGAGCAAAACATTGAGAAAGGAAATGTAGCTGACAGAATTGCTTTAGAGTGTCTAATTCCATACTGCTTATTGTATGTGGAGGATTAAATTCACATGTGAATATTCTTGTTTTATCCTGTCAAATGAAAAACATAAGAATGCAAGAAATTCTGTGCTGGTGTACCTAATTGTTCATAAATGTTACAAGAAAGATAACGCACCTCTTTATTTTTAAACATGGAAGGTGAGGAATAATGTGTGGTAGTTGCTAAATTAGTTGTGAGAGATTTGAGGTTGTAACAGTGATGACTATGATGATCGTGAACTTGTGGGTTGTGATTGATAGATATGTACTGCTGGATTTGTGAAAAAAGCTGCCTTCTTCTTTAGGTCTTCTATAAGCAGCTTGTCCACCAAGAACATTTATACTTACCTACTAGACCATACAGTGCCACATGTCAGAACATTGCTAATGTTCATACTTGTTGTGTAAAATGGTAGCAATGATAAAACAGAAGGGTTATTTTGTTCATGAGATATTGTCGTTTATATTATGGTGATTGTGACATAACGGAATTTCTCCGTTTGAGTTTTATGATGTCACTGCGGATCCTGTCAAGAAATGAGAATTTGGATTGGTGGTTCATATATAAAAAGTTAATGCTGATATTTTTTACCTCAGGCTGTTTCTGTCACCTTGTACCAACATTGTAATAATTATTACAGGCTGATCTACAGACGCGTATACAGAATCGTCATCAGCAAGTGAGGAGAGCGCATTCAGACCTAGGTGGCCAGAGGCTTTTCAATTGGGACGTACGGAATAACTACCGACGCATGCACTCCACACCTTCGCCTATCAAGATGCGTCCTCCACGCTCTAGTCCACCACATCCTACTATTACTGATGCAGTTACTCTACGAAGGTGAGTTAGCTTGTCTGAAAGTTTCTGATTTTATCATATATACTGCACCTGTGCATACACCTTCACATATGTAAAATGCAAAGTTGTTTGTGTGCACACAATGAAGGCATACAGGGGAGTAGATGTAAAGCTCTGCTCACTCTTACCTCAGCAGTAGATGGAGGAGAGTGTTCAGGTTCTTGCTTTGCTTGCTTTACCCGTGGGAAAATATCCCCTGGTACCTGTTGAATATGAGGCTGTGTGGGTCCCAGAGCCAGTTTAGATGTTTTTGAGAAATAAAACTCTCTTTTCCCTGCCAAGAATCAAATGCTGAATCATCCAGCCTGCTTACTATATGTCTCATAAGAAAAGTACTTCAGAATGTTGTAGTTTTGTTACTTTTACTGTAAATCCCATCTGAACTGTAAACACTTAATTCTGGAAGAAGTTCCAGAATTATCCATATGGAGAGTGCATTTCTCTTATATATCTTCAGAGCATGACATTTATCATGGGATGTCTTGGTAAATGGAGGCTTTGTGCATGGTAAAGCTGTCACACTCAGGTTGGAAATAAAAGAAAGACCTTGTATTTATGTACTGGATTGAAATGTGAATCAGTAAATTATTCCTTTCAGATCCTCTGTCAAGCATAGTTAGATACTTACAGAAATCACTTCCAGTCCAATACTGGACTCAGAGACAGAATTAGGCCCATATTCTGTAAGTTTTCAGGCTTCCACAGCAGCATTTATTCAAATTATGTTCATCTCTTGGGTTTCTGCATCGTATAATACAGATTGTTTAAGAGTTTTGGAGGAGTGACTTCAGCGTGACTGAATTTGATTTAGGCAGATGTTTGAGAACAAACCAAATACGTTGTATAGTGTAAAACCCCAAAAGATTATCATCACATGAAAATCATATTGTGTTGATATTAGTTGTGCATCACTCTTGCCACATAGCCTAACAAGAATGCACAGTTCAGTGTCTGTGTTTGAAACCCTCCACCTTCACTGTCACTTGCCACTACCAACAGCAAACACCATGAGAAACCATTAGAAAGTGTTGCGCAGCTTTTGACAGCAGCTTTCAATGCCAGCAGTGATCTGCAGAGGACTGGAATTTGAATGGAGCCTGCTTACAAGCAGATGTATTTGTGTAACATTCTGTGTCTGAGCATCACATTGTGCATTGCATACACACACACACACACACACACACACACATACATACACACACACACACACACACACATACACACACACACACACATACATACACACACACACACATACATACATGCACACATACACACATACATACACACACACACACACACACACACACACATACATATATACCTAGCATGTAGTATTACTACAAGTAATGGAGCATGCTTATATTATAAATAAAAAAAATACACACATACATAAATACATACATACACACACATACATACATACATACATCCACACACACACACACACACACATATATATGTACATATATACATACATACATTTTTGATAGCAAACTATTATTCAGAGAACATATTAATTACATGGAAGAAAAGTGTGTAAAACTAATATTTGCACTTTCTAGATCAGCTAAAGTAACTTGGGTATTGGGACATGAGGCATTGAAAACCATATACACAGGAGGAATCTTGCCCCTGATGTTATATGGAGCCCCAGTGTGGAAAAATGTGCTAAATAAGTCCTGCTATAAAGCTAAAATAAACAGGAT
>Ga0123352_10010326_pt1 | contig 14654 bp, 6 predicted proteins | sample TergutLab28metaG_FD_89700 | JGI IMG/M metagenome (GOLD analysis project Ga0123352, IMG submission 89700) | Labiotermes labralis P1 segment gut microbial communities from Petit-Saut dam, French Guiana - Lab288 P1 | ecosystem: Host-associated > Arthropoda: Insects > Digestive system > Gut ... | reverse complement strand
TGTCGTGCACAGCATGTGGACACTGTATGTCGTGCACAGCATGTGGACACTATGTCGTGCACAGCATGTGGACACTGTATGTCGTGCACAGCATGTGGACACTATGTCGTGCGCAGCATTGGACACTGTATGTCGTGCACAGCATGTGGACACTATGTCGTGCGCAGCATGTGGACACTGTATGTCGTACGCAGCATGTGGACACTGTATGTTGTGCGCAGCATGGGAATAGCCGTTTGATGTACGTTACGTGTCCGCCATTTTCAAATGATTCTGAGTTTGTCTATAGAATTCGACTATAATATAGTGTATTATTTATGCCAATCTTGAACTCAGGTAGCAGACTTGTGGTTCAGCTTAGGTATGGGAAAATAACTTGAGGTAATGCATAATATCGACATCAGCGACAACCATGCACACTAAAGTCTTTATTTTTAATTGGTTACCCGATTTTTTAGTGTCTGACATGTCTCATTCAGTCTCAGGTATCGACTTCTGTCCGTTCTTTCGTAAAATATGGAGAATGATTTCTTGGAATTGGATTGAGCAATATTCTACACGTGGTCCGGGTTCTCTTACCTCTGTGTGGATCTTGATTCCATACTGTGCGAGACCTATACACAGTGAATTTAAGCATTCTGCGGAAAGTCAAAGGAGGGCTGCATACGATTTACGGTTTAGAGTACCTTGTACTGTTCATTGAGGAGCTTAAGCCCATTAGTGTTTTTGTTATTCGAATTAAAAATTACAAAATACTCGTGCTGAACCTGCAGAAATTTGTTTTATAAGAAACTATGTTTGTTGTCTTAATACCGGAGCCTACGGTGTATTCATTGTGACTTTGAATGTTATTAATAAAACCGACCGAGTGCTGCACTCTTACAAAGAACGAGGACTAGTTTGAAATTTTAGAGATTTTCACGGACTGATATGAGTGTGATGGATTCTGAGTTTACATAAATCTTATCTCCATTTTATATTTGATATAATATTCGAAGTCTGTCTTTGTCTTCAAAGTTTAACACAGAAGCCCGCAAAACTAATATTAGTTACCTTTTGTACTTCTTTTAGTGTATAGAACTTCAACTGCAACTGTACCGGCTCCAGCGTTCTCTGGGTTCTACACTTGGACAAAGAACGCATACCTACATGTGGCTTTGCACATTATGAGCAACTTTTTACGTTATTAAGATTTTTGCATGTCTTTAGGAATGTAATTTGGTGAATGTAAATGAAAAATATCCTCAAGTCATAAAAAGTGTCGCCTTCTTCACATTCTGACGTCATTGCATTAGAAGAATTTATAGCATACAAATTGTAATTTCGTCATAGCTATATACCCTTGACTTCGCTTATAAACACCGAATAATACATATGGTTTTTATATTAAACAGTATTCTACTTGCAAATATCTACAGAGCAGGTGCAGAAAGACAGAAAAGTGTCAACTTTCTGTTGATTTCTATAAAGTTTAACTAAATTTGCGATGATCCTTATGTGGAATTTGTGGAATTTAAGTTTCATATGAATGTGTTCACAGCTGAAAGCACAAGAGTCTTACGTGCTCGCATGTGCATAGTTTTGTTATCTCACAAAACGTGAACGCAGTTCTCTGTAATGACAGGTAGTAGCTCTTTAATCTTGTCTCCCATTATGTGAAATTGTAACGTTTGTGCAGCCAACAGTAAGGGAGCAGAGTCTTTGGTTGTAACCAAAACTAACTTGTGGACGAAATAAAGAAGAAGTGCCATGACAATGCTTCAGCCGTTCTCCATTCCTCACAAGTGGAGAGACAGACATTTCGAAGACTGTATGTAACTTCATGATGCGGACTGCTGGTTGTGAACCTCACAGGCTGTCAGTCACTCAAGAGTGTTGCCACATGATACGTAGCGCAAATACTCATTACCGTCTCACTAGTAACCTTGAACTATTCCTGTTCTGAGCAGTGTGAATCCCGCCCAAACATCCTATCATACATAGTTCTTTAAAGTCGCTCTTAGTATGAACCTTCCCTCTGAGCCTAGGTTTTCCAGGTGACCTCCTTCTCTCGGACTTTCTCACCAAATGTGTGTATGCATTTCTTTACTATTCAGTATGCTCGACTTGTCTTATTCATTTTATCCTCTTGGTTTGGTGTTTAATGGTATAAGTGAGGAGAAAATATATGAAGCTTCTCATTATCAGTTTTCTTCAGAAACTCAAATATTTTCCACGGCTTTCAATTTTCGGAACCCCAGGCCCTATGTTTTCCCGTTAATATTGTAGACCAATTTTCATGGCCGTCCTAAACAACATGAAAAATTATAGTTCGACGTATTTGAAACTTTATGTTTTCAAATAGCCAACGGGAAACAGAATATTCCGAACTGTATGTGAGAAAGAATTCCAAACTCTTAATCTGTTTTTGAGTTCTCGTGCATACAGTTTTCATTGTTTGTGTTTTTTTTTTCCAATTATTAGAAACTTGCCACGTATTCAATGAATTATCTTTCTTCACTTTATGAAATTCTCTTTCATCCCCTTGACGAAACCTGCTTATGTAATAGGCTTACCTTTTTCTCAGCACTCACTACCGAATAATAAATCATTTTAATATTGCACATTTTCCACGTAATTGGATTACATATGTAATACTTAATACCAAATTATTTCATAATATTTTTATTCATTAGTTATTGCTCCGACATGTTTCGGTTATAGTTCTTGTCTGTCTTCAGGGAGTTCGTAGGTTCTTCGATGCGTGAAGCTCATTTGTCAATTATTTTATAGCAGTTTACTTACACGATTGAAGTTGTAATTAAAATCGATAAGACTAAAATCCTTAAAATAGCTGTTTAATATAAAATTAGTTTATTCATTATAAAATTATATTAGGTATACACTGACGTAATTTGTTGTGTCCATACATCTGTGTTTAGCCTTTCTTAAGATTAAGAAATCCCGGAGCAAGAGGTATCTCGAACCGGATTCCGGGGCTTTTTCATTTGAAAAAAGATTAAACACAGTTGTCTGGAAACAACAAAATTCGTCAGTGCGTAATTAATGTAACCTTATACCGTATAAACTAATTTTATATTGAAAAAACTGATTTTAAGAATTTTTAATATCTTAAATTTAATTACAATTTTAATCATTTATGTAAACTGCTACCAAATAATTTACACATAAGCTTCACAAATACAAAAAACCACGTGATCCCCAAAGATGTCGAAGAACTGAAGCCGAAATATGTAGGATAAATAATTAATAAATAACAACATTGTGTAATAAGTTGGTAGTAAGTATTACATAAAAAAAATTTTGTCTATTTCTTTATGGGGTTTATGTTTCGCTCAATAAATTAAAATCGTGCCGATGTAATCCACTCAGTTTAAGTCGCGTCTATTTTTTTAAACTTCCTAGTAGCTTATTAAAAAGCAAAGTACAAAGGAACTGTGATAAAGCAGTTTCTTTTTTCAGACTTTCTTGGGTAGGAGCTCTATCTGACAGATTTTGGACTCTCCGTACGTTACTGTAGGTTTCAATAAGAAACAGCATCAAGAAAAATTTCTGTTTAACAAGATCACATGATTAAAAAAATTAGGTAAATTTTCATATAAATTAAAATGCAGGTGTGAAGAAGAAGTGAATGAGGACGGTGCAGGTTTTAGTAGAAGAACTGTGAGAGAGGGAATTGTAAATATATAACTAAAATATGTATAGAAATATTTAATTATATCATAAATCTCAGATGTTATTAGAACCTGTCAGAACATAGTAAATAGTTGAGACAAGCTATATTAGCAACAAAGTAACACAGGTGTAGTGGCAAAAGGGCACTTTTACAAGTTTTCACACTTAGACTTATAAGAAACTCAACTAAAAATTTGATTTGGTAGATTTCTTATATAAACAAATGTTAACTTTCATGGTTATTCCCAACTCTGTTTCATTGTTAGACAGAATTTCTCCCTCCAACCGATTCATAGGCAATGGCAAAAATAATAGTGCAGTTTTCACAAATATGTATTGCGAACTTTAAAACATATGACTTTTTGCTTGCATGTTTATTTTATAACATTTGCAAACATTGCTGTTACACAATACTTATACCCCAGTTCTGCTTAAACCTTATGGCCGTCCCTACTGTGCAAACTGAAAGCACTAAATTTTGTCTGTGAGAATTATTAAGGAGCGTGACTTTTACCACTGAGAATTTTTCTGTAATTTTTATGTAACATGAATCTGCAGGCGATTTTACAAATTGCAATAAAGAATTCTTTTTTTTCCTGGAGCAGTTACCATATAAATTCTGATTCATGTGCTGATCAAGTTCCTGTTGATCACTGCGATATAATCTGGGCTTATGCCGTCTGTTTGGGAAGTCATTTGGCAAGTTGCTGTGCGACACATAAAGTGCAGCCCCATTGCTGTTTCACAGATGGACACACATTCGCCAGCTTCTACCTGATATTTTTTCTCTCTCCTTAATTAATTTTGTCGTGATGTGTTTATTGCCGTAATTTCTCACTGTAATTTTACTCGATGCGCAAAAACTTGTACGGACCTCAGTGACGTCTTTCACGGCGACATGAACACAAAGCCTGAGGTATGTAAGCTATACCTTCTATGCAGACTGTCTGGATTTAATTTAGTCCAGTTACCTTACTTTATAGTACTGATAACTTTTCAGATGTTTACAGTGAATTATCAGCGTTGTTCTTTACCCTGCTTTGGATAAGATTCTTTTAAAATGTAATATCTGTGTCTTCTTATTTTTTATTTCGTACAGTGACAAATAAATGCACAATTCATTGACGAATTATCACATTCCTCCTACACGTTTCAACACTATTGTTTCATCCTTAGGGAGTTGGTAGTTAGTATCTTGCCAAGTTACACCAGTATGTCAAATGCAGCAGATTTAAAATTCAAAATTATTTCACATAAGTTTTATGCTGTTGAAATCTCAATGCTTAAAATCTTTAAAATATTAAAATTTTCCTATTTATAATAAAATGGGTTAAAATTGTGTACATACTGGGCCAGCAAGACTGCAGCATCAACATACAGATTGTATATACAGCCACCATATAGACGAGCTTCATTATAACAACAAATTATAGACAATATTGTATTGTACGCTAGACCATTTACTATGGACACGAAATTATAAATCTACATATAAATATATATTCTATATTACATTATATATATTTATTTATTTTCGAAAATAGTGTCATTTACGAGATATTTTAAAATAAGTTATGGCTAACCGAGAAAAGCCATAGATGATATAACATTCTGTGGCACAAAAAGGTAATGTCCGATAATTAAGACAAATACATGAATTTAAGTATGTAATATTTAATACATACTGTGACTCGAGGGTAATAACTGTTATGATCATTAATGAAGAGACCAGGAAGCAAAGATCGGAACGCTCCGGCCTGATATTTTACACGTGCGTTTCTCACCTTATATTATTCACTCCTCTGCGCTAGTCATCTGATGACAGCGATTTCTCTACTTTTCTTTTTCAGTATAAAAGTATTCACATTTCTTATATCTTGTGCATTACGTGACCAGAATATTTTATTGTCTCAGTTTCGTCACTACAAGAACACCGCGTGATGTGCAAATTGTGAAGCGCGATGAGTTGCGCATTTATTTATTTTCTAGTTAGACACTGTTTCCTATTCATTCACCGCTCTTAACATGATCTATGCATAATGTCTTACAGTTGCAGTAGGTCATTCATTAAAACGGCTCATGACCAGAGCTGTTGGCGAAAGAAACCGCGCGAATAATTCAGGATGGTAGCCGGTACTACAGGAAGGGAGATTTTTGTGTTAACATTTTGAAACTTGAAATGTATCTAAATAACATTTTGTAGCGTAGGCTGTATAATGACTTGGCTGCGGACTGAAAGACAGAGGAATCGGGGTTAGATTCCTGTCAGGAGTAAGGCACGTTTTTCTTCCTCTCGCCTTTCTGTGGAGGTAAAACGGCCGGAGCCTAACTTCGTGTAGTGTCGAAGTTAAGCCTGTGTAGATTTATACTTACAGCTTCCCATAAAACTTTATGTTGTAAACAGGGCCAGGTGTATTTTTAATTTTATCGATGTTCAGTTTTGATCCCGTAGAAAACACACCACGTCTCGATCACACAGATTAACCAGCTCATAGTGTATAGGAAAGCAGTCATTGCTGTTTGTCAGTATCGTAGGAGGAAAAAGTGTAATTCCGAGATAAAATTCCGAGTTCCCTGTTGTTAAAGCAGGTGGAATATATAACAAATACTGTGCTTTAAATTTTAAGGTTCACCTCCTGGAAAGACTTCATGTAACGAGTACAAGCTACAAGGCATTCTGAATTACGTGTTGAGTTTAGTATAATAATGAATATTTTTATCAGAACAATAAATATACTTTCATCCTATCCGATTTATTCTGATTTCTCACAAAGTTTTCTTTCAAAATGTTTTCATGCACAGTTGGAGAATAATTACTCAAGACATATCATGACTATCTGCACGGAGATTATCTGCGTTGTGTGGAACTTGTTCTGTGACTAATGCGGAATGCTGACACACTTTTTATGTACGTCGGTAAGAGATCGGTGGCATTAGACAAAAAGATGAATTGCAATAGAATAAATTTACCTGGAATGAACTGTCTCCTCATACTGTCGGTTTGCAGCTGGTAATAAGACCTACACATCTCGTAAAATATTTCAAGAGAAAATCTTATGAATTTCTAGACCATTAAGTATTCAAGGCATTTAAGGAGATGTCTCAGCTACAGGCAAAATATAAAGTGCATGTCGGGAGAAATAAACATAAGTTATGTTACATACACGGCAGTGCAACTTCTCGCTATGATTCTTCATGTTAATAACAGAAGTAAATGTCATCAAAACAGACATGGAATGTTCCGTTCACATACAATGTGCAGAATGAAGAATATTTTTTCGTGTGGGATATAATGTGTGCTCGTGGTACTGACGTAGCGACACGACGGAAGATTCTGGTGCCTTCATATTCCATGTTATGAGATGGACGCCTCAGATTCCACCTTGAAGGCTATTGTCATCTAGGATGTAATGCTGTGTAGTTGACATGAAATTTACCGGCGTCAGAGAGGCCTGCCACATCCATCTTCAGTTTTACAGACAAAGACACTAGTTTCCACCTTGAAGGCTGCTGTCATATGGGATTTTGTGTCGTATGATTGAATAGAAGTTTACTAACGTCGGAGAGCTTGATACTTAAATCTTCAGGGTGATACAGATGTAACAGTCTTCACTGGAACTTCTGTAAATTCCTACCAAACCTCGAAGATACTGCGTCTCAGAAGACAACATCCTTCATAGACAACCTACAGAAAATCGGGTCTCGCACATGAAAGTTGCAATATTACATTAAATCTTATGGCTATGGCGAAATGTTATGATGCCACAGTCAAACATTCTAACGTCACACAATAAAGCGAAGTGAAACAGTAAAGTAATAGTCATACAATGAATTTATCCATTTGTGAACATGGTCAACGGTAGTAAGGATACTCTTTCATCTCTGCATTTATTTGGCATTGAATGGGCTCCTTTGGTCAGATATTACTGTTCTTCCTGTCACTATATCGTTTCTTCGACGGGAAATCTTCCTCGGCATACTTTCTGCAGTACATAAAATATCGTTTTCTAAAAAGCTAAGTTTGCCAGAAATACTCTAAAGTTTTGACGTTTTGTTGACCGTGCATCTCAGTATATTTATCTCAGTATTTAACAAACTCTATGCACAAAATTTGTTTCACAATAAGTTTTATTTCATGCCTCTACATGTTTCGAGCACATGTGATCATCATCAGGAGGTCAAAATTGCATTACACAGCATCTGGTATCATCACACCTATAGGCACATGTGCTCGAAACATGCAGAGGCATGAAATAAAACTTATTGCAAAACAAATTTTGTGCATCAAGTTGGTTAAATAATGAGATAATTATACTCTAAAGTTTTACCACACTGAAATTTCTCTAGTCTTTAAAAATACACGAAAGGAAATTAATAGGCAAGTTTGCAATACAGCCCATACATAACAAAACTTTCTGCCTTGCAGAAATTGACCAATTATCGTCAACAACCTCGGAAAGCTTATAGAAGTCTCGATTTCGTGTGCAACAATGATGTTCTTTTGCAATTTCCAATATCTCCACGAAAAGAGATTTCAGTTTTCACAAACATATTACTGGAGATTACAGTCTACTGGGATCTTAGGCTATGTCGTCTGGACAGCTTGATGCAGAATATGACAGTGCTATAGCCTTTCGAGGCTTTGAGAACTATACACCCCACGATACGGCTTCACATTCCACAAGACGTGACTTTCCGTCTTAAGAGTAGTTGCATCTTGTCACGCACGATTCCTACTCTTCGTTAAGGATGCTAACGTGGCTTATAACTCATAAATTCGCGATTTCGCCGTTTTAATATTATTAATACAGGATCTTGAAAATTACAAAGCAAGAATTGTCGTTAGTGGGAACAGGCACAACATTATCCCACCTGCCTACTCTAACCAATAATTAAAGCCGGCTAAACATGTCACAGGGTCATAAAACAGATACTTGGACTTTTCGTGAAAAACTTCTAGTACTCCCTATCCAAAACGCAGATTATAAACCACGGCATACCTGGTTCTATAAATTGCATGTGATAAAGTGACTTCATGTCTCTGTCCCTGGATATGGAGAGAAACGTTGGCAAAAATGTACCAAACGTAACGTTGACACGTCCTAGAAGACCGCAAATGTAGTGGTACTTAATACCATTATTGTTGTCATAAGTTGATGCATTTGGCTTCGAAGCCATTCACTTAATTCCGATCAGGTTCAGGTATTTTCTTCAGTGCTCTAATTCCCGTTATCTCAATAGTTCTTTGAATTGAGACGGAGTCTTGCAAGAAATCTATTCGTATTGCACAAATTCATTTTTGTCGATTTAAGAAACGCTGCGGTAAATGTCTTTAAGTGACAAAAAAGGCAGCTGCATATTGTGTTATTCCATTACTTTATTATAACCCAACATTCTGCTCACATTCTCAAATACGCAGAGCTTAATTTACATTTCCATATTTGTTGCATATGCTCCGACATTAGTCATTATTATGTTGAATTGAGAAGAAGCGACTATGTTAGGATGTAGGCGTAGATGGGACAATAATATTAAGCTACATCTTTAGATAATGTTTTGATGAGGTGGATTAGTTGCAAATGACCGAAAACAGAGTGCAGTGGCTGTCTCGGGTGAACACAGAAACGATTATTCTGCAGATAAAGACGTCAAGATTCTCCGAAATATCGGTAACTACTTGATAATCTAAACAGCATTTATTCTAATAGCCATGAGTCTTCTTTAATACTATTTAATGAACTTCAAAACAAATTTGAAGAATATACCGCCTAACGATAGTAAGGGGCTTCAAGGCCCCTTTAAGTATTAATTCTATTGGTGCAATAAAGGTGAAATGATTTGTACTTTTCCTTCCGTGTATTATGATATATTAAATCATCGGTAACACCAACAATAAATAATTCAACAATCTATGTACTCTTTCTATTACTTAGCTCCTACATGTTTCGGTACTGCTGCCATCCTTAGGAAGCTTACACCAAGATTTCATCAAAACGTGGAGCAATAAACATATATATATATATATGTTTTTGTGTCAAAAGTGCAGTTTTGGTTAAAATTGCTTTAATTTGTTCTAATGAAATCGCGGTGGTAGCTTCCTGAGGATGGCAACATTGCCGAAACATGTAGGAGCTTTGTAATAGAAAGAACACATAGATAGTATAACTGTGCATTTGTTGTTGGATTTACGAAGTTTTAGTATGAAATTATGTGCAAATTCACTGAGACTGTGGGTTATAAAATTACACGTTTGTACTTTGGGCAGAAATAAAGACGAAAAGAAACAAGTTTAAGAAATGACTATAAATAATTTGTGGTTGTGAGCAAGTCAGTGAGTCAGTAATGAGTCTGTTCTGTATTTTGTGATACACTGTTTACTGTTCTGTCTATAAGATGTTGTGTTATATTAGGGGTGTCCATGCTGCTACAAGTGCCGCAATTTACGTATAGGATATTTTTATTACACCCTCTAGTAATTTATTAATTGCATACGAAGAATTTTTGAGGACATTAGTCACAAAACTGAGTCCTACTGAATGAAAACATACGGCTAATTCATATGAAGTTAACGCTTTAAATAACGCTGGTAAAATTCGTGTAGAGGTAGTTAGGATAGCGTACATAACTACTCACTTTATTGTCATTTTTTAATTCTATTTACAATTAATTCTAATTATAACACACATTTTACGCATAACTTCATATATCGTATGCCAGTCGCATGATAATGCATCATTAATCTCACAGTACAATCCGTCTTGTCACTTCCTGTTCGCATATTAAGGCTAATTTCACAGACAGAAATTAAATTATCTTCCTAGAGAATCAAGTGACCAGCAACTGGGAGCCCCCACAGGCGTCGTGTTCTGCCCCATTATTTCTGTCTCATGCTGGCAGCAGTAAGAGCAAAACTCTGTTCGCTAGTCACGTGACTTATGCTGCAGAACCTGGCCTACATAATGACACTCGGCTGGTGTCCGGCCCATTTATCACACAACGATAATCATCTCTTGTTTTTACGAAATAATTGATACGCAGGGGTGAACAAACTGAACGACCAGGATCTGGAAACCATAACATATGCTATTTGGAGAACTGTGCTTCGTTGTGCATCTACACATTCCAAAACTCGAAAAGATAAGAAATAAATTATTATTTATAAAAATAATATACATTTCTCTGGTTTTTCTAAAAAAAAAAAGCGAAAGCTATTTGTTTCATTGACATTTTAGGGCAATTTTTGTCGAACGTTAAACTTTGTGTGTTAGACTGCAGTAAGATAGTCTTTTCTGTGCCACACCACAACTACACTTTGTGAAATATGTCGGCGCAATTAACATTTCAAGTCTGAAAGCTTTCAGATTAATGTTTAAAATTTCAGTTTTTACTTCATGAAATGTTGCGTCATAACGTGATTCAAGAGGTTAAATTTATTTAGGGAAATGACTTTTTTTTCTAAGAATCGTTCAAAATGAATTCCTTTAAGCCAAGTCGTGAGCTTCAAATGGTTAAATTGCAAAAGGTGAACTTTATCTTGTTCATGTCCATGCACTAGTATCACTATTTCACATAAAATCCGACTAATGCCCACATTTATTATTAACGCCATTTTATTAACACTGTATCACTCCGTCATGTTTCAAATTGCAAAGGGCCATCTTCAGGAAACACAATCGATACATTTCAATAGCAAGGACAACAGAATGAGTTACCAGATACAAAATTCAATGCTGTTAACTAAGTTGAATTTTGTCTGGTAACTCATTTTGTTTAACTTGCCTTTGAATTGTACCTGTCGTACTCCCTGAAGATGGCACTTTAAGGGGTGAAACATGTCGGAGTGTTAATAAAGTGGAGTTAATAACAAGTGTGTACAGTGGACGGTTTTTGTACGAAATACTAAAGGTAAAGTTACATATTTGCAAAATTTACGTCAAAGCTTGCCTTTCAAAAAAAGTACGTAATTCTTCTCTTACGAACTGAGCAAGTCCGTAACCCGATAAAAAAAAGATATCACTTGTTAATAAACTTCAGTGCTAAAGCACTGTGTAACAGGCACAGGCTTTGCATTACAGGCGCATATTGATTGTAATTGTACTGTTGTTTCCGTCTATAATTCTTATTGAGCTTTTCAATAAAATTTGCATACTCTATCATACTTCAAACGCTTGGCTGCTACGTTTAGCGTTAATGTATAGCATAGCACTGCAGTTGATAATGCACAGGCAAAAAAAAAAGGTCTGTAAATATTTCGCCACATTTTCGACGTTCAAGTGTCTTGTGAGAAGGAACTTTGGTAGACATGAATTTTCGTGTGTCTTGAGTTGGGAACTATTAGATTGCACAAGGATTTTCGGAAATCTGGTCTAGATACAGAGTTTGGGAAAACCTGTTACATGTTTGACAACCGTAAATTTATCCAGTTTCTATAAACTACTAACGTTATCCAAGTTGGGAAAAACAAATTTTATCCAGTTTCTATGAACTACTATGGTTACACAGTTTCTCTGAACCATTAATTTTACCCACAGTCTGAGAACCACTAATGTTATCCAATTTCCATAAACCACTAAAATTAACCAGATTCCGAGAACCACTGACGTTATCCAGCTTCTGTGGCACACTAACATTGTACAGAGTCCGGGAACCACTAATGTTTTCCAGCTTCTATTAAACAGTAACTTTTCATTGTCGTGACCCACTAAGGTTATATAGAGTCTAGGAACCACTAATTTTTCCCAGACTCTGGTAACAAATAATTTTATCCAAAGACTGGCAGTCACTAGTCTATGCACATAGTTTTTGGAACTATAGAGTTTCGCAGTTATTGGTCTAAACACAAAGTGTGTGAACTGCTATTATTTGTACAGTGTTTTGGAATAATCTACACCCCTGTTGTGCTACACAGGTAACGCGAAAATTTATTCACTCTGTGTCTCTCTTCCTTTTCCTATCACAGTGGAAGAGCAAAAGTAAAAGGGAAATAAGACCACGATCAGGCAGTTAGTCACCTACTTCTCTCCGCAGAATTCCCGGTTTTGTCTCGGAGTTTTCAATCAGGGATTTGCGGTGCACAATGTAATGCTATGAAGGATAAATCTCCTTCCAGTTAATATTCCATCGATAATCCATAATCATTTGCATATAAAGACAGTTGCTGGTACAAAACAATATGCAGCAGCGCGAAGGGTTTCGGACTCACGTCACTCCTACAGCACAAACAAGAAGAGGTAAGATGGTGACAATGCGCCACATCCCAGAACATAACGCAGGAGGGAGGGAAGGAGGGAGCGAGAGAGAGGGAGACAGTATTTAGCTTTTGTGGTTAAAGATTTTTTAGAACTGAGTACCCACTCCTTCAGTTGTAGAGTTTCCAGTGTAGGTCAGACAGACCCTGTCACTTAACAAGCCTGCAAGTTTATGGAATAATTGCTAATTGAGCCCAACAAAATGCGCTTTTAGTCAGTTTTCTTATATTATTATTATTATTATTACCATTATTACATAACATTGTTATCTCGTAGCATTTTCAGTGTTTCTGGGCCATCGTCAGCCGAAACCAAATAAAAGAGAAGTGCAAGTCGCTACCGTGACCATTCAACAATTTTTCTCGTTGTGTGCATGTAAATATGGCCTTATTTGCTATTTGACATTTCTAGAAGGATGTTTGTGTGCTTTACTTTGGTTTTCATGATGGATACAATTTTCTATTTATTTTCAGTATTTCGTGGGCGGAGAAAATTTACTCATCAACTCAGTGCTAATAAAAACCAGTTGCAGACAAAACGGTTTAAGCAAGCCTCTCTTAGCCTTATCACCAGGGTGTAACCTTGGTTACAGGCTCGTACAGAGTTATTCTAGTATTATTACCAGTGACGAATGACTCGTACAAGGATATCATATTCTTGTTAACAGCAGAGGCTAGTTTTAGCCGTAAAAGACGAGCTGTTCCAGCAATATGGGTGAAAGGTGAAGCCTCAGCAAATATGTTTTTCTCAGCGTCATTTTCAGAACTAAACAAAATAGAACGCCAATAAATTCTTACATTAAATAAAAATAAATCCTTGTTCTACGTGACCCCAAAGTGCTGAATAATGTTAATTCTTGCAACAACTCAAGCTACATAATCAGTAATGTAAATAGGTGCACAAACGTATCAGCTCCAGTATTTAATACCCCGACCTCTAGTCTAGTCTGCATATATTTAGAGGGATTTGTGTGTACAGTATTTATACGTGTCTTTTGTTCGTAAGAACTGTTAATATTAAGAAAATTTTGTTCTTGCAATTCTGTGATATAACTTCGAAACACGTGATCTGATGTTATGAAATCAACACGGAACGTGTCAACTCTTAGAAACCGCAGCTGCTCTTTTCCTTATGAGCTGGTGGGGGCGATCCTTTGCGGAATTACCGGATGACGGGACCTCGCGGCCATAGTGAGTAATCAGCAAACTTCTCTCCTAGTTCACAAAGATCTACTCTGCAAAACGCTTCCCAGAAAAATAATTATGTAATTTCCTATCTTTTTTAACGTCCTGAAACATTTCCCCATATTTCGTCTCTCTGTATTTACCAGGGCTTGGATTTCGAAAATAAATATTCACATTTTGCTTCAAGAATTATCGCCGCGTTGCTGGGCAGACCGTGTGGATAGCCTCACTGCTCTCTAACACGATGACAAAATATTTTCTTTCTTCCTCATTATGCTTGTTGTTATTTCCTTACAAATAGACAAGGCTACTTCTTCCTTGCCCTAGATATGCTACTTTCCTTATCGGCACCAATATTTATTGCAATAAAATTTTAATAAAGAGTTAGCTACTGAAAAGATATAAATTTGCTAGTGTAACGAAGGACCGCCTCTGTGGTCTAGTGGTCAGAGTTTCTGGCTACAGATACATAGGTCCCGGGTTCGATCCCCGGCGCTACCAGATTTTCTGAGTAGTAGTGGGTCTGGAACGGGGTCCACTCAGCCTC
>Ga0123352_10010322_pt1 | contig 14657 bp, 6 predicted proteins | sample TergutLab28metaG_FD_89700 | JGI IMG/M metagenome (GOLD analysis project Ga0123352, IMG submission 89700) | Labiotermes labralis P1 segment gut microbial communities from Petit-Saut dam, French Guiana - Lab288 P1 | ecosystem: Host-associated > Arthropoda: Insects > Digestive system > Gut ... | reverse complement strand
TTGTGTGTGTGATGGGTTTAAACGAAGTGAAGAAAAAGAAAGTGTGGGAAGAGGGGAAGGAGGCAGGGGAAGGGGAGGGGGGGGGGGGGGGAGCAGAGGGTTCCAGGAAGTTAAAATTCCCAGATATCGTGACAACGGCACTGGATGGTGGTAGTTTGTCAGCCTTACGCACCGACCGCCTTTACCCCTAGGAAATACTCCTGGTACTCATTTCTGTGAGAGGCTGAGTCGACCCCACGGCCATAGTGCGATCGGAAAGATCTTATGTCAATGAAAAATCCACTGACACTAGCTGGGATCGAATCAGCGGCTTTCCGATTTATAGCACAGCACCTTAACCACTGTGCTACCGCAGTCCCACAGATATCTTAGTATGCATTCTTATAAACTGGCTAAATCTTATCTCGAAATCAGCAAGAACAACGCAAAAGCAAAACACGTGCTTTTTGAACATCTGTGACATTTATTTTTCTCAGACAAATCTCTAGCTGCCTAGCCCGAAAATGCATTTATGCATCAGGTCAAGGTTGCCTTAACATGAATCCAAGTAGATAATAATTAGGGTCTTCTGGGATATGACGCCAAATAATTCGGAACTTGGACGCGGTGACTAAGAAAATTAATCTTTCCTGAAACGAAAACAGCCATAGTCTTTCAGCTGGCGGAACCCTGTTGAAACTGAAAAGTACATCCACAGAACTAGCGAAGATACAACATGTAACTTCAGCACGGGGACTGAAGTCTTCCAACCCAAAAATAAATAAATATATATATTAATCGTTCTCTGCCCCTCGAGTTATTTTTGTTTCCTTCTGCTGCTCTAGTTCCTCATGACAAATGATTTAGTTTAGTTTGCTGCTGTACATTACCAGGAACTACTGCCCTCTAAAGGACAGAAACTCCAAAGAATATAAGACATTCTTGTCGGTTATATTTCCGGGCCATTGTGTGCATGAAGATGGAAAACCAGCAACGACACAATATTAAGCTGTCAAACGTAACGGGTTATCGACCCAGTCAGAGGAGCCTTTGGGAATAAGTTGGAGACCTGTCGTCAGTGTGTTGTGTCTAGCATTCGGGGAAGTCCCGGCTCCGATTGTACGGTCTGCAGCGTTGGATTTAACCGCTCTATTAGGACAGGAGGAAATCCCATGATCCATACCGAGGATAACTGCATTTCAATTTCAATATCTTTTTTTTTTTGACAGGATAGTCTTTTGTGTTTCAGCACCACGTAATGGTTAAACGTTGCGACATTTCGGAGAAACGTACTGTCTCCTCTTCAGGGTAACTGAATTGGTTGGGACGGATGCGAATGTGATAGGAAGGCAACGTTTCTGTCAATTGCACACAGTAGAGGACAATTTGACGTAGTTTGGCCGGTCACAGATACGGAGGGCGGTAAGATGGGACAGAACCATCTCGAGCCTGTAGGAGTTAAGTTTTCAAGAACGGTTCTTTTCCGTGCTGGGAATCTTAAATCCCATGGCTCAAAACATTCACATCCCTCTTCCCACACTCCGTAGCTGCGACCGGCCAAACAACCTCAAATCATCCTCGATAACCAACAGAAGTTATTCTCATTATAACTTTAGCACCCACTGAAACCAACTCAGTCACCATGAAGATGGAGGCAGTAAGGTCCTTCGAAACATTAGCAAGTTTCACCAACTCACAGTCCGAAAGGCCACAGAATCATCGTCTGATCAACTACTGTCGTGAGAGGTGAGAACTTCTTTTGTGTGGTTCCCAAGTTGTTGACCTATATAATGACAAGCGAGTTCGTAGCATTCAAATGTACTTCAGATTCCCGTCAATCGCCGAGAACGTCAATGTATGTCCGTAACTCCTTTCTGACTTGGGCACCCGACACGGCTACTAGAAAACAACTACACGGCACAACAACTATTGCGCAAAATACTATCAGAAATGCGTTTACTGTAGGAGCCTCCTCATCTGTACAATACTCCCTTTCCAACATCCAACAGATGCATTAAACAAGCAGAGGGCAGGAATGGAAATGTGAATAGGGCGAAATGGGATGCGAATTTAGAGCACCGCAACAACATACAGCTAGCTGAATTCAGGAATCTGAACTTGCGATCCGTCCTAAAGCTCCCGCCTCCTCCCTCCTCGCTACAAACACACACAGACGAGCGCACGCACGCACACACGTACACGCGCGCACACACACACACACACACACACATACACACACACACACACACACACACAGGCACAAACAGAGAGATTTTCAGACAGGCGCAGCCCATCGACTCTAGCATCTACAGCATCAAACGTTCAACCACTCAGTCTAGGGAGCACTGAAGATCAGAGTGAGGGAAAACGATAATTGCACTTCAGTCTCAAATATTTCAGAATGGTTCGCGTGAAACACTACGAACTTGTGACCAGTACACTAGAGAGTCTGCGTAAGAATACGGACTGTACAAGGACCACCCTGACACAGATATTTCCTGTTTTGTTAGTGCGCCAAATCAACTGTTGGAACACTATGCCCCTCCAAAATCACCGTTCAGGATCGTGCCTTATCTCATTCCATGCCACATAACCCGAATGTTTGGTACAGTGTCATATAATAACAGGGATACCGTTTAAGATTATATGTGTGTGACATCGTTCTCACTCCTCTCCAATGAAAACAGCACTGCTGTCGTGATTAATTAGTGACAGCTCAGCGTTCGGATTGTCTACCTGCAGGATAAAGATACACTTAATTCACTCTTTTAAAGGGGAACTACTGTAAGAAGATAAAGGTGCGAAAGGGATGAAAGAGGATGTGGGACGAAAACACGAAAGTAATTATTCTTCATTAAATTTTAAATGTTATTTTCGACTAGTAAATAAATAGCCAAGTATCTTCAGCTCTACTACCTCAGAACGTTAGTGCTGTATCAGAACCCCCCCCCCCCTCCCAAAAAAAATTCCAACAGATTTCCATGCAGTCGAATCCACCAATTTAGAATACGCAGACCTAGACACTGGAAGTACTAGAAGGTTGTAGAAAATTACACAAAAAATGCATCCAAATCTGTCCTTTCAAACAAAAGCATATGTTTATTAATATAATGCTATAGGCATGTACACTCATGTGTAAGACATCTTAGTTAGAAAAAAAACTGAATGACAACCTGGGTGTAGTCGGAAGATAATAATAAACTTGGTAATTGTAATAACCTGAATAACCTGAAGATGGCCACTTTAGACCGAAACGTATAGTTATTTACTTTGCTAATAAATACCATCATCTAGCATACAATCATAGTTATGTTTTCTGACTGAAATTAACTCACCATTAATAAACTCCATATTAAAGAAATAGATTGTGAGGATACTGAATAGAGAGAGTTTCGTAAATCTTCGTTTTCTACAAAAGGTGGAAAATTTTTATTCACCAGATGAGCCACTATCATCTCCTCATGACAGACTCTATTTTACTTACAGCATATAGAGTCATAACAATGGCGATCGAACAGTTTACTATTATTCGCGGAGAAAATGTTAGGATGGGCGTTTTTAGAAATCAGAAGGAATGAACCCATTAGCAGAGGAAGTCTAGGATCAACAAAGAAGTGAAGAAGTAAAAAATGAATTATGGATTAATTCCATCATAATGATCCGCATTACAGAAATAAATGGTAGAAAAATGTTCAATGGGATGGAAGAAACTCTTATTGAAAGACTAGCAGATTTTTTGGCGCGTGCGTAAAATTTCGAAAACCGACTCTTAGCTTCGTTATGTCTGTGTGCTTGTCCATCCGTCCGTCCGCAAGGAACAACTTTGCTACCAGTTGACGGGTTTTCATAAAATTTTATGTTTGAAAATTTTTTGAAAAATCTGTCCAGAAAATTCAAGTTTCTTTAATATCTAAATTCAAGTTTCATTAAAATCTGAAAACAGTAACTGGTATTTTACATGAAGACCTACGTACATTCGTGATAATAATCATGCTAAATTCTTCATAGAATGAGAAATATTTCATGCAAAATTTGTAGAGAAACTCAAAACACACATTTTATGTTCAAAAACTTTTCTCCGAAAATCTTGCCATTTTTCAGAAAATGAAAAAAATATGGTACACCTGGACAGGCCACAGATGGCAATATAAAGCGGTGCATGCGATTTGCATGCTGGATAACTAAGGCTACAAACACAAACTCGGAATATTTAATACTTCTTGCTTGTGCACGGCAACAATGGTCATGCGAATGCGCCTCATTGTTACGTTTATACTTACAATGCCCTCTAGTTAACATTTTGAAGCCCAGTAGTAACCGTGCATACACCTTCCTGCAGTCAGTATTATAAAACTCTATCCACAAAGGGCATTTCTGCATTTCGTGCTTTTCTTACAATAAACACTGCCTCTTTCTCTAGCAGCTTGTATAGCAGGCACGGACTGTCTTGTCCGCAATTTGGGAACAGAGTTTTTGACATAGACTCTTTACTTGGGTAAATGTCGGTCTTCAGGGAGTTAATGGTGACGAAACAGCCCACAGGGCACAATCATTGAAGTCCATGACGATGAGAATTTATCCCTTTGAGCAACAGTCGTTATTAAAGTACCGCGCCTTTTAGCATCACGAATCTCTGTGCTCTCCATACACAACATGATTATGTGCTTCTATGGTCTCAACATGACAGTGCTTATTTCCCGGTTGGTATTCACAAAAGAGGCGCACTGTTTTCTGTGAAACAGAAAATGAATTTTTAATATTATTTACATGAATTCCGGATATAAAGTATCGAAAGAAACTAGCAGTCTGAAATTGTACCAAGCATGTGACTCGACGACCAAAGAGCCCTCAATTGTGTAGACCGACCTGTAAGCTGCAGTGAGATCGATAAAACAACGACCTTTCATATAGAACATCCGGAAGTACGCCAAAACGTGGTAGTCATTTCACAGTCATACGAACACAAGCATGGCCACAGAAGGCTTACATTATCGACCACGGAGCTTTGCAAACCAGAATGTCGTGTTCCCCCACACCCCTTTAATTACGTGTTATAATTTACCATTGGTGTTTTATTAGGGACAGCGGCTACTGATACAAATAGAATTACAAACCATTAAGGATCCCAAACACGTTATCCCTATACAAATTTTGAATTCAAACGTTATGTCAACAGTATCAGTTCAGGTCTCATCATGAGCGTACAGAACGAAATCACAACAAAAAAAATGGCCAATAAATCGTTCGGAAACGTAAGAGAGTTAAAATATTTTGGAAAGGCAGTAAAAAATAAAAATTATATTGACGAAAAAATTAAAAGGAGATTAAATTCCGCTAATGTCGCATACTGTGTTGGTAGTTCGCGACACACACTGGCAATTCAACGCGCATCGCGACAGTTAGAAGAAATACAACTGCACACAAATGTGAATTCGAAATGCTTTAGAGTGACTTACAAAAATAAAGGGGAAGGAGACACGCTTATCGACACGTACAGAAGAAGGCCGGTCCGCAGTTTATTAGACACGTTTTATCAATTGCTTCGGTTATTCTGCGTCTGTTAAAGGATAATTACGTACAATGACAACTTTAAGAACTGAGAAAGGAAACCCATTATGAAGTGACAATCCTTGCATTTTCCAGGTGGGACTGGGGTAAAGACGGTAGTGCCTACCGCGATAGGTGATCTCCAGACAAAAAGTAACGCGCGTGACCGCTTCACCTAACCTGAAATAAAAAATTTTGTTATTTTTAAATATACTGAAACACTGGACCCAGGTATCTATTAGACATCTACTGAAACCAACCCACAATACGGTTTAAGACCATTTTTTTCATGGGTATTTTTGTAATCCTGTGGTATTCACCTGCACCAAGGGCAAAGTGTCAGAAACAGAATTTAATGAGCTGGGCAATGTCGACTTAAGTGCAATGGGATCGTAAAAGGGCGGGTGAAACACTGAAGAAAAAGGTCCCGATACGACAAACATTTCCGGTGGTCAACAAAAATCATCCTGCTCTTCATTGCACTGCATTCAAAGGCATACGCATGTTGCGGATGTTGTCCGTTGGACCTTTATCCACTCCTGCACCTTTCTTATTTCATCTCGCCCAATCCGGACCTAATTTTATCAATGAAGATTTTACGGCTGTCCCAGATAAGCCGAGTGCAGTATTGATAAACGTCGCTATGATATACTCGATAGCCAACCAGAACGCCGATCATCAGCAGTTTTACCCTGAATCTTCTTCTCCATTCTTATAAATTCCTCTGGTTCGTACAGAATTCGTAAATATTGCTTTCATACGTCAGCTATCCTGTCTCATGCAGCTATCGGCAGATTGAAATGTCGCTCTGCCCTATATTTCGTTAGCCTTCATACATTCCGAAATCCCCCACCCACCCCCATAAAAAAACCCCACCACAACTATCGGCACAGCGTACTGTAGAAACGTGTCGAAGTATTATCACTTATCACTACTCAAAAGACAAAGAAAAACCACTTCGTAAATACTACAGATATTTCATATTGCTGATGCCCACAATCATTTTTAAATGTTGCCAACATCATTTCTGAGGTGAGCCATAGTTGTTTGCACTTCATTACTTTCCCTCGAACACACTCGGTTGCGTCTTCAGACAGTAATTAACATGAACTACGCGTAATCTCTTATAATTAAAATGAATTTTCTGTCCCAAACCCTCTGTTACTAACTTCTGAGAGACACAGGTGCAGAAAAATTTCATAATTCTCTGTTTCCCACAGTCACTTCCCATTCTGTGCTGTCAAGAAGTGAGAGAAGAGGGAGCGTAACAATCCGACATATATTTTAATTAGAGCGCACCCCTCAAGCCACGAGTATTTAGATCGCTGCGAGCCTACAAACAAATGGCAAACCAGCTGAGCTCACGAACTTCTCCACCAACCAAAAAGTCTGTTCGATGTAACATTTACACATACTGAATACATTCCAACACATATTATGTTATTTATTTCTCTAATTTCGGCTTATACAATACACACACTACTGTAAAGACCGACAACACCATCACTTATATTTTATCGTGTTGTATGCAAGTGATCTTGATATACGCATTTTTATAATCCCTGGTACTGTCTCTTATTCACAGCCTAACATGTTGCATAATGTATATTCAGTCACTGCGAAGTGTAGCTGTGACTGTCCCTATTTGTCTCTAACACATCTGTCACAATGTATAATGAACTTCAATTACCTGCAAAGTTTAGGTCAATTAATTTTATTACAAAGCATTATGTATATGTGTGTGCACATGTGTAAACTATCTGTGCTTGGGTGCTGTTTATATACATCTTCACCAAGTTTCAGACCACGTCTTCCTTAACACTGTAAAGACTAAATCTGGGTACACGTCACGTTAAGGCTGACGGTCAACCAGTCAGTCATGCAGCCAGCCAGCCAGCCAGTCTTGTCTCAAGACCAGATGGTCTGTGGGTTAAGCAGCACGGTCTGTCAGCCTGACGGTAGTGCAGTTCCGTCCTTTGTCATACGTTCCAAAGACCAAAATAAATCCATATCTTACTCGTACATAAAGTTATGCATCCCGTTATGCTGGAATATAAATACGAAGTAAAGAAATAGACTATAAAAACACGACCTTATGAAATAATGATTCGGCCAGCTACATGTTTCGATCCCATGGTGTCATCATCAGGCTGATATAGAAAAGTATTAAGGAAGTAGACACACCATATTATGGAAGAGAGATCTCGTTTCTGACAAATTATGTTAAGTACAGTTTCTGTATATTCATTTCATGATTAAAATTTGTGGCAATGGCTATTAAAATTAAAAAAGAAGTCATTTTAATTTTAATAGTTATTGCCACAAATTTTAATCCAGAAATGAATATACAGAAATGTACTTAACATAATTTGTCAGAAACGAGATCTCTCTTCCACAGTATGCTGTGTACAATTCCTTAAAATTTTTATATATCAGCCTGATGATGACCCCATGGGGTCGAAACATGTAGCTTAATATAATCATTATATCACAAAGTTGCGTTTTGATGGTCTATCTGTTTACTTAGTACAAAAAGATTCTGTTTTGCCTCACAAGGAACGAAATGAGCTTCCATTAGAAAGACAGAAGAGCCAATGTATCGGGAAATAAGAGCTGTGTCGTGTGAGAATCATGAAGAATAAACAAATACATTCTACGATAAAATTCAGAGTTATGGCGTTAAGAGTGACAAACCACAACACTTTAAAGGGTTAAAACACGTCCTGTTCGAAAGGCAGAGACGAAAAACGCGTACAACAGAAGCTTAGCTGAAAGACTTGTACTGCAGTGACCATTTGGGAGAACTAAGTAGCTACGGTTGGGGGTTAGTATTACAGCACCTGTCAGAGAATAGAGGTGTAAGCGGAGATTCCATTAAACTGGCACTGGATATGGTCCAAAAGCAAACGCCTGTGAACAAGCTAATAAACCTGTCGGTTGCATAGAGTGCCTATTTTCTTAGACATCTCAGCAACTGTCATCTACTCAAGAATGACTCTTCTCCATGCAGTTAAACCACGTACACTAACAACAAACTATAACACCGAGCCCTGTCATGCATCCTTGCCCCTGCACAGATTCATTTACCCAATAGATGTCAATTCCGGAGTCAATTGTGGTGAGCAAAGTCTGAGGTTGAAATTATGCAGGACGTAGTTCCCACGCCATAACTTCATTCCAAAGTTCCGATGGACGGGCTTATTGATTCTATCCATCGTCCTCAGAGAACGAAAATACCGAACACGAATCTGCAATTCAGAATTATTAATGCAGTTTCGAACCACGCACGGCACTTCTACGAGGTGCTTCATAACAATGCATAACATTGTTAACGCTGCATACCACTTCTTACCATCTCATTTATGGCGGAGGGGGAGGGGGGGTTAATGGCGACAAAATATTTGAGGAACGTGGAAGACTATAGTTTCAAATATTCCAGTCGGTATACCCAGAATGCCTTAAATCTTACAGCAAACTGCTTGCAAAGCATTTGTAAGGCCAACTGTTACACAGCCTGTTAGAGCGGGGTATTACCATCGTTACAGAAAACTCCCACAAAACTATTCTGTTCTGAGAATGGGGCATCCCGTAAGGAGAAATGTTTCAACCGCCGCACATTCGGTCCCTCATTGAAGGCCCGAAGACCCCCCTCATTCGGACTTCTCTCACAATCCAGTACAACGCTGGAATATGGTCCGCGAACATTTGTTGCCCTGGACAGGTGGGGGGGGGGGAGGAACGATTTTGATATAGTGTAATGGAGTTCGCAGGGGTAAAATCCCGTTACCACTAAAACATGCCGTCGTTTGGTGCTGACAGAACAAGTGGTTTCTATTCGCACTGCTCGCCTACATAACCACTGGGTGCGTCGAAAAGTAATGAAACATTTAGACTATTCAAGATCATTTGACAGTCCACGTATCTGTAACTAATTACAGGCGATGACCCTAAAACTTCACATAACCCAGAATCTACATTTTACAGCTGTCATTCGCAGTGAAAGCATGTTGCGGATTTCGTCTTGCTGAGATACGACGTCCCCTTACTGGGTAACTGGTTACCGACCTTTTCGAGACAATGTAGTGGTTTCGTCTTCAAAGGGCCAAAACGTTCAAGAGCATTTTGACATTTCGACCCTTCAAAATCAGACCATTACGTTGTCTCGAAACGTCGGGAAGCGATGACCTGGTGAAGCGGCTTCAATTCCGTTACACCGCTGCGAAAACCCTCAAAACTTGCAAAAATATTGACTTCACAGAGACAAAAACATAGGTATTTCCTTTTTTACTATAAAAAAAGAAACCTTTGTTTCGAAACACACTGAGATGTGTATCTCGGAACTTTACTGTGTCTTCGTGCACGTGATACATGCTAGTTTGGTTATAAACACACTACCGACAGAGATACGGCCGTATAACTGTTATATTGATTGTTGGCGGGAGAGGGCACTACAGTCTGTGTTATCATTGCATGACAGCGATTTGGGATGATGTGTGTAAATTTCCACAAGCCAAATGACAACTAGAATCGTCTGGACACACTCACCAAAGCCAAACCTGTAAATTAAGAGATCATAAAGCCAACTGGCTTCAATTTCGGACACAGATATCACCACAGTCTTCACTGCGCAGGCTGATCGGCATGCATTCCAGTACTTCACGTTTAAACAGGTTTTGTCAGTGCATATTTTCTGCTACTCCCAGTATTTGTAATACAGCATAAATGTAATGTGCGTGGGCCAGAAAATGGCCTGCAGTGTTTACCGGGTCACGGCGGCATATCATTATACGTTATACATTAATACTAACATTCCCGGATCTCTAGAATGCATGGTCTCCCCTATTACATGTGCAATTCTAATTTACCTAGGGGCTGGCCGCTTGTAATATCGGTTAACAGGCACAATGTCCGATACCCACAAGTGCCACTAACGAGGTGTTTGAAACACCTGATAATTGGTGATTAACAATTTTCGTTACAACAGAATAACGACTTCTGATATCGTGGGGGCGTGTAACTGTTGTGGAAACAGGCAACAGCAGTTTCGCACGCACCTTCCTCAGAATACGCCGAGCTCGCAACTGTAACTGTCTTTTCACCAGTGCCCAGCACCCATTTATTCATCTACAATCATCGGCGCTATAAGCGTCGCTAGATACGAAACACTGAAATTAGAACGTGAGAGAAAAAAGTAGCTGCGCATGTCAGTCCCTCAATTAGCAATGTATGCGTTCCTTCTACCTACGAAATGCGACCCGAAGCCTAACTTCATAAACATGAAGCACAAAATATGAACTCTGGAGAAAAACTTATTGTTTCACGCATTCACACTAAAATATTATACAGTTATACGTTGTGTTACTGACAATATGAATAGTTTTCATACAAAATACGCCCAGATTCCCATTTCACATAAAAGGAAGCGTCGTGCTACTTGGGTCCATTCTTTTCGGGCTTAGGAACCGGAAAGTGAAGTGGTCGCTAAATGTAAGCACTTGACAGTACAGCAAGTCTCGAAGCGCTTCTGTCATACAAGCCTCTTTCTCTCTCGCTCTTGTTATTTTCTCACTCACAGTCAACGGCTTTCTGATTTTGTGCGGCTAAGTCAAATTTTTAGAGATCAAATTCAAATACCTTTGACCGCTCCCCATATTGACAATGCTGACGACAGGCTATTATAAAAAGTGACACATACAAGTAGAAAGTATATGGGTTTCTGACGTTTGTGAGACCGTGCATCATTAGGACAACGATGTAAGCAACCAACAAGATGCAACAACTTTCGTATATTGATCTTTTTATTGATCTATCTGAATCTGCTCTACATGTTTCGGGCGACAAACTCGCCCATCTTCAGGAGCACTTTTGGCTGTATATACAGCTTTTGGTACAATGCACCGATATTGCTGCCGGCCGGTGACAAGGTTGAAATCTCACCGGTCGGCAGAAATATCCGCGCATTGTACCAAAAGCTGTGTATACAATTAAAGGTGCTCCTGAAGATGGGCGAGTTTGTCGTCCGAAACATGTAGCGCACATTCAAAGAGATCAATAAAAAGATCAGTAAACGAAAATGGTTGCATCTTTTTCGTTGCTTACATCGTTGTTAGAAAGTATAGGTACTACGTGGCGGGCAAATATTCCTTTCTCTCTCTCTTGATTTGGCCCTCGTGCACAAAAGGTTTCTCATCACTGTATTAAAATGTATGGTCATTATTTTACATGACAACTACCGGTTGCCACCTTTTGCCGGTTCGTTAATTAATGTAGTTCCCTCACGCGACAGCCCACACAGCGGCAGTGTCGGCGGGGAGTGACAAACAATAACTGTCAAATAAAGAAATTACCTTAGTACCTGCCCTTCTTCCTTGGGTTTTCCTCAAATGCATTCGAATAATAAAACCGTTATATTAGGCGCATTCAAAAAATTATTACATAATGCGTATAAATAAATGTGCATTACATTTCTATATGTACATATACAAAACTTCTATTGTAGGTTTTTCTAAGCGACATATTGAAGTATGTGCCACGAGAAAATCAAACACAAAATTAACCATTATTAAATTCACGATTCGAACATGAAAGTTTTACAATATTTCCAGCTAAGGCAATGCAATTGCGATAAAGCTTATACTAATATCAAACGCATATCTTTATGCATTACATCACATGCAGACTCGTCTTCGTGTAACAACGCTGTGAGAACAACAAGTCTCATAAAACACAGTTGAAAACTGACAAAAGGGTGAGTACCCACAGACAGCTTTATGCACTTGATTATTATTAGTGTCTTTAAGCTCAAAAGGGGGGGGTCATTGCGGATATTAAGCAAATTAATTGTGTAGGCGCGGCCTTGATTGAAGGGCTGGAAGACTCTTGTGGACGCAGTAATAAACACAAGGCAGAAATTTTCTTCACATCTAAGCCCCTAACAGTTCTTCAAAGAGGACTCTGCCCTAGGGAGTAAGTTTGTTCATTATTACTTCATGCAAGACAAGACAATTTTTTTTTTCTTTAGCAAGGATAAAATGAGGGGCCGTCTGGTGACAGAGCGTGCTCTGTGGGTTGCCCCGTTATCCCTTACGGTGGGACTTAATGCAAACTTGCTAATATGAGATCAGAGGCCGGTGTTCAGTGCAGAGGAAATTAGAAGCTGGAATTCCCTAGTGTCGCCTACCTGAGCAAAATGAGTAAGCAAAGCTGTAGCAGCCACTTCCTCCCCAGAGGGAGTCCTCCAGACGCTTCCCCAGACAGATTGTACTCCAACCAGCCTGAAAACCGCCAAACTGGCCCTAACGTTTCTGCGTTGCTAAATGGCCCTCTGGTAGCGGAACTAGAACGTTCAGCACGATTAACAGTAAAGCCAATTCCATTAACTTTTCTTCCTCACAGTCTGCTTCCAAAAGATGAAATTTACGATAATATAAACAGCCAACCAGATGCAACAATAATAATTTTATTAATAACTTCAAGTAGGCAGCATCGTCGGTGCTTTATACCACGAGATGTAAACACAGTCTAGTGCTCCTGCGGATGGGCGAAATTATCGCCTGAAACATGTTGAGCTGATTGAAGTTATTAATAAAATGATTATTGTTGCATCTAGTTGGCTGTTTATATTATTGTATCAATGATGCAAGATCACACAAAAATCAAACGAAATTTACAGACGCTTCAGAGGAACCTACTAAGCCAGTCTTCAAGGCAGAAGTATATAAAACGCCGATATGAATAGAGTAGTTTCCTCCGAAACGTCAGTCAACGTTTACAAATCAACGCGGTGGCACATCCCATTAGAAGTGCCGTTCACAGCCACTGCCGTGAGAACCTAAAATCTCCAACGCAAAACTCATGCTAAGTAATTAAAAAAATCAAATTACAAACTTCGTACCGATGATCCTCAGCCATGTAAACCTATTCAGTAGAGAAGAGACTTTTACTTCGACCTCCTTGTTTGTGTACCGATCTACAGTGTCTTAGAAACTCGACCACTCAGTAACAATATATGGAGTGAATTTCAAACATTTATGCGAGTTTCATTCCCTCCACAACGGAACCACAGCCAGTCTCTTGGAAAATTCCGAAAGTTGCGGCTCCTTATCGCCCCCATATAGACTCTAGGACTGTAGGGTCCGCTGTTCCCCTAATTCGAACAGTCCTTTCCAGCACACCTCAAGCCCTAAATTGCAAGTTTTCTTAATATAAACAAGTGCATAAGGCAAGTTTATCAAAGATGGTGTCAGTACTTACCACATGAAGGCAGGAAGTACATAGAACGCGTTTCAAGTTTTTTGACAGGTCTAGTGGCGGAATACTGTTGCTAAGAAACGACGGGCAAAGGAAAGTTGTTCTCTGGAGTACGATCAAAACTTCCCGTAGTGGAACACGGGAGAGGGTGGGTCGTATTGCCTATAGAACAGTCTGCATTATGAACCAACCGCGTAAGAACAAGACAGGATGTTCCGAAACTATGTATCCCAAAAGGACTGATAATTGCAAATTGTAACAATTACTACTAAATGCAAATACTAAATTACACAGCGTGAGATAACTAGATACAGACATTAATTTTCTAATACAGTCGGATAAGGTAAAGAAAGGATGTAAATACCCATACATTCTGAATGTAAGAACTAGATTAAGATCATTAGCTGTAGGCTCAGGCCGCAGTAACTCTGAGAGAAGAGACCCTGATACCCAGAACAAAAGAGGATGCTTAGGCGCCAGTCTGGACGACGGCACAAAATCCCGGTCGTCGAGCCCGTTGGAAGTCTTTTTGCTGACTGAGGTACCGACATCTTGTCTCTCGTAAATGATTGTACCGGTACATCTTGAGAATCGTAAATGATTGTACCGGTACATCTTGACTCTCGTAAATGATTGTACCGGTACATCTTGACTCTCGTAAATGATTGTACCGGTACGTCTTGACTCTCGTAAATGATTGTACCTGTACATCTTGACACTAGTAAATGATTGTACCGGTACATCTTGACTCTTGTAAGTGATTGTACCGATACATTTTGACTCTCGTAAATGATTGTACCGGTACATCTTGACACTCGTAAATGATTGTACCGGTACATCTTGACTCTCGTAAATGATTGTACCGGTACGTCTTGACTCTC
>Ga0123352_10010319_pt1 | contig 14658 bp, 20 predicted proteins | sample TergutLab28metaG_FD_89700 | JGI IMG/M metagenome (GOLD analysis project Ga0123352, IMG submission 89700) | Labiotermes labralis P1 segment gut microbial communities from Petit-Saut dam, French Guiana - Lab288 P1 | ecosystem: Host-associated > Arthropoda: Insects > Digestive system > Gut ... | reverse complement strand
CGCAGTTACGTTGTCCCGATGATGTGAGTGGTGATATAGGAGGATGTAGTGCCAGGAGGGCCCTTAAACCTAAATTCTACTAACCTATCCAGACCATGGTCACTGTGGGAATCCTCCCCTCCAGGAAAAATTCCCACGGTAGAGCCGGGAATCGAACCTGGGATCTCATGATTAACAGTCAAGAGACTCTGACCACTAGACCACGAGGCTGGTCTCAGTTTAAAATGTCTACTGAGGAAAACAATATAACAAATTACTTGGACATTGCTATACATAGAAACAACAACAATACAGACATAAGTATTTACGAACCTACAGCTACTGACACCACCAATCAATTTTCCTCGAACCATCCACATGAGCATAAAATAGCGGCATTCAGGTACTACATACACAGGATGATAACCCTTCCCATCACGGAAAAATCGAAACAGGAAGAATGGGAAGCAATAATTACTATAGCTAAAAACAATGGATATCCAATAGGCATAATAAATGGTCTCAGGACAAAATTAACAGCTAGGAAGCGCCAATAATACTGTTCAACTATTCCATATAATAAAAGAAGATGGGTAACCTTTAATTACTATAGTCCAATGATAAGGCGCACACTAATCTATTTAAACATTCTGATTTGAATATAGCATTCAGAGCAACCAATACCCTACAACAACAATTATCCAAAAAGCAGACTAATAAGAATCCAAGTGGAATATATAAATTGAAATGCAATACATGTAATAAAACATATGCTGGACAGTCTGGAAGATCTATAAACATAAGACACAAAGAGCATATAAAGTATATAAGAACCAATAATCCACTATCTGCCTATGCAATGCACATCCTACAAAATAGACACGAATACGGTACAATAGAAGACACACTACAACTACTAAAGACATGCCGTAAAAGCACATGTATGAATTGTTGAGAGACCCTATATATGCAAATATTCCACCAACACAAAGTATTGATTACAAAAGGTCAGTGACATCAACCCCCTCTACGAACTTGCAAATACAACAAGAGTCCTCCCACATAACCATAGCCAGTCCCTCATCACGTAGCATACAACGCACACCTAGACAGCTGCACTCTCAACAGCGTATTCCCACACAACATGGTAAGAAAACTGCCTCATAATCCATATAGCCTAATTATTTGTATATATATATATATATATAAAAAAAACCTATTAATGCATTTTGCTCATATAGCTGTTTAACAATATAATTAATAAGTACAATTTATTCTACAGACACGCTGCCACAACACCGTGTTTACAGAAATGAATTAAATTTGAATGTTATAATGTAACTTTAGCAAGGAGAAACATAGCTCCCTGATGATGATCTAAAAAAGATCGAAACATTTCAGAGTGTTTTCAAGTGGAATTTATGTGAGTGCAATTGTTGGTTAATAACTGAAGTGATACACTGAAGCTCATTTAATGTAAGTCAAAGCTGCGTAAACTGGGAGATTCCTACATCTATAAACTACGAAACACAGTTGATAGTGCTAACTTTCCTGTGGTACTGGCAGCCAATTTAAAGCAGCTTCCAGTACAAATAAATAATTACAAAAAGGCACTTATACTCCGTAAAGACGACATTTTGCTGTTGAATTTCCAATCAACAAAATAATCATAAATCACCTAAATACATATATTAACAACACCTTTCATGCACCCTACATGTTTTGGCACGGTTTTGCCATCTTTGGGGTATTTAACTAAGCAGGAGCTAGTAAAAGCTTTACAGTGTAACACACAATGTATGGTATATGTGCAGGTGTTATAATGCACAGTTCAAATTTACTGCCAATTAGTGGCAATAACAATATTAAAAGAAACCGAAGGTGGTGCACACACTAAATAATCCAGTTCCAAGCAAGTGCTTTATCTGCATGAAACTAGTGCTCTGAATCCTGATAGGAAAAAGCCAGTATGCATATACTAACAGGTAGTTTCAAACTGCATGTAACTAAGTACTTGAAACCAGAAACCTCAGTGTGTGCACCACATAAATGTTATCCATCTCCATGTAAAGTGTATGAGCGCTGTGGAGCATAACCAAATATATGAAAAATATCAGTTTGGAAACATTACTGTGCATATAATGGAACGTCCTACATGTCAACCCTGGTTTACTGGAAGATGGAAGTGTGTTTATCCAAACATGCAATATCTTATCCACATAGCTAAGAAGAAAACAGATTTTGTGTGCTTATGGCAACATCTCTTGCAGAATGACAATGGTCTCCTGCAGATGTATTCAAGTTTCTTCTGTTGGTTCAGTTCCAAAGTAACGGTCCCCAAAGTTACCAATACCAGGAAGAACATGGAACTTTTCATTTATTTCTGGATCTAATGCAGAAGTTACAATTCGAACTCCAGGGAAAGCATATGCTATAGAGTGTACCCCTGCAGGAAAAGTACAAACAATATCTTAAGTATGTGAGGTTAATACAGTATACTGTATCAGACTGTGATCTTCTGGGATGTGATGCTGTATATTTCAGTAGATAGGTTCCATTGTTTCAGAGAAACCTGCTGCCTCCATCTTCAGGGTAGAGGCTGGAGACAGCAGTTCCTCCGAAATCATGATATATATCTACCAAACCATACGCTGTCACATCCCAGAAGACAATATCTTAGTAAATAATAAAGCCCTAGCACCAGTAAATTGGCCCTGTGTTTAATTAAGCATGTCACCATGTAGGCAAATTCAAGTGGAGGTACAGCTCCATCCATTCTGTCAGCATTATATGGAGATAAATGGTCAGCTTCACACCTCAGCCACTTTGCCTCACGTGAACAGTAAGAGGCTAGTGGGCCCCAAAGCCAGTCTTCATACTAAGGAGAAGAGAAGGATCTCTTGTCCCGCCACACATTGACCCGCAATTCCTTGGTCGCCCATTCCTGAGCCTAGTCCCTAGGCCTACTCAGCTGGGAGTCCATGGTCAGTGAATAAAATGAAAGGAATGTATTGCTGACAATCACAAATTATACAAAATCTAAATAGTATTAGACCTAATTTTTGCAATGTTTTGTGCTCTCAACACCAATGTTCTGAACATGTAATTTCACCATCCTTACTGTGTTACGACATACTGCTTAATTACCCCTTATCCTGCTAATGTGGAGAATATGGTGAGCTCCTAATAATGCCAGCAAATTGCAGATGGGATTTAACTCGGCGTTTAAAGTGTTAAACTTCACGGGATTCTGACGATTATGGTAATGATCATAGCTGTGACTGAAATTTTGTTCACTGTCTTTCACTTCTGGCTACATAAAAACCCACAGTGTTTCAGAGGATGGATCTGCATCTGTCTTCACACAGAAAGAGAAAATGGAACAGCCCATTCTGATAAGTCCATTAGGCAGATCTACCCTCAATCCAGGTAATGACATCCTACTTACCTATTTCAGCCATAAGCAGTGACACAATAACAATGTTTTCTTCTGGTACATCATGATCCAGCAACACTCTTATTGCCATCATGGCTGCTGCTCCAGTTGCTACGGTAGCATCCATTAAGATCACTTTGTAGTCCTTGATGTCTTTAGGAAGCCGCAAGTAATACAACTGAGAATGGCAATCACAAGTGAAGAATAGTGAGACATCATGAGCCAGCCAACCAACCAACTACTTAACTAACTCCATGGTGTAAAATCCTTGAGAAGATAACAGTTCCATAGCTGGTCAATAAATTACCCACATTTTATGGAGCCCAAAGTTTATTACGACGTTGGCAACAGCCTGACACTTGTCCCTGTTATGACCTACAGTAACCCAATCCATGCCCTGCCTTCACATTTCTTTAAAATCTGCTTAACATTAAACCCCCATCTATGTCTAGGCTTTCCAAGTGATCTTTTTCCTTCAGTTTCCCCACCAAAACCATGTATGCATTTCTCTTCTCACCCATACGTGCCACATGCCCTTCCTCTCTTTCTCCTTGATCACCTGAATATTTAGTAATGATTAAAAAAATCATGAAGTTCCTCAGTGCGCAGTTTTCTCCAGTAATGTCACTTCCTCTCTCCTACACCCAAATATCTCCCTTTGCCCCATATTCTTGGACATCATCAGCCTGTGTTCTTGCCTTAATGTTTGGGAACAAGTTTCACACATCACTGTGTAGGTAAACTTCAAATTGTAGCTCTGAACTAATCACAGACAGAAATTTTGACCAAGAATAATATTGGTTTCCTTAACTTACTGAGTGCAACATGACTATTATCATTTCTGTCCTACATAACTGTAACTTTTATACTCCTTTCACGCACAGTGAGGCATCTCAGTTATGTGGCGTTGTGCATTACAGCAGCCATTAACAAATGTTTCTCTTCCAACGAGACATAGCAAACATGCTCCCTTAAAAATCGTATGCAAGTGCTGATTAGAAAACACAGTGTGGTGTGCTATGGTGGACATTGGTAGGTATGGTGGTGCCAGTCAGAGGTCTGACTGATGACCTTTGTAGCATCCCACATGAGATATCAGAACCAAAAATGAAAATACTTGTTATATAGGATGAAGGATGAATGTGCTGCATAAGAAGCATGTCTTCTGGGATAATACTGTGTCATTGGGTGAGTAGCTCCTGACTGTCTGACCATGAAGAGGAAGGAACTACGATCTTTTGAAATTTTGGAAACTACTGTCCCAACAACACAGTGTAACATCACAGAACTGAATCTTCAGCAAAACTGCTGTAAAAATCTTTAATCTCACATGCTGCATAAATGAACAGAAGATGGAGTGTGGAGGAAGCCTCAGAGAGATGGAGAAATCAAGTTGTACATGAATGGAACAGATCAAAATGGGGAACCTATTAAGAAAAAAACAAGAACAGAAGAAGCTGGAGGAGGAAATGGCAGAAGAAGAAACTTACTTCTGGTTCTCCTGTGGAAAGGTTTGTCTGGATAAGGATCTTGCCAATACGAATGTCCTTGCACACATCACACACAGCTTGTTCCATGGTCTCTCCTGCTCTTAAGATGGATACACCACAGATCTTGTCGCTTGCAGATCGCTTCCCCTGGTACATAACACCTTGCGGTGTCTCCACTACCTGCTCCTGCAAGAACAGCAGTTTACTGTCAACCAAATGTTCAGTGGTAAAAAGGGGTCACTTGCCCACATTACAAATGACACAAATTCTGTTTGCTTTCTTTTCAAATCTTGTGTGTCTTAAACACAAAATGCTTCACGCAGAAGAAAACACAGAGCCGTCGCTGAACTTTCTTAAGTACCATGTCTTTAAGTACATATGGGGGAGTGGAGGTATAGAACCATGCACGCTTAACCCCCACATTAGATGAAGGCACTTGACCTATGGGTGTACCCACCTCAGAAATAGATTCTATGCCTTTTCATAGGTAGCAGAGGCCAGGGAAGTCAACAGAGATCATATCTGGAGGCACTAGACCAGAGGTCTTGGGGCCTTAAACTCTAATCATATGCGTGCACAACAAATAATTCTGAAATTAAGGACGCTGCATGTCATTCAAGCAATAAACATGTTAAACATTTCATACAACACTAAGCACTCCATTCAGAATATACTTTTAATAAAAAAAGGTGGAATGCTGAATATTATAAATTATGATTTTATGCATAATTCACTGCTCTCTCTCTCTCTCTCCGCTGATGTATAATTTACATTACCACGAAGGATAGCAAACATTTTTCAGCCTTTATGGACCATGGCAAAAAACATGTTTAATCCTTTATATCTGGAAACTTCTTTTGATGTTGTGCGAGGCCACAGTTTGTAGGCAGAATAAGAATATCTGTAGGGCTACACCAAACGGAGTTGGGGGCCTCATGTGACCTGTGTATGTGAGACCCCTGCACTAAACATACAACCAACATCATCATTCCTCTAGTAATTCCTCTGAATTAAGTGTAACTTACCTTGAAGGGAAGAAGTGATAAGGTATACTCAATAACTAAACGGATGAGACGTTTTGAGTAGAATATGAATTCATCCCTTGGAGTATTTTTGTTACGAATGAAGGTATGAAGACCTTTAATCTGCGGTGTTGAGGGCAGCAAATGGATGGAGTCTGGTAAGGGTTGTCCAATGTACGAATGTGCCAGCTTCTCACGCAGTTTGAAACCTCTCTGACACACACACAGACACAGACAGCATGAATTAAAAACTACTTCATACAAAACATATTTAATTCAACAGCATAAAAATTATTCATTCCTTGGGAAAGGGGGGACAAAGAGATGCCAAACTCACATATCTTTCTTTCTCTTAAGAATTTCATTATTAATTTGAATAATGAATCTTAACAAAATACAGTGTGAGCTGTGGAACTGGTGTTCAGTCCATTTAAAGTTCATTACTGCTCAAACTCATATCTCCATGAAACAAATTCTTACAAGGATTAATATTATCAAACTTAATTTTCCCAGGGAATTAATCAGCTATTTCCCTTTGACAGACCCGTTACAATCAAACTCACCAACTGCAGCTGTGTGTGCACATGACGCACGATCAACTCAATTGCCACTTCATTTTCTCCGCCCCGAGGAACAATAATATCAGCATGCACCATAGACGGTGAAATATAGTGGTAAAATGCAGGTTTCACAAGGTTACAGTACTGTTTCAAAACCCCTTCTAGATCTCGACCCCGCTGACAAATATCACGCTTCAACCTCCGAGCTAATCGAATATCAGCATCCGTATCTACAAATATTTTCATGTCCAGCATCTGTAAGCAAACGTAAAAGTTCAGTGTGATTCTTGATAAGTCTCCTTATAAAACCCTCTTTAACCCACTATCAAGTAACAAAATTTACAAGCCTTGGTCATCATTGTATCAGCAAAGCCATACGTCTCCAGGACATTTTGAAGTTTGCAGTTAGGGCATGCTAGTATTTTATTTTGTCAGCAATGAATGGCAGCTTCATGTGCTTCCATAGTCCTTCAAGAATACATTTTGTTCATCAGTATACAGCAAAGATTTAAAACTAAGATGACAATGCAATAGAAGGGCCTTGCTGCCATTAAAATGTAACTGCACACACAGGACAGGCGCCATTTATAACAGCACAGTTCTTTTATCGCTGTCACGAGCACCAGAGCTGCCACAGAATATCCCAGTAGATGTAAGAGTCACACATAATAAAGATGCCATGCTCCATACAGTGTTAAATGACAGACCCTCTACCATCTCACATCATTAAGTACATATGGAGATGTATACAAACTCACCTTCAGAAGTTCTGCATGATAAAATGCCAGTATTCCTTCAAATATGATGACATTAGCACCATACATGGTTTTCTGCAACATACAATAAACTCTATTTATCGAACAATAGTAACAAAGACTGATTTTAACGCCTTCCACTCTTCAAGTAGGTACAGCTATAATAATGCAGGGGTCTGCAGAACATCTTTAAGTTAGAAAGCAGTCCTCATACATGGAAGGGTTGACAAATGCTGGCTCACAGTTTACAGAGTTCTTACCGTCCTGCTTTCACGAGAGTGGGTCACAAAATTATAGACAGGAACCTCAATTTTCCTGCCTTCTTTCAACCTCTGAAGTGTGCTGGCCAAAAGTTCAAAGTCAAAGGCATCTGGATGATCAAAGTTGTATTCATTTTTAGCAGCTAGATCATGCTGCTTCTCATTGAGCACCTGCAACACAGAAACAAGTTAGGAAATGTATGCACAATATTTGCTATCACTGACTCAGTGAAGACTACATGAATATACCTTTAATTGTATAAAAGCCATATGACATAGAGAAAGTGTACTGGGCATAGAGGAGAACAAAATATAATTCATTTACAATCCACAGATCCTTCTTCAGGCTACACTGCAGGATTTGAAACATGTCACACTATGAAAACACAGTTACTTCATGTATAAACTGAACTAATTACCAGACAGGCCTCTGGGCCAAGATTTGAACCAACTGTCTTATGAAAAGAAAGAGCGGGAGTAAAAACCTCATCACTCACACATGGGAAAGTTCTTCTTGTGAACTGTGCATTTCCCCCACGCGAAGCAGGATCACTGATGACAACTGTATGATGTTAAGGATAGAGGCTACATAATAAAATGAAGAAAACTGCATCATGCAAGACGTGTTATAGTCATTGTACTGACTATGAAGAGTGCTGTCTTCCAGGGTGCGACACTGTGCAAATTGGTATGTGAGCAGGTACAGTCATTCAGGATAGAAGATGGACTCTGGAGGTTTCTCCAATATGTTTGTACACATCTACCACACCAGAAGACTGTAATCTCAAACTGGCATGTCTTATAAATTTACAGTGCTACAAAGCCTGATACTGAATTTACCTTATAAAATGAATCCATGCTGAGCAAAGTCACCCATGGCACATCAAGTGATTCAATAATTTTAGTAGCAACAGTCGTTTTGCCTGATGCACTTCCACCACATATGCCTGCAACCAATAAAGATTACAGGCAATGTTTGCTAACCCTCTGCAGTCTGAAGATCTGCAGTTCCTACCTCACAGTAAACATGCCATGTCTTCACTACAAAGACCAAACAATATTATTTAAGGAAATAATCAGTGCCTATTGTGATAAACACATACACAATGTGGTGTAGAGTTTTTTTACGTTGCAACAGATTATATTTATAGTTACAAAGTGCTTCAAATAGTTAAAGGAATAGGCACTTTCTTTATATACCAATCACAAAGGGTTCCACTTGCTGTCCTGCAGAGTTATACCATGGAGGGCGTCCAGCTGTGTATATAGTTCTTGTGTGACTACGAAGGATGGATTCTGTTGATGTTTTCTTGGAAGACTGTGACATTGATGCAGTTCGTTGGTGCTTTGATCTTGGAGATTTTTGTGAACCTGTAGATGGAGGTCTAGGAGACAGTGGTGGGGGAGGAGAATGTGGGGTTGTATAGTAATCATTGTCTTTCTCTCCTTCGTCTTCTTCTTGTTCAGCTTCGTCTTGGAGGAAAACTTGATCAATACTTTCTACTTCACAACCATCACTGAAACAACAGATATATACAATGACACCTTTCATCTTATGTACTACTACACAAAAAGGAGCTCAATTTCAGACCCTGTACTACATAAACTTACAACATAGTTTGCATAAATAAGACCACAGGTGCTCTCACATATAAAAACAAAATACTATTTTCCAGTAAATAAATGTCACAATGGCATTTGTTTTATCTAACTAGTATAAGCTTTTTGTTACGCAAGTAACAAGCTTATTCTTCCGTACCAAAATTATGTCAGAGTTCACTTTCAATAAATAATCAGTGCATAAAGGATATGTACACAACTTGTTCACCTTTGTGTGTGTGTGTGTAACAATTCTGAACTCCAGATTTAACTAACATTTCAGTGCACAATCTTAGCTCTTCGTTCCACAAACGAACATTCATATACACCAACAAGAAATACATTTCAGAATCCCGCCTTGATATTTCGAAATGGTTGCCTGCTCAACAGTGCAGGAACCACGTTTACTTAAGTCCATAAATCGAATATTATCCACTACTTTCGAACGCATACAAATACAACAAACCTTCCGACAATATTTTATGCAAACTGAACAAAAAAAACGGTACATATTTTCTGGGCATGGGACGATCTTGTACACCGTGGATAAATCTGCTGACGACAGACATGTGACTAAACGAATACATATGAAACACTCGAACCAGTTTCCTTTAATACTAAAGACTATTGAACGCGACTGCACACGTCAATGCAATCGGCGTTACTGTATTACTTATTAATATGCAAAATTATACTTTGTTTTACCTCTCCGAACTTGCCGAACTAGGCGGATCAAACTGCTGAATCTTGGCTGCCATTGCGACCAATAACAAATGAAATATTACACGCTCAATGTCGCCAACAGTTTTTTTTTCCGCCAAATACAATACGTCAACCCACTACAATGTCACTAGACCCAAATTTAAGAAGTGTTTTAAAAACCTTACCTGTATACTTAAAAAAAAGTTAGTTACCTACACTTTTGCACTAATCGCATGTTAATCTTTCCAATTTTCAGTAATTAAAACAGAAATGACACATCAGAGAGAACGCTGATATATGGAGACATATATTAAATGTTTTCAATATCGTAACAGACAACAACTTTTCAAATGCAGTACTTACCTATTAGTGGAATGGAGGATCAATAATTATGAATGATCAAAGTCTTTTACGATTTCCAAATGTACGTGGAATGAACAAGTAGAAGGTCCACTACATCAAGAACTGCACACAGCAAGTGTCTAAATTGATGTTCGGACATCTATTCGAATTTCGTACTTGGGACAGGCTATTCTTTCCTGCAAAGACTTGCACGAATTTCTGAAATGGAATTCATCATTTCCGATCTTATTATGTTCCCATCTCCCTTCTTCACATTGTTCAATTTGCTAGTATTCCTGTCTCTTTCTGCCTCTGACAACGGAAGGACCAACTAGGACGTGCGAAAAGTACTAGTTCGCAATCAGAGTTTGTGTCAGAGGAATCACTATAATTGTAAAACATCGCACCTCTCATCTGACTGCCAAGCAACAGTGACAGAGATTGCAAAATGCCCCATAATAATAATAAAAAATAATAATCTTATCAATTCTTGGAAGCCATTCAAAAAACTTCGAAACGCGTGTCGTTTTGATGCTGTACAACACACACAAAAAACACAGGACAACGGGATAATGTTGGTAGGAATTCCACATAAAAACACCAAAACATAAATAGCAGCAGGAAAACAATGCCAAGAGCGAACACAGCCATAAGAACAAAATGAAAAATAGGACATCCATAATACATAACACAATTCATCAATGACAGCTGCACACTCTGTGAATAAAAATGCTGAACCTAAAGCCGACCCTAGAGACTGAAATCTGTGCAATGCACAGTCAATTAAAATAGAGTAAACATTATTATACTTTATACAAGTATTGAAGTACAATAAAAATATTGTCGTTGTGAGAAGATAATACCCAAGTATTTTCAATTGGAACTGCGTCACATTGAGCAACGATAGCGCCAACATTGGAGACTACGCGTATGGATGAAGACAAAAGAAAATTAAGACACGACAAAGTGTTTGTGAGTTACAGTATTCTTGATCGTAATAATTGAAATTAAAACAAGCTGGTTCAGAACAAGAGATGTATAAATATTTTAAAGTAGCCGGTTTTCCCACTAGCCACTAGATAGAAAAATTCGAAACAGACGAGTATCCAAAACAACCACATTTGGTTAGAAAACCAATACATTGGCTACCTTGTACAAGGTGTTGCTATGACAACCGCTATAAACAAATTCTTGCCGAAGACAACATGTGCTTGCAACCGTTAAACTGTTCGCAGATATATTACGTGGCCATAGTGAAATCAGTAAAACGAAGGAATGGTAAGAAGTAAGTAGTATATACAACTCGGTCGACTCTGTTTTTGTGCTAAGGACTTAACTGCCGCCTCTTTGAACTGAAAATACACGAAGAATAATACTGTAACGTAGTCGTATGGGTTTAATTCTAGTCACTGTGGATCTGGTGAGAAAGCGTTCAGAGCATAATGAAGGAGAGATATCAACACTAGAAGAAATAGCTCTACATCAAGAGAATATTGACAGAATTGAGGGTCTTGACAAATGGTGCCGTGATCTAAAGATACTGCTCTTACAATCAAATCTGATCCCAAAAATAGGTAAAAAACAAACTTATTTTCCTCGTCTTATCTGAAATTAATGTTAAAATTTTTGATTAAAATTACGAACGCACTACTGAATAACAAGGATAAATCTTTCTGACTTCTATATTCTCCACTTTAGCTGTCATCAAGTTTAAATTTTACTTCCTTTACTAAACACATTGCACACCAACGTACTTTGGTAGTGAATTTTCTGTTACACATATTGGTAGGCGTGAGACCAAATCAAACGTAAGAAAAGCATTTAGCGTTCATCATTGAATCTTAAAAATAACAGTTATTATGAGACGTCACTGTACTTAACACTTTAAAGCACACTGGTACCACTTGTTTTAATAATCAAAAGCTTTACATTTTCCCAAGAATGCACCTGTGTGCTTCATGAGGTTCACGCAATAAACGACTGTTTTTCCCCGGTACAGAATTACCAGATTGGTATTTGTGTTTCAGACATGTCTTCTGTGAGGTAGGAGCTACATTGCTTATCTTTTTTAATGTGTTTCATAACGACAAAATAATTCACTTTCATTTGTGTCACCATCTTTACTTTCCAACATTTTGCATTTTTACGTAACTACCTGTACCAGGATGGGCGGGTGCTGTCCCTAGAAACAAAATATTCTGTGTTCTTATAATAAATGTACCTGTCTTTTTTTCTCTTCTTTCACTGGTTTATTCATTTCTGTAGCAATTAGTCATCAGCTTATCACCATTTAGGCCCGGGTTCGGTCCCAGGGTGGTCTGTGTAGGTTTTATTGTTGACTGTGTGGCACTGGCACAGGTTTTCCTCCAAATTCTCTTGTGTCTCACCCATTATTTATCATATCATCAATGTTGTATATGTATATTCATTAATCTATCATTGACCTGTATAGTCCAGACATACATAACGTGGCTGAATAAATTTAAAAGAAAGCCTTTAATCATTCATATTCTGAAGTAATTTTGTTTACTTCCCTAATACATGATGAATGTAAACAAACTTAGCTATGTCAGTTATCTCCAGCTAGTTTTATCAGTATATGAACTAATTACTGAAAATAATCTAGACAGGTAATGACCACAACAGTAAGCAATATGTTTAGATATGCAGCATGTATGATTTCAGAAAATGTTTCAAGATTGAAGAAACTTGAATATTTAAACTTGGCACTGAATAACATTGAGAGAATAGAAAATTTGCAAGGCTGTGAGTCACTTAAGAAGCTGGATCTTACTGTCAATTTTATTGGTGAGCTTACAAGAATAGAAACTTTGAAAAATAATATTCATCTAGAAACAATGTAAGTATAACTTTAATTGAATTGTGTCTGTAAAAGAACATGTAATGTATACACCTGCCATTGTATTTGCTTAAGTTTAAAAGCTTGTGTTGTGTTTAAGATACTTGACAGGGAACCCATGCACTGACTTTGAAGGCTACAGAAAGTATGTTATTGTAACACTGCCACAACTGAAAAATCTTGATGGACGAGAGATTGAGAGGTCAGAGAGAATACAGGCTGCCCAGGAGTATGATGAAATAAAAAAGTTGATCGTGTGTCAAGAGCAACAATATAAAGGTTTGTTCCTTGGGGTGTTTAGCAATGCTTTTCCAACCAAATTGTTCAAATAACATTTTTGTGTGTAATTTATATACTGAAGCTGTCAGTAGCTGAGACCATGTGGGATCAATTGTAAGGATGATCGTTAATGATGAGTTGGACTGGATTTGGAAGGAAGGAATTGTGGCGTAATGAAGAAATTTTCCTGACATTTGACTGGAGGGACTGAGTAAAACAGTGAAGAATCTCAGAGTGTCACTACTACTCCAACCAGCTCAGTGGTCAGATAATTTTGAAGGGTGTGATAATTAACTCCTTGCAAACTGAAATTAATGTACATTTCGTATAAAGATTTAGTATATACTTCAAAGAGAATAATGTGTGCTTCCATTAGAAAGATGAATCAGTTAATGCTGTGCAGGGGAATAATGGCAGTTTGTTTTAGGAATCATGGGGGTTGTTTCAGGTTTAACTCTTCTCCCATCATGTAAAATGACAGTGCAGTGTTTCATATTTTTCTGTGTAATTAAAAAGGCAGCTTTGTTTTGACTGCTGCAGTTATGTGTCTTGATGAGCGTGGTGTGGAAAGAAGACCTTTGGGAATGACAGACCTTGGGCTCCTCCCTGTCAGCTTACTTCTCTATTTTCTGCTAGCCCAAAGTGTTTTTGTGAGTGAAAATTATCACTACCAACATTTCTGTGAAAAGAATGGCTATATGACTGAAGGGGAATGTAGGGAAATGTGCTGGAGGATGGGTGGTAACAGCTGGAGGGAGATGGAAGGGAGGCTGAAGCTTGGAACATTTTTCATGACCTCTATGTGGCAAAGGTTATTACTACCACCTTTCATGCGAACAAGATGGCTGAATTACTAGAGTGAAAGTGTAACATTTCAGGGAGTTGCGGGTGGATTTGATCCAAGGGACTCTTTTTCTGTGGCCTGAGTAAAGGGAAGCACTAGTGTGAACAGATTGGCTGTATGAGAGAAGTATGCTAGTGGGGGAAGCATGACAGCTGAGGAGAGATGTAGAAAGAGAGTCAGTCCATGGATGCTGTTTAATGCAGTATCTTGTGTAATTACTTGTTTCTTGAGTAACATTCTAAGGCAACCGTATAGTGTTGGGGCTACAATCCAGCATGTCATTTTACAAAATAAGAAAGGTAAACCCAAATATTCTATCAACATGGTGTTTTTAAATTGTAACAAGAATTGTCAGGGCACTGATTGATGGTTACTGTCATGCTGCTTTTTTTTTTTTTTTTTTTTTTTTTTTTAAATTTTTTTTTTTTTTTTTTTTTTTTTTTTTTTTGTGTTATTTGGTTTTTATTTTTTTTTCTTTTTTTTTATAAATATTAAAATTTTTATTATAATTTGTTTTTTTTAAACAATTT
>Ga0123352_10010318_pt1 | contig 14659 bp, 10 predicted proteins | sample TergutLab28metaG_FD_89700 | JGI IMG/M metagenome (GOLD analysis project Ga0123352, IMG submission 89700) | Labiotermes labralis P1 segment gut microbial communities from Petit-Saut dam, French Guiana - Lab288 P1 | ecosystem: Host-associated > Arthropoda: Insects > Digestive system > Gut ... | reverse complement strand
TTTTTTTCCTTGTGTAAAATGCCCCTCTTCAATTTTTTGTTTAACACTTTGGTAGGGTTTTTCGGCAAAAAACCCCCCCCCCCCCGCCTCAAGAGCTCTCAGACACACAATAGAACAGACGTCGAGAACACGGGCATACATAAAAGCTACCACACAGAACATGAACCCGCGACATTCATCAGTCAGACACAAGCACCCTACACCGCGCATCAGGATAACACAGCATTAGACTTCAGTGTCAACTTAACAGCACGATGCCAACAATTCTCCGCAAAGATCTCTCTTTGGAGCTGCCGAACGAAGTCCACATCTTGCTCTCAAACGACAAAGAACACAAAACTGCTACACGACTGTCGAACCGCAGTTCCACTGTTTCACACGTAACTAACTTTGCCACCTTTTTCTCTCTCCCCCCTCCCCCACTCGCATTCGGGCGGTTCTGCAGATGAGATATGGAAATAAAGCAGACGCACATTTCCTAAGTCCCCATTTTCCCTGACAAACTATGAAATACACATACACACATATATGACAAGAACAAAGCCAAGATAAACGTCTTCATATTTTTTTGATGTTTCACTGACCGTGCATCTCAGTATAATCTCAGTAATTCATGCATTTAATGCACAAATTCTTGTTTTATAATAAGTTTATTATATTCCTCTACATGTTTCGAGCACTATGTGCTCATCATCATGAGGTCAAAACTGTATTATACAGCATCTAGTATCATCACACCTGTAGATGGCCGTCCGGTGCACCCTGGTGACGAGCACACAGTGCTAGAAACATGTAGAGGAATATAATAAACTTATTATAAAACAAGAATTTGCGCATTAAGTTGGTCAATTGCTAAGATTAAACGCCTTCATGAACGCTCTGTGAGTTGCTGTAGCCTCTTTTAAGCATTACGCAACTAAAAACACACTATTAGACATGTGCGAGTGCGTCCTTGTTTCACCAGATTGTCAGCTCTTTGGAGCTTCATATTGTCATCTGCGTCACTCGACACACACACACACACACACACACACAAAAGCTTACATACCGTGCGAATATAAGACAGACTATGAAAAATTACTTTTACATCTCGCCAAATTGCATGTTCCTATAAATAAAAAGATACGTCACAAAGCGTAGAGAAGAAAACCAACCAGATGCTACTGAATGCTTTATTGACTTACAATCTGCTCAACATGTTTCGGGCACTTATATGCCCATCATCAGGACCTCGAGACTACACTTGTGTTACTGCCGCATATGGTGTGTAAAGCCTTTGTTGCTGGTGGTCGGCGGTCAGGGGCAGGGCAGCAGGCTATGCGTCCGGGACGCATAGCCTGCTGCCCTCGAGCTCCTGATGATGGGCAAATAAGTGGCCGAAACATGTTGAGCAGATTATAAGTGCAATAAAGCATTCAGTAGTATCTAGTTGGTTTCCTTCTCTACTCTTATACTACGATGCACGGACAAACATACATCAAATTCTTACGTCACAAAGTACCCTTAATGAAACCTGACGCAACACGCCGCACGCTCTTACAGAACGTAACACAAAATCAGCTGGCCTGCGATTAATACGTGTATGCTGACAGTCGCAATATCACAGTTGGTATCTTCTGAGGCAACGACGGTCCATTAACAAAAATTATAAACACGAACGCCTACATCAGGTATGAGTTAAGGGAACTCAATGCCTGGACTCAGTTCGATAACCCAGCCCTTTGCCATTAACAAAACCTCAGTGCCGTACCTACGAAGCCTTGCGTGTATTAACTCTACGAAACACAGAGTTCGGCTAATCAAGTAGTTTCCGCATTTTACAATGCCCGAAGTTTCAGCACCATCTCGACATCTGTCCATATCTTGTGCTTGATGAAACAAATCCTCGGCCTCACATTCATAATTCTTCATCTTAATATTATGTTCCCACTCAAGCCAACATCTTCCACGTGGTCCTTTTGTTTCAGGTTTCCTCACAAAAACCCTACATGCATGTTCCTTATCCCCCATGTATGCCACGCGACATTCATCTCCTCATACTTCATCATCCTAGTATTACCTGGTAAGAGAACCAATCGTAAATATTTTCATTGCGCCATTTTATCCAGCTTCGTCCTACTTCCTCTGCTCAAAACTAAAGTCTATCTTCTACCCCCAAACCGAGCGAACATGTTTCACACCCATACCAAATGCAAAATTATAGTTCGTATATGTAACCACAGAATATCCAAAGGCATGTCTGTAAACTTCGTATGTGTAAACACAGAATATCCACAGGCACAGAGAGCAAACGAGACGACCAAAAATTCTGGATCGAACAGTACCAGGCATTCCCCAAATTTAAACTGCTCTTGGTTTCTTCACATATCCATTCCGATTTGCTTGTATAGTCAACAAATATATGGACTTGGCCACAGTTTCAAAGAACTAATTAGACATCATCTTGTTTTGTTTTGTCCTGCATTCTGTTGACCAGGAATGAACGTAAACTTAATGCTTTCTACACAGTTACCTCTAGACCAGCCTCATCCTTAGCGACTAATAAATCTTCTGTGTTTCTCCTTAGGATATTTATATTTTCGTCCAGTAAATTAGCATCAACTACACTATATAACGAGTACTGTTCAACTGAATCCCTCCCGGTTGGTTTACTTGGGCCTTTCGAAAGGCACATTGCCACGGTAAAATGCAATAGCAATCGAGCATCTCAACGTTTCAAGCCATTCTAAATAGACAACAGACAAGTTTTTGCATATCTCGAATTTCCTTTTGTGTTGAGAGAAACGAAAAATTAAAAAATTCTCCGTGGAAATCTAACCGTTACGTAAATATATAGAGCTAACAGCAATGCTCGTGGAGATTACATGGATACGCTAATATAAACTTACAGACATGCCGGTGGAGATTATACGGTTACACAGGTATAACGTTTATAGACATGCACATGGAGATTATACAGTTACAGAAATATGAAGCTTATAAACATGTTTATGGAGATTCTATGGTTACACAGACGTAAAATTTATAAACATGCTTGTGGAAATTATACGGTTACGTTGATATAAACTGTATAGTCATGCCTGTGGAGATCGTATGGTTTCACAGATACCAAGTGTATAAATACGCGTATGGTGATTCTATGGTTACAAAGATATTAAGTTTATAAACATGCTTGTGGAAATTACACGGGTACGCTGCTATAAACTGTACAGACATGCCTGCGGATATTCTGTGGTTACATAACGAAGTTTACAGACATGCCTGTGGATATTCCGTGGTTACAGATACGAAGTTCACAGACATGTCTGTGGATATTCTGTGGTTACACATACGAAGTTTACTCACATGTCAGTGGATATTCTGTGGTTACACATATGAAGTTTACAGACATGTCTGTGGATATTCTGTGGTTACATATACGAAGTTTACTCACATGCCTGTGGACATTCTGTGGTTACATATACGAAGTTTACTCACATGCCGGCGGATATTCTGTGTTTACACATATGAAGTTTACAGACGTGCCTGGGGATATTCTGTGTTTACACATAAAAAGTTTACAGACATGTCTGTGGATATTCTGTGGTTACATGTACGAAGTTTACTCACATGCCTGTGGATATTCTGTGGTTACACATACGAAGTTTACTCGCATGCCTGTGAATATTCTGTAGTTACATACATGAAGTTTACTCACATGCTGGCGGATATTCTGTGGTTACATATACGAAGTTTACTCACATGCTGGCGGATATTCTGTGGTTACATATACGAAGTTTACAGACATGTCTGTGGATATTCTGTGGTTACATATGCGAAGTTTACTTGCATGCCTGTGAATATTCTGTGATTACATACACGAAGTTTACTCACATGCCGGCGGATATTCTGTGGTTACATATACGAAGTTTACAGACATGACTGTGGATATTGTGTGGTTACAAATGCGAAGTTTACTCACAAGCCTGTGGATATTCTGTGGTTACACATACGACGTTTACTCGCATGCATGTGGATATTCTGTGGTTACACATGCGAAGTTTACTCACATGCCTGTGGATATTCTGTGGTTACACATACGAAGTTTACTCACATGCCTGTGGATATTCTATGGTTACATATACGCAGTTTACTCACATGCCGGCGGATATTCTGTGGTTACATATACGAAGTTTACTCACATGCCTGTGGATATTCTGTGGTTACATATACGAAGTTTACTCACATGCCTGTGGATAGTCTGTGGTTACACATACGAAGTTTACAGACTGCCTGTGAATATTCTGTAGTTACATATACGAAGCATCTGAAAATGACTGTAGAGAATATGTGGTTACATGGAAATTATTTTATAGAGCATTTACGAATTCTGTCGGACGAATGGATGTGAAAATGTGCAAGCCGAATGCGATAAAATAAGATGCGGGCTTCTAGAATGATGTTCACGTACTGAAGGGGACAGATTATCAGAAATCCAACGAAATACACAGCTTGCTTGCTTGCTTGCTTGCTTCCTTGAACGAAACGAGACGAATGAATATGCAAGGCAATAGTGGAGATAATCGTCGAAGAATAGAAAACAAAGACAAAGAAAAACATTGTAAAGTACCGACCAATAAAAGACTGCTTACGAGAACAGCGCCCCATTAATTAGAACAAATGGCAATGGCAAAAATACTGTGAAGAATATATTTACCGGCTTCTTTAAGAATGTCGTTCCACTCCCAGACATAACAGGTAACTTCAGCGATGCAAATGGAAGGAAAATATTTACTCAGAATACCAAGCGTCTAACTTTATTTCCATCCATGTGTTCGTAAAGTCGGCAAAAGAAAATGCATAAGAAACCGCATAAAGAGACACGGATGAAACTTAACAAGGAATTGAATCCCAAATGCAGGAACGATTCACTTCTTTTCGCCTTGTTGTTTGAGGAACTAACACGAAAATAGAAATCGAAAGGAACGAACTCTCCGACTTACGCAGGGTTCATGAATGTACAAGTGTAAAATGTTTGTCGTGTGACGCTCCTCGTCCCAACTCAAATACCCGCGACGCGCATTATATTTCTCAATAGAAGTAAGGCGAGCACGTATGGACTGAAAACCGAAATCCTCAGCGCCACATTTCCGTTCCATTTCCTTCATGATGTTTCCCACCTTCATGGAATATCGAGGACCGACTGTGAGTGCAACTGCATACAACGAGAAGAAACACGACCGTAGCCTAATTTAAGGTACGGTGTCTACTGTCAGGATCTCTGCTTGCGGTCGTTTCTACGTGGGTAAGGTACTACTTAGCAGAAGGACTGAAAATCAGAGTCACTTATAATGCCTTCGGCAGTAACAAGATCCGCACTTGCTGATGTCTTTGAGTACGAACTCCGGCAACAAGGGTTTACAGTACTACAAACGACTTCGGTACTGCCACGAAGTGGAAGCTAGCCAGTTCGTTTGTTTGTTCTTTCATTTTTCTTTCCTTTCCTTCTTCCTTAAACTGATATATTTCTATCTATTCAATGTAGGTACAGAGGGTTACAGCTACAACTGATCACAGTGACACACACACACTCGGTAGGACGCCTCTGAAAGAGGGATCGGCCCGACATAGAGACCTCTGACAACACTCAACACCCATAACAGACAGGCATTCATGCCCCCCGTGGGATTCTAACCTGCAATTCCGGCAAGCGAGCGCCTGCAGACCCACGCCTTCGACCTCTCGGAAACCGGACGCTAGATATCGTCATATTTGCACTTGGATTACTATACACATTTTTAACAAGATAGCACAGGACGATGAATTTAGCACTGCCAAGATCTACACTTACGGTTTATTTGTTCTTGCACCGGCACCAGGCACGACACTATTTGTGTTGGTTGCCGAAATGCCTGCAAGTCACTGAATCATTTAATGATGATGATCCGTCACGCTTACATGAAAAAGTGACATTCAGAAATCTAAGGATTAATGACTTGGAAAATGTGTGACGGGAGAGACACGCTGTTTTGAGGCCGGGAAGGGGTACGCCTGGTAAGTAGTTAACTGAATGTCACAAGTGCAGTACAAATACCGAGTGACAACACCTTGAAATGAATCACGAGAGTCCTCCCATCTTCCACAACTCGTTGCATAAAGTTTCCTCCTACCTCGTCGCATTCTACTTGATACGCTACCGCTAAATAACAAACCCACCATAAATAATGGCGTTCTTGTGTTCCTCTGAAGCCGTCTTCCACATAATGACTTCGGCTCGCGCAGGAACACACATCAGAATTCCCGAACGGAACCAAAAGAAGAAATCCCATTCCTCACATAACAACAGTAATTGGTGTTTATAACTGAAAAGTTTCCTATTCAATTCACACGGAACAAGTGAACAAAGGAAGAGAGCAACTCAAAGCCACAAAATTCATAACAAGATCGTTAAAGAAAGAACAATGAGCAGACCAGAACACTTATTAAGACAGAAACTAATGAATACACTGGAACAATACGTCATAAAACCAACAGTAATTGGGGTGTAAGGGGTAAGATACGCAGTACAATCTTCCCAAACCTTAACATCATGAAACACATTTACAAACACGAATACATACCAACGGGTCCTGGGGAATATAAACATTATGTACGTGAAAAGGAAATGTCATTAGTAGCAACGTTTTACAAGCATGCTGCCGTACTAAAAAGTGTCTTTGAAATGACCTTTCAGTAGCAGTTGGGTGGAGGTAAAGGTGCTAACAGAACCGGAAAGTACATTAATTTTTATCAAGACTGTACAGTGTAGCACGCATATTTGCGGGAATATGACAAACATGAATCAAAATATTAGGAATGACACTTTAATGGTGAGATAAAAATAATCGACAATGCTGCAATCCTGTTTGACAACCATCAAAACTCGAGTGAGATGAACGTTAAACTCGTCTGTAACCGCAAAATAAGGGCACACACTACTGCAGGGCTGAACACACGGATCGGGATCCGAGACCGGTAACTTCGGCATAAAGTTCCACTTATACTCAAAGTTTGCACTGCTAGTAGAAGCTAAGTCACTTCTTATTTCCAGAAACGTGGTACCACTTTTCATTTCATCACGAAACGAACGACTCGAAGAACACAACCGCGGTCCATGCAAGACGTGAAGATCGCAGGTCTCGAACGATGATCGTGCAACCAATCAAATCAATCGACACAGAGACACAGGAACTCATTACAGGATTTAAAAAACCGGTATGTAAGACCGACTGTGTTATTTCATTACACAGCGTTAAGCAAGAGCAAGTGAGAGAGAGAGAGAGAGAGAGAGAGAGAGAGACCACAACCTTTCAAACAGTAACAGGAGACTTCCCCCTCCCCTTTTTTTTTATTTTTTATAACATCATAACTAGTGGGAGTTAAAAGAGAGCCGAAAAGCGGATCTATAAACCGCAGACATTCCATGAAAAACGTTTTCTTCGTAGATACGTGTAATTCCCCGATGAAACACTGGCATATATTTTGTTGCGGTTTATGAAATATGGAACAGCTCTCCGTTTCTTCCGAGTTACAAAAAGAAATCTAATTCATGTAAATTCTCCCTCTGCCAAACGCAAATGGTAATAGGATATGCGTGAAATACTGCAGACATCAATGTGTACTGATAACCAACAGCAGAAACAACTTCCCAAAATTCCCCTTTAAATTTTCCAAATAAGCAGGCAATTCATTCTTCACCCCCAAAAAGGGTATTAATTATTTCCTTTGCACAAACTCTGTTAGCAAGCTCCCATTATAAAAATCGCGCGCCTACAGGCCACGTGCCCAAAACTGAAGGACGCTCGAATGCAAACAAGCATTAATTCCCGCGTTATATCCAAATCCGGCTGAACTGTGTTAATTCCACTTGACAAATCAGGCCACACGATACATCTGCCTGCCTGCCTACCAACCAACCTACCTACCTACCAACCTACCAACCCACCTAATCAACCATCATTCACTGCAGTTATTTAATTTTACTTGGGTCGGAAGGGGCAGGCTACATACAACACACACGTCTAATGATACGCGATACAACGTTCAACCCTCGCAGGTTTATACACGCCCTGGCCGAAACATGCAGCAGCCAGTATATGGCACTGGCCTTAAAAACGTGCTTCACTACGAAACGAGACGCATGCAGTCCGTCAGGCAGTCAATACGGTCCGGTCCGAAGGAACAAATCAGGCACAAATAACACAAATACTCAAAAGAAATTTCTACCAAAATCCAATCACGATTAACAGACGAGTGGCGCATCTTCGCACCGTTAAAGTTGCTGGCCCATCTTCACTTCAAGCAAAACGTCGAAACGGAAGCATCTGCACGTTGGGACCCACAATATTTTATTATCAGTCACAGTTCAACACAATGCCCTTTCGATTACCAAAAACTGTAACACTATGCAACACGTACTGGCCCTACGTGTTTCGGCCTCGAACGTCACCTGCAGTGACATTTGAACCTACGTGTTTCGGCCCCCACCTGTACTGACACTTGGCCCTACGCGTTTCAGCCTCCGTCACCTGAAGTGACATTTGGACCTATGTGTTTCGGCCTGCAAGGTCAACTGTAGTCACACTTGGCCCTACGTGTTTCGGCCCAAAAGATCACATTTAGTGACACGTGTTTCGGTCCGAAACGTCACCTGCAGTGACACTTGGCCCTACGTGTTTCGGCCGGCACGGTCACCTGCAGTGACATTTGGACATACAAGAATCAGCCTCTGTCACCTGAAGTGAATTTGGACCTACGTGTTTCGGCCTGCAAAGTCACCTTAGTGACACTTGGCCCTACGTATTTCGGCCTCCAACGCCACCTGAAGTGACATTTGGACCTACGCTGTTTCGGCCCGCAAGGTCACCTGTAGTGACACTTGGCCCTACGTGTTTCGAGCCGCAAGGTCACCTGCAGTGACACTAAATTACGCATGTTACCTTGCGCAGTATCTGTTCATACGCACGTCCAGGTTAATTCGATGCAGGATAACCTTAAGGGTACAAGCTGGTAGGGCCAATGAGTCATATTTCACACACATTTACAACCATTACCAAATCGTAGTCATGCTACTTTCACTGGAAAATAAAGAGGCAGTCGGTCAGTCAGCAGGACATCTACAGGCATTTCGCAGGAATTAACGCCACAGAGGAAGACAGGACCACAAAATTTCATGACGAAAGGAAATAAAACGAAAACTTTACGGCACAAAAAGCATCAACGAATAGAAAGGGAGTATCAGTTGTATGGAAGAGAAAGACAAAAACAGAACGGAAAGGAGAGGAGGACCGACGGTGAAAAAGAGGAAGACATTGGAAGTCGATCGAGGAATTACGAGAAACAATGAAATTACTCCGTAAAAGTAACGAAACGGAACACAAAAGGTGCGCTTATGGAAATGGAATTGAAATGTACATGGGCATTCCAAGGAAAGAAACGGAAAAGTACAATGAGGCAGGAAAAGAAATGTTGTTGCTACGGAAATAACGGAAGGCAAGAACGGCTGCCACGGAAGAACAACAGGCAAGGCCAGGGAAGCTAAAGGTGCTGCTACACTCTGAAACACACCGACCGAGGGACACAACAGAACTGGGTCTTCAGAAAAATGGACAAAAAAAATGACGGCGAGAAAATAAAACTAAAATGCTCTATGAAGGAAAAGGAACTGCAACAGGATGGCATGAAGGGAGACGGAAGATAACATGACATACAGCATGCGAGTATAAGCTTGTGTTTGCTTCTTTTACTCGTAAATGACAGTCAAGACGGCATTACAAAAGGCCAAGACCGTCCAAAGCAACGTATTGCATGAGCGATTTATACCGCCCTGCTTTTCTGACCTCAATTCTGAGCTACGAAATGCACCGGGAACTCTTTGCAACAGCGAATTCCTAAACATACGCCAGGAAGTCTGTCTCGCTCTCTCTTCGCCAGTCCGTTCATGCCTGTCTGGCTTATCAATCTCGATTCGACGTCTCAGCTATCCAGAATGTATCAGTCGCAACGAGCAATTACTAGTACTACAACTGCCCATAAGACAGCCACATTACGTTACGTACGACCGCAACGGGATTATGCTGTGTGCTTCGAACAACTAACTTAGTGCAAAGGATACGAGCCGCGGTTACCAGGTCACTGGTCAAGCCCAAACACTTGACGGCACTACGAAACACAATGTGCAGTTTCAAATCTTCTGTGACTTAAGCATACGATCTGTTTCGAATGACTGGGTTAATTAAAACCTATGAGTTCAGCAAACGACTGTCGCATAATCTGTGAATCCTCATCGGATCAGCAGTCGATAACACGACTTAAATCACTTTCACACATAAACGAGGTAAGCCACGTCGCAACATTCGGAAAATGTTTACAAACTACGTTACTTTCCGAATCCCACTGCGAAACATGATCAATAAACAGGCTAGAGGGCCCAGCCAACAGTCTCAAACTGCATGAACACTCCAGTTCTTCTGACTTGCTTATAAAACTGCATCTTCTGGTTTAATGAGGTTCGAAGAATGGAACACGTAAGCGGTGACGCTTTAATTTGCCTTCGACTTAAGTAACGGAAAATCGATGTGTTTCACGAGGACTTACTTAAACTTATGGTTGACGCTGCGGGACAAACATGCCGACCTGAATATATGCCAACGAAGAAGCGAGTAGAACTGAAGATGAGAGTACTAAGAAGGCATGACCGACAATGTCTTAATCAAATAACACTAAAGTTAATCACAGCCGTGACAACGCACTTCTACACAACGCATTCACGCAAACGTAATCACATTTTCAACGCAACAGATGCAGGAAACAAGGAACAATCATGTAAAATTTTCGCAGCTAACTTCTAAGGAAAATCCTTAAAGAAGTCGAGGATCAAGCAAACTACATTTACAGTAACTATATTACTACTTTCCAATTAGCCCCATACAACTGCGGTAAGCCCTTTACAACGAACGAAGTCGATATTTAAAACAAGGCTCATTTCCACTCTAAAATCATCCTCCTCGATTTGCAAAGCCTAGAAGAGAAGCAAGAGTTGCTGCTGGTAAAATTACGGGCGGACGGGACATCTGACTTGCAAATGCAGAGAGTTGAGAGAAGTGACGTGGAAAGGGTGGTGGAAGAGGGGGGGAAGGCGTCTGCAACAGCGTCAACACGGAGATGACTGAGTGTTAGATGCCATGATGTATGCATATGCGTGTGCGAAGTGGATGTTCTCTGTGTATAATGTAGGTTTCGGAGAGACAGGCTTATATGGAAAGGATTTCAGCTGATGACAGTGTTTCCCTCTGCAGATAATGCCCGTGGGAATGTGCTTGTTTAGATTAAATAATATATTATACAAGAAGCACTAATAACGACTCTTCTGAAAAGTACCCCCAGCACATGCTTCATACACAAAGCGATGCACACTTTCCATCTATGAAGAATGTCTATAATACTTGGAATTCCGGACAACTACTGCTATAATTAAAGACGAGAGTCGGTACCTTGCAAGTTCATCGAGTGACGATGCGCTACGTCGGTGTCACGCCCACAGCAAACACAGGGGGATGTTCTACAGTCTCGTGTCTTGTAGAATTTGTACAAGTAACACTTCGTATCCATTAAACGTTTACTGACTACAATGTGGAGAGGTGGCACATTTTCTCTGTAGGTACAATTCTGATCACCGTATGCTTTTACGAACTTGCTCGCTTCATGCAGTTGGCAGTGTCTGACTGCGACGATGTGATGCTCGCTGGTTGCTGCATCACTTGTGTTACTGTCCGTTGCGGGGCTGCAATTTTTTTTAGAAAGGCGTGTACTCCTGTTCCGCTATTAACCGTGTTATAAAACTAATTTATATTTGCTGACGAAGGTTATTACAGTCAGATAAGAGTCAGTCTACGTGCCTTCTTTTACCGCCGTCACCTCGGTTGGTCTGGTGATGCCACCATACCTTGAAACAGTCTAGTATTTAACGTAATTTCCTCTGTTCTGCAAGTATGTTATCGGTCAGTGCAGAAGGTACAACTTCGATCGAAAGAGAAATAAAATACAAAATCCAGCTCAACACCAGTAACTGGCAACAAGTTACACTACGCAGAGTAATCAACGCCACCGGATGTACACGCGGGATGCGAAGGGTACTTCTGGAAAAACCGGAGACAACTCGGCAGGTAAACAACGCTACAACTCCACAAGCAAAAAATGCATATGGGGGTCCTGGAGGTGTACCTCTACTAATTCTTACACTCGGGACTGGACGCAGACGCGTGGTTAGCTTCAAGCAAGGTCTCTTTACCCCAGGGAGAAAAGCCCCACACAACCACTGAACAGGAGGCTGGTCTCACACGAGCGCCGTGAAGTGTTTCTAACAGTAACGAAATTATTAACTCACGTATCTAGCGTCTTGAGGTGCGGTAAGTGCTGGTGTAATACAGACGTAAAGCGACTGGTCCGACTGCCATGCACTACTGTCCACTTACCTACAACAAAAGAACAAAACCACTGCACTGATTTGCAACAAGGTAACTTGCAGTCCGTTCACTAATGAACGCCCCAGCTTTTTAAACTTAATCAGAAAAAGACGCCCCTGATGACTGCACACCATCCTCTTTATAAGATATAATCTTTAGACAGGACATGCCAGTGTTCAAAATATATGTATATAGACCGGAAAAGAAGCAGGATCACAGTCTATACACAACTTTTTCTTACATGTGCGATAAAGTTGTGTATAGACTGTGATTCTGCTTCTTTCCTCTTTATATCCACACCTCCTATGCACACACCGGCGCGGCGCTGCGCGGCGCAGCTAGGTTTTTTGAAGCTCGAGGCGAAAAATAACAATGGCCACCCCAGACATAAATTACGAACTCCAAAATTCACAACTACTTTTTGAATTTCACTTTCCGTCACAACAATTTAAAATCTGCTAAGAGCATAATACAATCCTTTTCCATTTAAAATATTAATTTTGCCACCCCTTGGGATGGGATGCCCGAGGCATCAGCAACCCTCTCTGTAAGAACTAACAATTCCCACAACATACAATTAGATCTGTGGGTCTGCTAGTTTTTCTTCTTGTGCCCTTTCTGTTCCTTATGTAGCTTGCCCCTTGTGCCCTTTCTGTTTGCTTGTGTATTGTTTCTTTCCATCCATGCTCAGTTTCCTTTTCTTTAACTACTCAATTAAAATATTAAAACACAGAGGAAAGAAGTTAATTCTTTCCCATTTCTCCCGAAACATTCCTTCCCATATAAAAGGAAGAACACTACAGATAAAAACCTAGACAATAAGCAGTCACAGGTTTGTGCCACTAAATTCTTTGAGTATCTATCATCGCTTTAAACAGAAGTAATGCTACATCAGCTCCCACCATTCCTCTTTATATGAGAACAAGGCATGTGCATGTCGAATGGCGGCGACAGCAATAGTAAAGATATTATTATTATTATTAAAAATTAATTCTCGCCTATTAGTTATTAGGTGTCGAACTTCCGTTAAGTCCAGATCTCAACAAGAGTTCAAAGCAGTGTTATATGTAGCTCTATGGGCAACGGATGGCCTGGGAGCAAATAAAGGTTCTGATCTTAATTGTTCCTAATGCTCCAATTATAAGTGACATAATTTCTGTCCTCGCCTTCCATATTAATATCATCATCATGGTATATGGCTTAGGTAAAAGGGAAAACAAGGAACTGCAAGATAAAAACGGCAATAAATAAATGTCCGGTACCACAGAACATCCCATGACATGTATTGACCAGACAAAATTAATTAAAACAAAGAGGAACAGTTAAATTAAAAAAGTGAACATCAAAGAAAAACGTTACTCAATTATGTTCCATAATTCGCAACTGTTAAAAAAAAAGATCAGCTTGTTTGTGCAGTTTAATACGATGAGAGGTAATAACTAAATACACACGGGATCACAGGGGACTACCGTTCGTTGCCAACAATAGAAAATTGAGGCACACTGACTGCATCACAGATCTGTCCAGTATCAAACCGAACAATAATACCAACAAAGTAAGTTGTACAGAAGACACGGGGGCATGGTAAAGTACACACACTTTTTTATTTCCTAAAATACGGAACTATAAATCCCGCCCCATCACACAACACCAAAAAGATAGGGAAGCGAATCTCGCAATTTATGCCATTACAGATTACGAATCAGCCCGTATTTACGGATCTCTCCCCCCCCCCTCCCAGCGGTAGAGCCTGCCTGGCTTGTCAATAACGTCAGGCGTCTCATTTAGGCCCCTTAGTTCGGCGTTCGGATCACAGCGGGATAGCGATGCCTCCCAATTACCCAATCAGGCGTCCGATCACGACGCCTTATCCAATCAAATATCTCGCCCATCAGTGAGCTGTAAACTAACGGGGTGACAGTCGTCTGCCCTTATTAAACACTTCTCCCACTAGGAGCAGAGCACAAGAGGCCGTAATGAGTGGAAGGAACATCGGGACAGAGGCAAAGCAAGGCACCGCACACGTCACACACACACTTCTGCATGAAGTATTAAAAACTAGTGTTGAATGTCACATCTCAGTAACGATACCACTAGACGATCGAACACGACATACACCGTTTTACGGCCTGACAGGTCTCCGTTCTGAGCCGGTACTTAACACTGTAACACTGTAA